>MDSY01024333.1_pt1 | contig 19197 bp, 23 predicted proteins | sample 811131 | NCBI WGS metagenome assembly MDSY01 (sample SAMN05326643, study PRJNA326480) | marine metagenome | isolation source: seawater | place: Atlantic Ocean: South West | collected 2010
CAAAATAACCAAACCCACCTTGAGCTCTAGCTTTTTCTTTCATAGCTTCATACTCTTCAGGTGTGTTTGTTGCTCTAGCTAATGCATCAAATCCTTGGCCTATTGCTATTCCACCTAAAACAGGAGCAAATCTACCTCCTACCATAAATTTGCCAGTACGTCCTAATACATTAATAGGAGCTCTTACGGCGCCAGGTAATCCTTGATATCTTTGTTGTAAACCTTTTAAAGAAAATAAAGGTGCTTGATTGTAAACAGCAGGTACATTTGGTGAAGATGGGGGTAAAGGTAATTTTCCAATACCTCCGTCTTGCATTTTGACTGGTTTCTTTAATCTATCTATCATAGATTACCTCCCTGAAAACGCTGCGTACGCTCCTAGTCCTGTACCAACAGCTTGACCTAAAGGACTAGGTTGCGGTGCTGTTGTTTGAGATAATCTTGCTTGAGATGCGGATGGTATACCTGATTGAATGTCAGATACAAATGCAACTCTTTGGTATGGTTCTTGAATATTTTGTAAGGCAGTTTGTCTTGCTGCTTCTAAACCTGCTTGAGCAACACCTCTCTCAACACCCCCTGATCCCATTAAACCTGCTAATTGAGCTTGTTGTCCTCTTTGTAATAGCTCACCTGCTTGTAAACCTGTTTGAGCTTGTAATCCTCTCTGTGTTTGCAATTCACCTAATGCAGATTGAAATCCTGAGCCATAAATACTACCTAAAGTATCTGCTTTTTGTCTTTGTAATTCTGCTATGCCAACACCCTCTCTACCTCCGCCAAAATTACCAGATGAAATTGCTTGTTGTGCGAGCTGATTTTCTTTTGCTAAGTAATCATCATCCACTCTGTTTATAACATTTTGTATAAATGGATTCATAGCTGCCTGTACATCTTGTGCTGAAAATGTTTTACCAGCTGCAGTAACAGCATCGGTAATTTGCTGCTGACCGGCCATGCCTGACCGTGCTAAAGCAATACCTTCTGTTTCTGCAGTGGATAAGGGAGCTACTTGAAACGCGGGTGGAGTTGTCTGCTTTTTAGCTAATTCAGTAGCAGCATCCATTAACCCGAGTCTTCTAGCTTCTATTTCCGGAGCTTCTCTTACTGTTTGTACGTTAGTAGTGTCTGCAGGTACGCTGCCTCCACCACCTCCTCCTCCTGAACTCATTTTTTATCTCCTATAAATTTATCTAATTGAACATGCGATTTTACATATCCTTTACTTTTTAAAAATTTTTCCCAACCTGGTCTTGAATAAAATTCCATTTTATCTACTCCCTGTTGTTTTGCCCATTCTTCCATTGGCTCTAAATACTTTACCCATAAATCCATTTTCTCCCCTGTTAAAATCCTAAAGTTCATGGTCTTAACTTTAGGGTACTTTTTTAATTCTGTTACCCCAACTGCGTACACCTTTTGATCCTCTTCAGACCAAGCCACCCACAATTGCATCAGATTATTTTTAATCTGATCTTTAATATGTTCATGGTCAGCATATCCACCTGACCTATCTAAAGCTTTTTGGATATAATCTTTTACAAATATCCAAACTTTATCAATCTCTTTTTCTTCCCAAATTCTTAACAAATGCATTAGGACATTCTTTTCGCTAATTTGTCAAAGTCTGCCATCTGCTTATAAAAAAATCTAGCTCCTAATTCTCTTTGTTGTTTTTTATCATTTGGGTTAGCACCTAAAGCTATTCCCGCACCTCTAACAGCTTTTGATTTTGTTACAAATTCTCCGTCAGCTAATTGAGCTAACATAGTATCTTTTTCTTCATTACCTTTACCAGCTGCGTCTACAACTAATTTTCCTGATGTTCTCTTGTAATTAGATATATCATTCTCATCGTTATTAGTTTTACTTGGTAACTTATCCACTAATGCACCATCTTTAGCCATCATCATTGGCATAAACATTTGTCTTGGCATAATAGAACTCATTGGCGGTGGTATCATATCCTCTTGAGTTCCTTCTTCTATAGATTCAATTGGCATATTTGAAGCTCTTCCACCTGCCATTAATTTTGCTATACCACCTTGTTGCATAGGACCAAACTGCATTCTAAATTGTTTGAATTGTTCAAAGTCCATTGCTTCCTCACCAGCAGAGTCTTTTTCTTGTTTATATTTTTCATATTCTTCTCTGAGAAGATCAGGAACAGGCATACCGCCTTCTTGTAAACCAATTATACCACCTGATTTAATCCCTTTTGTATTTGACTCAATATATTTTTGAATAACATCTTCATTTGTTGAAAACATAGATTGATTATCTTTACCAGTTTTAAATTCAGTAACAGATCCAGGTATCATTTTACTTAGTTTTCTTAAACCCTCTGGTGTTTGTTTCATTTTTTTTATTTTAGCTTCTAAACCAGCATCTCCACCTGCTTCGAGACCAATTATCCCACCTGCTTTAATACCACTATAAGGTTTGTCTGGGTATTGAGAATAATCTATAGGATCGATATCAGGATCATCATACGGCATAAACTGACCAGGATTTTGTGCGTAAAATTTATTATAGCCAGGATACTTAGGATCTTTAGGTGGAACAGGATCAAATGCACCTAATCCATACGCAAGTCCTGCAGCACCTGCAGCACCTATGCCTACTTTAAATGGGTCCATTTTTCTGCCTCCCCCTGGAGCATCCATTCTAAAAACGTCAGAAAAAGTTTCTAATCCTGATTTAGTTTTATCAAGTATACTTGTATTTTGTGCTTTTAAACTTGGGTCTGTAACTGTGGTCATTGCCATATCAGCTGTATCAAACATCTGAGGATTGGTTCCCTGCATACCTTGAGATGGAAAACCACCTCCAGCTTTTACTAAAGCTGCTTGTAAAGCTGTATCTTTAAAAGAATCTTTAAATAACTTTGAACCTCTTTTTCCTTGTAATGCGCCTAATCCGGTATTAACCGCATACATCATGGCTAATTGTGTAATTGGATCCATATTTCTCCTGTTTTAAATACGTAGTTTTTCTAATTTACTTAATTTTTGCCCCTTCGTCAATGAATCTACCACGATAACTATAGTCACCATGATGGGTAATATATGCATCTACGTTAGCATGTATCTTACCTCCAATGTCCGTCCATCTTTTACAAAAAGCAAAATCTTCTCCCATAAAGGTGCCTTTTTCTTTATTAAATTCAGTGTCCCAAAAGTTCCAAAAATGCTCTGTTTCACGCATTTGTTGGTTTAACATAGTTTGTTGTCTTATTTTTAAATGAGGATATTCTTTACCCATTTTTTCAAATACCTCTCTTTTAATTAACATAAACCCCGCAGGTCCTCTTTTAATTTCTGTTATACCATCCTTGCAATCAATGTTTTCTGGATCTACAAAAGCCATAGGAAAATAATATCCACACTTACTTATGTGTCTTCCTGATTTTTCACTGATATCCTTTGCTTTGTCCCAGTCAATAACTTTCATCGGATAAGGTGTAAGCACAATATCTTTATCAGCTTTTAACATTGTTAATATAGATGTTTCATCAAACTCAATATCAGTATCTACAAATAACATATGCGTACACTCTGATTTTAAAAATGCAGCAGTACATAAATTTCTACCTTGTGTAACAATAGATGATTGTATTAGATGAAATGTTACAGGTATTTTATGTCTTTGTAATAAAGCTTGTAATTCTAAAGTTGCTCTTACGTAATGTATATCTACACCGCCATGACATGGAGAAGTAAAAAATAATTTTATTTGTTTTTCATCTTTCTTTTGATTCCAGTTTAATATATCATTACCTTTATTAGTGTTCTGACCAAATATATTTTTTTCATTAATTATACTTCTTTCATCTATTTTAATTGTCATGCATAACCTTTTTGTTTCATTAATTGATCTAATAAACTTTCCCATTCTTTTACTCGTGAGTTCCAATTATAAAATGTTCTAAAGTATTTCATTTGATCTTCTAATCTTTCATGCAACACTGGTTCATGGTAATTATCAGCTACAAACTCAATAACTGCCTTAAATTTTTTTGCTAATGTATAAACATTTGTTTCATAATTTACATAATGAGCATACTCCGTGCATGTTTCAAACAATGCACCAAAATTTGTTACTATTGCCATGTTACCAGCAGCCATGGCCTCTATTGCGGATATGCAAAAAGTTTCTTCCCAAATAGAAGGGTAAGCAAAGATATGTGAATCCTGCATCGCATTCATTAATTTATCTCTATCCGCTTCGTATCCTAGATAATTTATATTTTTCATAGACTGCATTTTGCTATATAGAGGTTGAAATTGTTTATCGTTTTGTAACTGAAATTGACTACCATATATTTTAGTCGAACTATAAACATCAAGAACTATGTCATCTCTTTCAATTAATTCCATAGCACCTACTAAAACATTTAATCCTCGCCATGGAGTAGAAGTGTGTATTAGTTTTATTGGTTCGCCTTTTTTAAATTTTTTCTTCTCTTTCCATTTAATATCAGGCAATGCATTTTTAATTACACAACATTTATGTGTAGGTAAACCAAATGCATATCTAAATTTTTCGTAAGTCCAATGTGAATTAAATACATACCAATCATATTTTCTATGATTTTCTTTTTCTGCAAACCATGGAGCTATGTTAGGTTGATCATAAGAATTTTTCATCCATAGAATACTTATTTTATCTGGATCAATTGGTTCTTTTTCAGGTACGGATGTAGTTATTTGGAATTTTTTAAAGTAAGATGGGTCAAGTCTTTTTCTTAACTCATCAAACTGAAGTTCTGTTCCACCTTTTGCTTCCATTTTATTTTTTAAATTGTTTTCTAATAGAACTTTTACCTTGTTTAAATATAGAAGCAACCTTTGATTTACCCATTACTTTGGCTCTTTGCTCCCCCACAGTAAGGATTTGAATTTTTCTAGCATATGGTTTAGAAATTTTCTTAACTTTCGAGACTGTCTTTCTCGCATCAGCCTCTGTCGCAAACTTGATCGAAACCGTATCTCTAGGATTCTCATCTGTATATAATCTCCTTCCAGATCCTTTTGGTTTTTTACCTGTACCTTTAGAAGGATCTGCCATTTTACTTTAAAGGATCCTTTCCAAAAACGTCAAAACCTTTAGGTATAATAATTTTTATATCTCTTTTTACATCTTTTGGATCTACATTGTCAGCTTTTAATTCTTCTTCACTTTTATAAATTTTTCCTGTTTTTAAATTACTTATAATAGTTTCTGAATCGCATTTAATTTTTGGAATTTTTTCACCATTAATAACAACGTAATCTGTCATGTTCTATCTTGCTCTAATATTGCTACCACTCCAGTGATTACACTCGCATGACTTGATGTAATTTTTAGTTGATCATTTTCTTCAAATACTTTGACACCTGTAAGCATATCAGATGTTATATTACTACCTAAAGTTCTCTTTGAAAAGTTAAATGTGGCACTGGCTGAATTATCTAATATAGAAGCTGTGACTGCTACACTTCCTGAGCTAGTGTTTAATACTTGTATACTTTTAATTAAAGCCACGTTTTCTGCAGGACAAGTATAAATAGATACTGCATTAGTAGTAGTTAAACTGAATTGTCTATTTACAAATTTATTAGCCATTATCTACCTTGTCGGTTATATTTCTTATACATGCGTTTTTCACTTTTGTTAAGATTTTTTTTATGTCTACGTGGCCTTTTTTTTGGTTTAGGTCTTTCAAACCATGCTGTCCCAAATTGACTCTTTTTCTTTTTTGCCATTAATCGTTAATAAAAAAACCTACTGCCTCTACATCATCTTTAATATCTTGTGGATATGTTGTATTTAATTTTTGTACCACTTGATTTATATCTCTACCAAATTGATTTAAATTTTCTGCTTGATATGTTGGTGTTGCTTGAGCAACGATTTGTACTAATTTTGCCATTATCTTCTACCTCCTACATGTATATCTGCTCTAAATGTACCATATCTCCATGTCTGTCCTGTACCTGTGTTTGCTATTTTAAATGATGCTGCTCTTCCTCTGCTTCTAGTAAATACTTGAGTGGTTGAAGAGTTGACTGTAAAAGGTCCTGTAATTAATGGTCCACTAGATGAAGACGCTCTAGAGTCAGATGGAAAATCTCTTAATAAAATTGTAACTTCTGCATCTCCTTGTTGATTTTTAAAATCAGGAATAAATCTACTTATTCTTAAAATAAACTCTCCGTCTCCCGCTACACCTCTTTGATCTAAATCAAAGTCTCCTGATTCTATGTTTGCTGGAATGGCAGTTGTTCCTGATGTGCTTACTTGATCAGTACCTACTTCATGAGCGTAGTAAGTTGTAGCACCATTAGATACTCCGCTTATTGAACCTTGAGTGGGGGTACCACTTTGATTAAATTGAGTTGCATAAGGTTTATTATATACACCTTGATCTACCCAAGTAGTTCTTGGAAACAATGAGTTATCATTTGTAGTCCATACTCCACCTGGAATATTTTGAGAATCTCTTGTATTATAAGTTACAGACCTATCAATAAAATTACTAGAGCTTGATGGATAAAACCAAGTTATCTCATTAAATTTATCATTTACACCAGCATGAACTATAAGTTCTGAACTATTGTTTAAATTGCCAAATACATCATCTTCAACTAAACAAGGTAATTTTTTTACCGATGCACCATCAAAATAAAAGAAACTATCTTCGGACATCCAGTAAATAATACCATCTACTTCTATAGCAGCATGTTGAGATATTAATCCACAGTTTGTACCCACTTGTTCAAAACCAAAAGTAAAAGGCGCTCCAATAAATCTCATAGTAAATAATGCAGTGTCTGACCAAATATAGTTACCATTTCTACCTCTTAACACTCCAATAATTTTAGAACCATCTGCAAGTCTCTGCGTACCAGCGGTGTTAGTTGCGGTAGGTGTATAAGTATTTATATCTTCTTGATCTGAAAATCTCAAAAACATTGCATCTTGAGAACTTGTTGTGCCGATATTTGTTTCTGTACCAAAAAAACATAAGTGCCTATCAGGTGTTGATACTAATAAATCTCTTGAAGCGGTTGGTGCATTTGTAATCAATGTAGCTCTAAGAGGTGTAGATATTGCTCCTGCAGATGTTGGATCCCATTCTACTGCCACACTATTAAATATTAATGCAATTAATTTCTGTCCAAAATTAGTTAGTCTCCATTGAGCAGGCTCAATATCGACTCCTAAGCCACTTGCTTGTCCCCAAGGCACATAATTAGTTGCGTTAGTTACAGTTGAACCATCTGCGTGAGTTGCGTCTGTTGTTCCTTGAGCACCTCTACCTAAAGTTTGTAATACATTACCAGCTTTGTTGGCATATGTAATTAATTCTGTTCCTATTAAAACTGTTCCTGATGTTGGAAATGAACTAGCGTCTGTAAGTGTTACAGAAGTAGTATGTCCAGCGGCTAACGTACCTCCATTGTTCATAGTAGTAATGGCTGGATTTAGAACTGAACCTCCATAATAACCCGTGCCAAAACCAAAACCTGGTACCTGCGTAGTATTACCAACCACATAATAAAAGTCCAAGGTCGCGGATCCGGTGGTCGAGAATGCGCTTGATGCACCCTCATTAAAAGGCATTTGTATTGTAAAAGTTGTCGATGTTGGCACTGTTTGCACTTCAAATGTTGCAGTAAAATCTGCAGCTGTAAAGGATGATGAACCTGGAATACTAGCTACATTAGAAAAAACAATCAAATCACCTATAGATAAATCTGTTGATGAAGGGCAAGTTACTGTAACAATATTTGAATTGTTAGTTGTAGTAAAACAACTTGTTAAAGACTGTTGTCTAGAAGTTTCTAAAGGGTGAATATCATAAAATGCACCCTCATAATAAATATATAAAATTTTATTTGTACCAATAGCTGCGTATTTGTTACCTGCTAAATCAAACCAAGTATGTTGATCACGAGCAACGCCTACAAGTGTAGTAGATCCAAGCTGTTCCCAACCACCTATTTTCTCAGGTAATCCATATCTAAACCTAACATTTTCACCATTAACCCATCTGCCTTCTGCGCCAGTCTCGGTTAATTGTTTATCAAATCCAGGTATTAATTGTACTTTTGATAGAGCCATAACACTAGTATATTACAAAAGATTAGTTTTTAAAACCCTTGTAAAAGGCAGGTAAGCCAAGAAATGGCCTTTTATCGAAATTATTTTCTTTAGCCATTTTACTTCCAGATTTGTTGTAGTGTAAAAAGACTTGCCCACAATTTTTACCAGTAAATTCTTCTCTCCAATGTTCTAAATCACACCCAGAATATATTAACATGTCACCTTGGTCTAAATTTATTTTAATACCTGCTTGTCCTTTTTTACCGGTTGGATCTAAATAAATAGGCCATGGATCTCCTCCTAAATTTAATGTTGTAGATATCTCGCAAGAATACCTATCTTTATGTCTAGCTAATACATCACCTAATTTATATATTCTTGCATAAGAATAAGTTTCAGATAATTTTAGTCCTGTATGTTTTTCCATAACAGGTTTTACTTTTTGTAACAAAGTTTCCATTACAACATCACTATAATGAGAATATGTATTTGGAACTTGTTGGTCATTCCATACTCCCCAATATTCTGTAAATGGTGAAATGTATTTTTGATCAAATAAAAATCTAGCCACTTTTCTTTTATTTAAAAAATAATTATAGGTAAAATCAGCTAGTTCTTTACTTACGGCTTTTTTTAAAACTGAGTATTTATTTTTTTTGAACGACATTTAAAGCTCCTTTAGGTATTGCTTGACAGTTCCAATGTATAAATCTAAATGGTTCGTATCCCATATCCACAAGATATTGATGAGGCATATAAGAAGGAAAAAATATCATTCTTCCTGGTTTTACACCATAATAAATTTGAGAAGTTGCATAAGTTGTTTTTGATTTATCTTTCTCAGGTAATAAATTCATTACATTACCAGGTCTTGGATCTTCAAACATAGGCATAGATGTTTTTTCACTTGCTTTTAAAAAATAAAAACCAGATATATGTCCATTCCAATGTGTGTGTAAAGTGTGATGTCCCCCACCTTTTTTAGCAAACTCTTGAACCCACATTTCAGTTGTAAATACTTGATAATTAGTAAGATCAAAACCCATTTCGTCTAATAGATTATGTGCAGTTGCTCCTACATAATTAGTTAATTCCACAAAATTAGGATCACCAATAAGTGTTGTAGAGTGGAATACATGACCCATGTCTCCTTTATCCCCATGAGTTTTGTTTCTTTTATCTATAACTGTTTTTAAATTTTTTTTAGATGCTGCAATATATTTATCAGATGCTTTATTTAGTGAGTCTACAAATTGTGGTTCATCTGCAAACCAAACAGGGCATTTAAAAAACTCTTCTAAATTTAAATTTTTTGGATAAGTGGTTTGAACTATTTTATCTTTTTTCTTTTTCATCTAAATGGCCATCCTAAATTCCAAATAACTAAGCTATATCTTGAACCTTTTTTAACAGGACATACTCTATGCCATACAAAACCAGGAAATACAACTAAAGATCCTTTTGGTAATATCTCTGTACATTTTTTTACATTTCTTTTTTTATCTGGATCTAAATTTCTAAAATCAAATTCTAATTCTCCGCCCTTATAATCTTTTGGATCTGATAAAGAAACTGTAACAGAAAGTTTTCTAATTAAACCATTTACAGGATCACCTTGTTGTCTTTGATATGGTTGATCCCAACCATCACAATGCCAATCGTAGTATTGACCCTTATTGTATTTTGTAAATTGACATGCTTCTGAATAATGCCAATCGTAATTCCATCCTGCACTTACGTTTGCTTGTCTTATGTAAGGTTGTATTTCTTTATAAATCCACCTATCTGACATCCAAACAATATTCGAATCTCTTTTTTCTTTTAAATCTTTTATCTGTTTATCATTTAATTTTTTTGCATCACCATAACCGCCAGTGACTGCCATTTGTTCTTGTAAAGATTTTCCGTATTTAACGATGTCATCGCAAATTCTATGTGGAACAGCTGATTTAAAATACCAATAATGATTAGATAAATTCATAGTAAAATCATTATCAATATAACTTTCACTACGAAATTGTCAATGTTCCTGTAACTGTAAAGGTTGCTATTTTATCTGTTGATGGCCCTGGAACAGTTCCGGTTGTGTTTGTACAAGGTGTAACTGCAAATGTAACTGCACTTGGTCCTCTAACTATAACTATACCTGAACCACCTGCTCCTCCAGCAACTCCTGAGGCAGTAGTACTTGGGGCTGATCTACCCCCTCCACCACCACCAGTATTAACAGTACCTGCAGCAGCACTTGTTCCACCGCCACCACCACCGCCAGCACCACCAGCACCACCAGGACCATTATCGGATGCTCCACCACCTCCACCACCAGCGTAAGTTGTACAACTGTTATTAATATTATTAGGTGCTCCTGCGCCTCCAGCTCCACCAGAACTCGAAGTACCAGTTGCTCCAGCAGCAGTTGCACCACCACCACCGCCACCACCATAAGCTGGTGCACATGAACTTCCACCAGATCCAGGTTGTTTAGCAATACCTCCTGGGTTACCCTCGGGAATAGTAAATCCTCCTGCGTTTCCTGTTCCACCACAACCACAAACAAATCCTCCACCTCCCGAACCACCTGGTTGACCTTGGCCACCAGCTCCACCACCTGATGCTGTTATTGCATCCGATAGGTCTGTTCCTGGAGCATTAATACTTGAATTTGTTCCAGTTGATCCTGGAGTAGGTGTTCCAAAATTTGTATGTCCTGGTCCCCCACCACCGACTACTATGTCAAAAGTACCTGGTGTTAAACCTAAAGCTTCACCTTGTAAAGGACTTGGACCATAACCAGATGCTCTATAACCTCCAGCTCCACCACCACCTGCTCTGTTACATCCAGCTCCGCCACCACCTGCTACTACTAAATAATCTATTGTGTTTAAATTCTGTGGCCATGTTCCTTGAGACTTGGCCTGAAATTGACTTTGCATTGACCACACACCACTTGCTTTACTTAATTCTTTTACTATAGCTCTACCAGAACCACCAGCTCCACCTGTTGTAGTTCCAGGATTACCGCCTCCGCCTCCACCACCACCAGTGTTTGCAGTCCCTGCGGTTCCATTACTAGATGGTCCTTTTCCACCGGCTCCACCACCACCAGATCCACCACTTCCAGCTGAGGGCATACCAGAATCAGCACCGCCGCCACCACCACCAGCAAATGTGCATGAAGATAAAGGAGATGCAGAACTTCCAGCACCACCATTTCCACCACCAGTTGGAGCTGCACCATCTACTCCTACAGCTGATGCACCACCGCCACCACCGCCAGCGTCAGCTCCACATGCTCTAAAACCATCTCCTCCGTCATTACCTTGATTAGCTGTTCCAGTTCCACCTGGATTAGGTCCTGGAGAACCGCTAGGGTTAAAAGCTGCCGCTCCTCCACCTGATCCACCAGGTACTCCAGGTGTGTCTCTAAATCCACCTGCTGCTCCTCCACCAGCAGCTGTTGCTAAAGCCGATGGCACGTCAGGTGCGGGAGATAATATTGTAGCTTCTCCAGAAGTTCCTTTTCCTAATGAATCACAAGGACTACCACCTGTTGCAGGTGCAGCTGTTCCTCCACTTCCTATAGTTAATTTGTATGCTGTTGATCCACAGACGTTTACTTCAGTGCATAGATAACCACCAGCTCCACCGCCACCACCAGCAGCTCCTGATCCACCTGATCCACCACCACCAATTAATAAAGCTTGAACAACTCTTGTTCCTGCTTGTGTTGTAAAACAACCTGTAGCAGTTTTAGATGTAACTTTACACTTACCGAATGAAGTTTTATTCGATTTTCCAATGATTCCCCCGTTTGGTGTGCCTCCTGGCATGATGTCCTCCTATGCGGACACCCAAGTTAATGAGGATGTGTCCCAGACCCAATTTTGGTCATATTGTTGTGTTTCTGAATTCCAATGAGTTTCTGCAATCCATCTTTGGTTGACATCATCCCATTGTTCTAGTTTTGGATTATCTGTATCATCACCTCTATTTGTTGGTCTTGCAACTGGTGGTTGCCAATCATCATTTTCGTCTAAAGACCAAGATGAATAAGGTTGTGGACAAATAAATTTATCTTTTGCTTCATCATAAGTAAAGCCTTTACCTGCATATTGTTTTCTAAAATTATTATTATAAGAAGTTTGTTTCCAAGTTCCACCTTTGAAAAAGTTTTGACACCATGTTTCTCCGTCAACGTGCATGTCATTATTACCTAGAGGTCCATCAGATGTTTCTATGTCATTACCAACAACGACTACTCTTACTACCTGATTTGCTCCATTTAGTTCTGCGAAATGTGCCATAATATTCTCCTATAATTGCATTTATAAATCTTTTTTAACTTATAGTCAACGTACCACTCACTGTAAATGTTAATAGTGTACACCCTCCAACAGGTGCGGGTAATGTTGTTTTTGAGTTAGTTCCAGGAGCAACAGCATAACTAGGCCCTAATGGTCCAGGTGCTCTTAAAATTACAATTCCTGATCCACCATTTGCTCCCGTAGGACCACACATAGATCCTCCTCCACCTCCACCAGTGTTTGCAGTTCCAGCAGTTCCGTTAGCTGAAGCTTTTCCTCCAGCTCCACCTCCACCAGTTCCACCAGCTCCAGCAGCAGGTGCTGGACCTCCAGCTCCACCACCTCCACCACCAGCGTATGCAACAGGTGATCCTGTTATACAATTTGTTTTACCAGCTCCTCCAGCTCCTCCAGCAGCACTTGAACTTGTAACGGTTCCTCCTCTAGCGTTTGCTCCACCACCGCCACCAGATCCATATCCTGGACTTCCTTGACCACTTCCTCCAGGGTTTCCTTGAATCTGATCAAAACCAACTAGTCCTCTACCATATCTTTGATTACATGTTGGTACTGATCCTCCACCACCTCCAGATCCTCCGGTTCCACCTCTTCCAGTTAAAATACCTGGATTACCACCACCTTTTCCACCACCAATAGACTCTATAAATCCTACTGATGAAGGTCCACCATTATCTGCAGAGTTTTGAGGATAACTTCCTCCAGTTCCACCAGCTCCAACTGAAACTACATTAGCTCCTGGATTTAAATATATTTTTTTACCACCTGGGAAAGATGTTTGATAACCACCTGCTCCACCAGCTCCTCCTTGGTTAGTTTCACCACCTCCTCCACCACCAACTACTAAATAATCAAATGAATGAGAAGGTATTGATCTTGAACTAACTGTAAGAGTTCCTGTTGCTTTAAATTTAGCAACCCATTGGTTACCATCCCAAAAAGAAGTATTACATCCTGGAGCTGCAGTTAAACCAGTGCTACTTCTAAAGAAAGCAACTCCACTTCCACCTTTACCACCACAACCACAAACTCCTGATCCTGGTCCAGAGGCATTTCCTCCACCACCTCCACCAGTATTATCTTCTGCGTTTCCAGAACATCTTGGTCCACCTTTTTGACCTTGACCACCACCGCCTACACCACCTAAACCACTCAATGTTCCTGAAGGAGTAGTTTGAACACTACCACCTCCACCACCAGCATAAAATCTACCACTTCCACTTACTCCAGAAATAACGCCTGCACCACCTTCTCCACCCATGTTTTGTGGAGAGTTTTGTGCATTAGATCCTGTTTGACCAGCTCCACCACCTCCACCACCTGCATTACCATAACTTGGAACTCCATTACCACCATTATTTCCTTGAGGTCCTCCAGCACATCCTGCAATTGAAGGTGTATTACCAGCTTGACCAGTTGAGTTACCTGGAGTAGCAGGACCACAACGTCCATTTCCTCCACCACCAGAACCACCTGTTCCAGCTGCAGGTGCACTTGCACCTCCTGAAGCTCCACCACCTCCACCAAAAGCAGTGAATGTAGATGAATAAGCAAAAACTGAATTATTTCCAGAACCTCCGACAGTGTTTCCACCACTTGGTCCTGAAGCTGCAGGCACTCCACCTCCTCCAACTGTTATACAATAAGTTCCCGGAGTTGCATCAACTTTTGTAAAATCTACATTATCAAATGATTTAACAACACCACCAGCTCCACCGCCACCACCACCTTCACCAGTTCCACCATCACCACCTGATCCACCACCAGCTACTAAAAAGAAATCTAAAGGTCCTCCAGCAGGTCCTGATGATACCCAATTATTATCTTTAACTTTTTCATAAACTTCACATATTGACCAAACACCAGGGGCTTGAGCACTTATTCCATCCTCTTTTACAATTACAATACCCTTACTACCACAACGACCAGCACCACCAGCTACGTTTGCTGAACCTCCACCTCCAGATGACGCTATAACATTACCACCATCACTGTTAGCTCTTACGCATGGTGTAGATCCAAATCCTCCACCACCATAACCACCAGCACCAGTAACATTACCTCCACCTGATCCACCACCTGAAAAAAATCCTACCTCGCCAAATTCTGTTCCTACGATCGGATATGCACTTTTACCTATTCCAGCACAACCACCAGCATTAGGTGCGTTTTCTGCAGTACCTGCTGCACCAGCACCACCTCCACCACCTGCAGCATCTGTGCTTCCAGGTGAGCCTGGTCCACCAGCGTTTCCAAAACCTGTTAAACCTCCTGATGGAGATTGATTAGCAGAACCTGCTGTCATATTACCAACACCACCTCCACCTCCACCAGATCCACCGGCACCACCACATTGATTTCTGTCATTATTACCACCAAGACCACCACCATTTGCAGTAGCTGCACCTCCAGGGCTTACTCCACAAACATCAAAAACTGAATTACCACCAGCTGTGGTATTTCCTGGGGCTGTATATAATCCTGCTGCTCCGACAGTTACTGCATGAGCCGTGGCTCCTGCTATAGTTTTACAACCAAATAATAAACCACCACCTCCACCACCACCGCCGTTACCACCACCAGTTTTACCACCTGCACCTCCACCTCCAACTACTAATACTTTAGCTGTTGTGGTTCCAGGTTGTGATGTGAACGTTCCCGAACATTTAAAAATAGTTTTCTTCTCTGCTTGCGCAGCGGTTACTGTTTGGGTAGGTCCTATTATTCCGCCATTAGCCATAGCTTATAAAACCTCCTAATCGTCTAATACGTCGTATGAAATGAATAGTGTTGCATCGGATGCAGCACTAGCTCCACCTTTTAAAGTATCTCCTTCTTCAAGGTATATTGGTGTATCAGATAAAACTAAAACTGCATCAGCTGGTACGGATACTGTGTTAGCTAATTTAAAAGTAGCTCCTGCAATAGAACCTCCTGTTGCTGCTGAAGTTCTAGTAGCTTTTGTAACTTGAATTGTTACATCAACTGCTGCTGAGCCATCTATGTTCGCAACTTGCATTCTGTTTATTTTTACTAATTTATTACTCGCAACAAGCATTAAACTTGCATCTAAAGTAGTTGAAAGTTCAAAGCCTTGCGACTCTCCGTTTATCGTTGCTACGTTTACTATATTTGGTGCTGCCATAATTATCTCCTTTTATCCAAAAATCATCGCCATTGCAATAGCTTTACCTGTAGAAATTCCTGCATCAGCGAAAGATAAATTACCTGAAGAATCTGACACTAATGCTTGTCCAGAAGATGCTGCATCGGCTGTTGGTAAGTTTAATGTAAAGCTTGATCCAACAGTTGCTGCTGCTCTTAAGCCAACATATTGACCTCCAGAAGCATCTTCAAATCTTAGCTCATTTCTGTTTACTAAATTTATTTGTGAAAATTCTGCAAATACATCCACGATATTTGGATTAGTCACATCATCTGCTTTAGCATAAACAAATTTTGTTCCTTTATCTGTAGCTGAAAAAGTTACGCTGCTTCCTGATCCACTTGTGTATTGAAACTCTACAGTGAACGCACCACTTGTACTATTTTTAATTATGTAAAAATTTTCTACATCTAAAGCAATTGAAACAGTAATATTACCTGTTATGGTTCCTGTTAATTCTATTATTCTATGAGCGACTGTTGCTCCAGTTGATCCATCACTTACAGCTATTGGTGTATCACCAGTTCCGTTCACTGCTTGTGCTTTAAAACCACCTAAAATTTGACTTAGTATATTTAAATTTGTATTTGTTTTATCACCCCACAAACCAGCTTGTTCGCCGGTTACCATTAATTCAACACCTAAAGGCGTATAACTTGAAGGCATAATTTATCTCCTGTTTAAGCTGCCCGAGTCCATGTTACATTTGTACCCGTATTTAAGTCACTATAAGTTACAGACGAACCAGTGTCAAGTGGTGCCCAAGCGGTAACAAATGGGAATCCTACGCCTGAATCTATCTGAACTCCAGTAGGCTTAATAAGAGCTGTTTGTTTAGTTGTAATAGTGCCAATACTTGACGTAATTTGTTGACCTGTAACATTAGCTTCTATTGAAGGTGTAACAATTGTAGTCCCTAAACCTGTAGATATTTGGAATCCAGTGGGTCTTATTGTTATATCAGTAAATGCTTTAAATGTGCTACCAAATCCTGAATTTATTTGCTGACCAGATACTTGTATTACTCTTGAACCTACAACAGCTGCTGTACCTATAGCTGAAGTAATTGATTGACCTGTAACACTAAAACTTTCAAAGTTTGTTACTATTGGACTACCTACTGCAGAATTTATTTGAGGTGCATGAACATGAACAAAAGTTGCATCCGCTTCAACATCCACTACTCCAATGCCAGAAGTTATGGTATTTTTAACAGGTTGTGCTAATGCTCCTGCCTTAACGACTATATTTCCAATTGAAACAGAAATTTGTTGTCCGGAAGGTTGTACTGAATACGCAACACCCCAAGCAAAACTTCCCCAAGTATTTCTACCCCAACCTACATTTAGTTCAGCTGTAATGTTTACAGATCCTATTGAAGAGGCAATTTGTTGACCTGTTAAAGAAACTTGAACTGGTAAACCATTTGTACCCCAAGCTTCATTACCCCATTGAGCTCTACCCCAACCTTGATTATTAAAAGCAGCAAGACTTCCTATTCCAGTGTTAATAGCTTGACCAGTTACTGAAGCTGATACAACGTCAGATGCCCAAGAGTTGGCCCCCCATTTATTATTACCCCAGGTCGAAGCCATTTATTAACCTCCTTATGCTAATCTAATAATAGCTAAAGTGTCAGTAAAATTTGGAAATTGAATTGTGAAAGTCCCTGATGTTGATGTTTTATTTGAAACAAAATCTAAAACCGCTACAGATTTATTTGCTTGGTTTGTGTTATAAATCAATGCACCCATTGCTGTAATTGTAGCTGTTAAGTAAGATAAATCTGCAAAATCTACTATCGCAGTAGTTCCTGATAATTTATGAGTTTGTCCCGTTAATGCTTTTCCGCCTGATGAATAATCACCAGTTGAGTCAGTAACTTGACCTGCAGTTGTAAATGATGCAAGTGATGGTCCAATAACTGCACTATCTGTATATAATGCAAGTTTAAATGTGTTACCACCTACAGCATCAAAGTTGTGAGTGCCACTTAAAAGTTCATTTTTAAATGAACTTGTAATTGCGCTTGTTGTAATTGCCATAATTTTTCTCCTGTGTTTATGGTGACGGAGAATCTATTTTGATTCTGATCGCACCATTGAAATAATCGTCTCTTCTTCTTCTGCCAATCTGCTCTATTGCATACTTAGCTATAGCATTATTATACTGTTTTTCATAATATTGCAACATGTCCATAGGACCTTTCAAATAACCAAAAGCCTCTATTAAACAAGCGTATAATAATCCATTGGGAAAATTTTTACTTACATATGTCTGTGTATTAGTAGAAGATAAGCCATCTGGTTTAGCTACATAACTAGCTTGAATACTAAAGGTAGTATTTGGTATTGGAGCAAACACTAATGTATCATTATCTAAATTTGAGTAATATTTAGGCACCCCAGTAGCACTTTTGTTATTATATTCATCAATAAACGTAGTATCTCTTTTTTCTAAATAAATTTTTTCTGAACCTGAAGTTATTTGAATGGCTCTTATAACCAAAGCACCGTCAGGAAAATTTAAAAATTTTTGGTTTAAAACCATGTTTGCTACAGCATATTTTCTATCCGCATCAGTATTAACATCTCTTAAAATTCTTTCCTCAGCGTCTAGAATAAAACCATTAATTACATCATCTGTAAAAACTGTGCTATCTACTTCAGTATAATTTCTTATTTTTGTTACTAAATCTGAATATGTTATGCCTGCCATTATGTTAGTACCTCAACTTTTCCTACAGAAGATAGTATATCTAATCTTCTACCTTCTGGCAAAGGTAACATACCAAAAATTAAATTACCTTCAGAATTAAAACCAGAACTGCTTGTATATTGTGGTATACCTAAAGTTCCTTGAAAAGAACCAACTCTCACAGTCATATTACCAATGTTATGTTGAACTCTTGTATTTCTTAAAGCTTGTGGGTCTGCTCCATATACTTTTGGATCAAGTTGCGGAGATTTAGGCTCAAACTCAGAGACATGCACCAGAGAACCATTCCACTCCATCACCATTTCAAGATATGGAAACGCCTGACCTGATCTGTCAGAAATAGATTGTGCGTATTTTCCTCTTGCAAATTTAGCCATTATGTTACTGTTGGGTAATAAGTAGCTGGTGTAATAAATGTACTTGATCTTGACCCATCCTCATCTAGTGCTCGTTTAATTTCATCTTCATAATATAATTTTAAAGCTTGTGTTCTTTCTGGTGTATATTTTTGAGAAAGATAAAAAGCTAATCCTGAAACCATGCATGGTATCCATCTAAACGGAACATCAGCATTATTTGTATAATCACCTGCATCTTGTATTCTTTGTAAAGAATAATATTTTAAGTGAGTATAATTTTGTTTATCAGGAGTAATGTAGAGAGTAATAGTTGGTGAATCACTCCCTACAGTAACTCTTTGAACAAAATATTGTGAAGGAGTTCCTGTTGAACCCTTGTTAGGCAGAGCTGAATATGTAGATCTATCTATTTTAGTCAATGACACATCTTGTGTGTCAGAACCTGGATTAACAGTAGTCCCACTATTAGACAAAAAAGCTTCAAGAACATCACTCACACCTGTGGTCGTAGTATATTGAGATTGAGAGGCTACTAATTCAA
>MDSY01011624.1_pt1 | contig 19192 bp, 18 predicted proteins | sample 811131 | NCBI WGS metagenome assembly MDSY01 (sample SAMN05326643, study PRJNA326480) | marine metagenome | isolation source: seawater | place: Atlantic Ocean: South West | collected 2010
CAGGGGGGGGCGTAAGGGGAGGTGCAAGGGGGGGGTGCAAGGGGGGGTGCAAGGGGGGGTTGCAAGGGGGGGTTGCAACGGGGTGTTGCAAGGGGTGGGCGCTCCACACCTCCTCAAGCACTCTAAGCTCCGAGAGCTGCTCCGCGCTCATCTCGTCGGTCCCACGCTGAGAGTGGCCTTGATCAGCGCTGAATGTGTGCGCCGCAAAGGGCGCGGACGCGAGATCCGCAGCCACCCCAGCCACGCCCGATGTCAGTATGGTGCCGGAGGCTAGGATGGCGTCGTCGGTGGCGCTTCGACTCGACACCTCTAAGAGCTCACCGCCAACACCTCCCCGCACCGACCTCACACGCGCACTCTCACTCAGACCACTGGCAGCAATCTCGCCTCTCCCGCCACCTGCGTGCGTCATCTCGCCCTCGCAACTCTCGCCGACGGCGTCGCCCTTGCTACTGCTCGGTCGCGGAAGAGGCACCCGCTGCATCTGCCCAGCCCGACGTATGCCGCCGCGCGTCGAGCCTGGCCGCGGGAGCTTTCCCGCCGCGGGGGCAGCGGCGGAGGCCTCTCTATAGCCTCTTCGCCCATCAGCCGAATCCCGCGAGGCACGTGACGCTGGACGCTTCCCGCCTTCGTCGTCGAGCGCTGCCACCTCCGCGGCGGTCCCCTCCGAGGAGCCCACCGTCGGTGACTTCGAGTTGCGCGAGCTCGCCTTGAGGAGACGCGCGCCGTGGTCTCTCCACGCAGTGAGAGTCGCTCTGCTCGCCTTGGCCTCTTGTAGATCCGAGAGCATCATGATGCCGCCCTCTGCGAGACCGAGCTCACCCGAGTCGAGTCGCCGAGTGAGTCGGTGATCTCTCGCAGCACTCGGGGCTCCTCCATGGAGGAGCGACGCGGCCGGATTCGCCGCCGCAGCGTCGCTGAGCGGCTTGTCGGCGGCGCCGAATAGGCTTGCGAGCGGCTCCGAGCAGGGTGGCGCAAGGGGGAAGAAGTCGGGCTCGGCGCTCCGGTCGAGCATCGGGAGATGTTCGACCGCGATACTCATCTGGCTTGCCGGCACTAGCGCAGGAGACATGGAGACGAAGGGGTAGACAGGTACGCCGGTGGGGAGGAGAGCTGGAGAGTCCATCCACTTTGCATTCTTGATGTCCTCGGTGTCGTCCCAGCGCATGCGGGGCAGTTGGGACGTACTGCTCATGAGTGGGCCCCACCCGCTCACCTCGGCGCTCACCTCGGCGCTCACGTCCGCGCTCACCTCCACGCTCACCCCCGCCTCATTCGAACCTGCCGCCGCGCCATCGCCGCCGCTATCGCCGCTGCCATCGAGAGTCCGAGCTGCTGGACTCGCTGCGGCAGCAGACGGTTCACCGGGGTCGAAGCCAGAGCCAGGCTTGGGCGCGGGGTGAGCGCGCTTGGCCACGTCAGCAAGCTCAGCCGCGCTCTCGCTGAGCGCGCGCTTGCTCACCATCGGAGGAAGCCTCCTCTCAGCACCGGCGGCGACACCTTGTGGAAGCGGAAGAACCCCTCAAAAGCTGGACGCGACAGAGAACGTCGATCCATCCGTATTAAAGACGGATTGGTGCCAAAAAAATGAGAAGAAGTTTTGAGAGATGCAACGCTCGTGTGCCAGGATTAAAATTGAAAAATGCCCAAACTCATAGGTTCCTACATATTGCATTTGTAATTTGTATGTAGAGCTCTAAATAAGTAGTCTAGTATAAACACTTCAAGGCCAATCGGCCGCCCAAAGCCAAACGGGGGCTACTGAGTGGGCTGGGATTGCCACACAACCTAAGAAATCCGATCTGTACTCGAGTTGAGTGCCACACAACTCACTTGCATGAGGCCACGGTGCATAGACGCGGGCCGCCTTGCACGCTGACCCTGGCAGGAACAAGAAAACCTTCCCTGGCAAAGGAACACGGGAGAAGAAAACAGGGTACTTAGTAAGCGTCTCGAGCTCGCTCTCGCGGCGCCGCCCTTTGCTTGGCTGAGACCCGTGTCTCTAGGACGTTTCCGCTGTCACGAACTCTCCAACACGGCGAGCCTCACAGCGCGCTGCCAAACAATGCAGGTGCCATGATGGTGGCCGCGTGAAGCACACAGAGTGCGATGGGCTCGAATCCTGGGCTGAAGGCATAGACGAGAGCAGCGGCGGCGGCCTCCGCCACGTACGACGCCGAGAGCGCAAACGGGCGCACCAAGAAGGCGGGCGCAGCTTCCGAGGAGGCGCCGCCTGCGGCGAGGACGGTGACGAGATATGCGGAGATGAGAGTCCACGAGAGGCCGAGCATCCGAGACAGGGGGGCGACGAGGACAAACTGGGAGATGAGCCGGAGTCCGCCGTCCGCGAGGAGATACCCCGGCATGACGTCCATCGGGTAGGGAACATGAGCCGCCGCTGCAGTGCTGCTGAAAAAGTCGCGCTCGAGCAGCGCCGAAGGCATCGTGCTAAGCGCCGAGCTGCTGAGCATGAGCACAAGGATGGAGAGGAGGCGGAGCTTGGCTCCCTGCACCGGTGGGCTCGTGTCCTCCTGCTGCTCCGGTCGGAGCTTCCGCAGCTGCACCCTCTCTCCGCCAAAGATGGATTGCACCGGAGGAAGCCGCTGCTCTCGCGCGACAAAGGCGCCCGCGGCAGCGCACAGTAGCGAGATGAGACAGAGCAGACGCACGCGCACGAGGGCGCTGAGCTGATCGATGCGTAGGAGCGCGGCGCCGGAGACGCATCCGAACGAGCTCGCGAACGCATCGATCGCCGAGAGCCGAGCGAATCCCGAAGCGAGCCTCGAGCCCGACGAGCTCGACGACGAGATCAACGCAAAGGCCAGCGGGAGTGCCGCCGAGGAGGCGACGGTGAAGATGCGCGCGATGGCCAAGAGGTCGAATGTGGCGGCGGGGAGGGCGATGAGAGCGCCGAGGAGTGAGGTGACAAATACCAGAACGAGAGCCTCGTGCCCGAGACCACACTGAGCCACCAGACCGAGCGCAATACACGCGAACGCTCGGAGGGGTGCGATGAGGTTGCTTGAGGGGTGCTCGGAAAGCACATTGAAGATGGGGAGGAGGAGGCCCCGAGAGAGGGCACCGGCGGCGAGCGCGGCTCCGATCCAGTGGCGTGGTGGCTCGATTTGAGCCTTGGTCAGTGGACCCAGCTTGAGCGTTGGCGTAGGCTTCGGCTTGGAGAGGCCCCGTAGGGTGAGAGCAGCGGGGAGCAGGAGGAGACCGGGGCCTTTGGGCATCCCACCTCGGAAGACCTTGGCAGGGGCGAGGCTCGCACCCGCGAGAATTCGAGGCGTCGGCTCCGGCTGTCGCTTCGGTGCCGGGCTAGGCTTTGGCACCGGCTTGGGCTTCGCTGCTGGCTTGGGCTTCGGTGCTGGCTTGGGCTTCGGTGCTGGCTTGGGGTTCGGTGCAGGCTTCGCTGCTTGCTTCGGTGGCGGCTTCACTGGTGGTGGCGGTGGCGGCTTGGGCCTAGGCCGTGGCGCATCCAGCTTGCGCAGCCGCTCGTCGAGGGACTCCTTCGAAAACGGGTTGCGTATACCCACATCGAGGCGCAGCTGGCTACCACCACCGGTGGTGACCCGCTTGAGGCGGAACTGGTTGAAGAAGAGCAAAAGGGTCGGGTTGATCGCCACAAAGAAGGCCAGGCGCAACAGAGACACCACGCCCGGCATGGCTCCCTCAACTCGTTCGTCTCAGTCTGATAGCAGCGCCGAGATGGGGGGATGACGGTGAATGCTTCAAACGGGCTTATTTATACGCGGGGTTCGGATTAAAGCGCGCATTTTTTTTTTACGCTTTGGTATATTTTACGTATACAGTACCAGTAGGAATTCACGTACTAAACGGGGGACGAAAATTTACTCTATGACGCATATTAATCGTGCTGTCACATATGTATTCTTATTCTGATTCTTAAAAACGGGGAAGGAAATAACACAAGGGCAGGGCAAGAAGCACGCCAACACGAACACCGAATGACAAACCAATTGCATTGAGTTTGACGAGTTCCAAAACAAGAATCTTAGTTTACTGGCTAAAAGCACGCATCTCTTGAGCAGGAGATTGGATCTCCTCGCTCCTCGCTCACATGGGCGGCTCCCACGGTGTCGCATATGTTGCCCTTTTGAGCGGCGCAATGAACCTGTATCCGGGCAATCCCTGGTGGCCCTTGCCCATCTCATTGTTTGTGAGGGGGACACGTCGTGGCGACGCCAGATACGCCTTGACGTTCGGGATGGCTTCAAAGTGTGAGACGAAGGCGTCGAGGTTGGGGTATGGGGTGAGCGATCCTGGCGCATGCTCCCTCATCCAGTGGAGCGCGTGGAACATGCCAACGTCAGCGAATGTGAGGGTATCGCCAACAAACGTTTTGCCATTGCAAGACTTGTCGGCGATCGCCAAGTAGCCCTTGAGCTTGGCGCTCGATTCGGCGTCCATGTCGTGTGCCGCAGCCTTCTCCTTGACAATGTCGCGCGAGAGCTCAAAGTACATGTCCACCTTGGCCTTCTCCGCCAGGTTGCTACCGTCGATGCAAGCCTTCCGCGCAAGGTGACGAGCGATGGCACCCGACTCACAGATCAGGTTCGAGCCGTCATGCAGGATGGGCAATTGGCCGAAGGGCGCGTACTTCTTGTATGCGCCGGTGCCGAAGTGGAACACGCTCTCGTACGCCGTCCCCGTCACCTCGAGAACCAGCCTGCTCAGCTCGCCCAGCCCTTGAAGTGCAAAGTATTCGAGCACCACAGGCGGCTCGGCCGTGGGCACATCGGCGGGCCGACGCAAGATGGTGGGCTTGTGCTGAGCGAAGAGGCCCTCTGGAGCCCCCTCGCACGCAGCGCTTCCGGCGAATAGGCCCGTGGCTAAACCCACCGCGGGCACCGCGCGGTGCACCAGGAATCGGGCGCGGAACATGTTCCAAAGTGCCGATCGCAAAAAAGACGTCCAAGCCCGGAAGGCAGCCAATGCGGGTCGCGGGAGCTCTGTCGGCGCTGCTGACGCTGTCTCATCGGGCCTTGCCGAGGTTTGAGCAGCATAGCATCTCGGCTTCATACGCACCGCTCGAGGATGCCACCTCACGGCTCGAGACTGTGCTCGCTGCTGCCGATGCGGCGCAGGCGGCGGAGCAGTCACTCTTTGCACAGCTCAAGGAGGCGGAGGCTTCGGGCGACGGCGATGGGAAGGCGCAGCTGCTGGCGGATCTCTCGGATGCTCGCGCTGCGCTACAGCTCGCGCGCGCCTCCGAACAACAACGCCGATGCGAGCTCACTCTCGCAGAATGTAACGGAGGTGGCGACCAAGCAGCGGAGGCCATCGAGGGCTTGCAGGGAGCGGGGGCGGATCCTGACCCGGCGTGCTACTGCGCAGCCGTGCGCGCATGTGGTGCTCGCGACGCCCACCTCGCCGCCCAGCTCTCCCGCGCACGCCTCCTCGGACGGCAGGCGGACTGGGCGCATCTGCTTCTCTTCGAGATGGCCGACACCTTTCCCGCCGAGGCATCGGCGGAGGAGCTCGCGGCGGCTTCGGAGGCTGTAGCGCTCGGGGCGCGCGTGTGCGCGCTCTCATCACGTTGGGGCCTCCTCGTCGCCGTCCTCCGCCTCGGCGCAGAACGGCGCTGGATCCCATCGCTCGAAGAGCTCGAGTGGCTCGGGTAATTGTTCTCACTTCCCCAATTCATATCATTTTGCCCATTCGTCACACTTTCGCAGTTTGCCCATTTGTCTCACCCCGATTGCATGTACCCATGTGCCTCGCCCCATTTTCTCCACGTGCTCACACCGCGCGCTCCTCATCCGTTCACACCGCGCGTTTCCCACTTGTTCACAGACTGATCTGTGCTTCCGCCGAGCTCACGATCCCCGCTTTGGAGATTCGCGGCAGCGCGGAGGAGGCGGAGGCACGGCGTGCAGAGCTTGCTCAGGCGGCAGGGACACTCGCGACTCTCGTGGTAGATCATTACGGTACCCAGCAGTACTGGGACCCGCGGCGCCTCGCGCTGAGGCTGCCCGGGACTGCTTCTGCCGGCAGCGCCAACATTCTCGAGAAAGCATTGCGAGAGCTGCTCGAGGCGCAGCGGGAGGCGGGTCCGCTGGAACCGCTGGTGCATTCGCCCGTCGCGGTGCAACTTGAGGCAAGTCTCACACACCCATTTCGCCCGTATGTCACACTCCCATTCTCCCCACATATCACTCAATGCTCTTTCTCCATACGACAACATTCTCCATACGACAACACCAGGGCTGGCCAAAATGGATGCGCATCCAAATGACACCTCAGAAGCGCGCGAGAGTCGAGTTGAGGCAGCGCGATGGGGAGCGATGGGCGAGGGAATGGGGTGGACATCTAGATGACGCTGCTCTCTTCTGGAGCGGGGAGCCCTTCTGGAATGCTGTGGAGAGGGGCAGCGCCGCGGCAGGAGATTCTGAGGAGACATCAGAGGGCGCTGCTTCAGGCGAGACGATCGCATTCGACGTGCTCTCACCACTCGGTAGCCTGGTTGTAGCCGCGGGTTCAGGTGACGCAACGTCTAGGGATCGATCAGGGGGCGAGCTCCGCACGAGATCGGAGAGCCTCTTAGCCGCAGCTCGCTCCGCTGTGGCGCGGCTTGGGCTCCCAGCCGAGGGCGGCGCCAGATTGGCCGGTGAGGGCGTTGCGGCTGACGCGGGGCCCGTGGTCAGGCTCACGCTCTCGAAGGAGAGTGTGCTCGAGTGGGTTAGGACTCGGAGTCTCGAGCAGGCAAGTCGCACACCCCATTTTTCTCCACAGGTCACATTCCCATTTTGCCGATTGATCTGCCCGTTGATCTCATCCGTTATTGCTCTCCAATCTTCACGAGCAGTGGCAGAGCGAAGAGATGGGCGAGCATGAGAAGGCGGTTGCAGAGAGGCGCCGTGAGTCGGATGCGGCCGCGAGGGAGGAGGAGAGAGCGCAGAAGGCCGCCAATGAGCGAGAGCGCATGGCTCAGAAGCGAGCGACGCTCTGGGAGAGGCGAAACCAGAGAAAGGTGGACGAGTTCGAGGAGCAGCGGCGCGCAGCAATGGGATCGATGGAGGCGGCAATGGAGGGGCTGCTCGAGAACCATCTGGAGAAGAGCCAGAGGCAGCAGGCGAAGAGCACTCAAGCGCCTCGGCAGGTGAAGAGCGCTCAACAAGCGCCGGGCGCTCAACAGGCGTCTCGCGCGGAGCCTGATGGGTTGAGGCGCCAACATGGGGGGGGCGAATCGAAACAGGGGGGGCTCGAGCGATCTGACTCGGCCGAGACACCGGTGCCGGCTACACCAATACCGTCTCCGGCCGATGCCACGTCGGATGGACACGATCTCGTCTCGAAAGCAGGGATGCAGCGGGGAGCTGCTGATGCCGTCGGCCAAAAGGGGAGAGCGAGCGTGGCTACCCTACGGGGCGTGGGCCCCAAAAGAGCAAAGGTACTCACCGAGGCCGGCTTGGGTGAGGTGGGCGCAGTTGCAGCCCTCCCTGAAGAGCGATGGAAGCAGCTCGCCGAAGCGACCGCGTTGTCGCCCAAGACGCTCGCGGCCATTGTGGCAGCAGCGCGAGAAGCATTGGCCTTATAGTGACAGTCGAGTGCTCCTGTAATATAGCTTAACAAGCTTACACTTGTAATTATGGCTATTATTATTACGCAGAGCTCCATCGAAACATTTTACTCGCGGGATATAACATTACATCCCTGCACGTACTTCAATACTCGTCACATTGACACTTTCACTGACACTCTCACTCGGACTATAATCAAAATCAGACTATTACTCATTACTATACAGACATACTACTAGCCGAAGTACCAGCCGCCGCGGCAGCACTTGAGCTACTCCAAGCGCCCCCACGCGCCGTGCGCGCGGATTTCGTCCGTATGAGGGCACCAACAGCACATATCCCCCCTGCGACGGCACCTGTAGCGATCCCGCCCGTCGTGAGTAGCCAACTCGAATGCAAGAGCAACCGGCCATCCTTTGCGGGTTGGTGGCGGAGCTGCTCCGAGTGTAGAGACTGCAGATGGTTCCAGTCAGGCATCAGACGCGGGATTGGCACCACCGGCGGCATGTCCTTGAAGAGGTGGGGGAAGTCGGGGAAATCGGGCAGCTTGAACCTTGTGGCCGCGCCTTCCATTTCGCCGATCCATTCGCATCCCGTCGCAAGAGACTCAACCGGCGGCGGCGGCGGCGGCCGTGCAGAAACACCCAGTGCGCCCCCTAGGTGCCAGAGCCGGAACTGCGAGTTGAGTCGCGAGGCAAGGTGGAGGCCGAGCGCGCTGAGACAGCCTCCCACCTGCTGCTGGCTACTGAGCGGCATGCCAAGCCACCAGCGATCAAGACGCTTCTGCCAGAGGGCCAGCCACTTGTCCCAACCGCTGCCAACCTTGCTGAGCGTCTCGTACGAACGCGATTCAGAGACGCCTGCGCATTCGAGCGCAGCGAAGTAGTGCACCGCTTGCACACCCTGCTCGGACTCGGAGCCCGTCGAATTGTCGCCGAGGTCCTTTTGGTAGTTGTACTCATCGTCTTGGGAGTATTCATCGTCGTGGAAGTGATAATCGTCCCCCCAGACGCTCATATCGTCGATGGCACTCATGTCGTCGTCGTCGGTGCTCATGTCGTCAACCTGCGCATCCTCCTCCTTGACCTCCTCCTTGACCTCCTCCTTGACCTCCTCGCTTGCAGTCGTCGTCTCGATGGTACTGATCCAACGCTCGCGCCAGAAGTCGTCGTCGACGCCGAGGCTCACGTCGTCGTCGTCATGGAGCCGGAGATCCGCAGCACCCTCGAGAGCAAGACCTCCCCCCTCTGGGATCTCCCCGGGTGGTGTCTCGGGCGGCGAGACGAGGAAGGAGAGGTTGAGCGCCGTCGGCAATGTGCTGCATTCAGTGCCATGCTGATCCTTGGCTTCCAAACCCCCTTGCCAAGTGGCTCCGGCGGTAGCGCCAGCGCCCTGCGCAAGCTGCTGCTCTTTTTCTGCGCGCTTGACTTCCTTCCATTGCTTTGCAATCTCCTCCATGAGTCGCGCTTGCTTCCACCTGGGCTTGGCCGCCTTGAGGCCAGCATAGCTTTCCTGTACAAACTTTGCGAACCCACTCAGCTTGATCTCGTTCCCGTCGCGATCGAAAGCGCCCTGGTAGGTGAGCTTCGACTTGCAGCGTCCGCAGACAACTTCTTCAGTGGCGATGCTCTTTGTGTGCCGACCGAACCACGCACCACAGCCCCCACAGATCCACTGGTACTTGTAGTAGATCTTGTACGAGTGGCAGCGCGTGATTCGCATCGAAGGGATCCGTTCTTGGAAGAGCGCCGCCCACTTCCAGAAGATTTGCGAATGGGGCGGCTTGGTCTCGCCATCGATGAGCCACTGCGCCGCGTGGCACATCTCGTGGGCGAGCGTCTGCGCCACACGCTCATGCGAGTCGAGGATTTTGGCGGAGAGCTCGATGCGCGCCTTCCGCTTCGGTGGCAGCAGCTGGAGCATCCGCGGCTCGCGGATCAGGGCGCAGCGCCCGGCACTCTTGAGCAGCTTTGGGTTCCATTGCAGCGCCATCGCTGCCGAACCGAGAGGAGGCAGCCTGTTGTCGAAGACCTCGTGATTGAAGCGCGTGAAGAGCTCCTCCGCGAGCTGCCTGAGCTCAGCGCTCTTCCGCTTATATTCCGCACTGCTTCGCGACGCGGCGAGCAGTTGCGAGACGCCCGTCTGCGAGAGGGCGCGCACATTGGGTACCCGCGGCTCGCCGTTGAGTTCCCGGCGCCACGTGGCGCTTCTATTGCTTCTCTCATCATGCGAGATGTCGCCCTTTAGCCGTCGTCCCGCCCTATGACTCGCAACATTCTCAACCCGCTGCCGACCAACCTCGAGCTCGATGAACTGCTCGCGGCGATGGGGTAGCGATGCAGTGAGATGATCCTCGTCGAGCACGTCGGAGAGCTCAAGCCGCGGAGCTCCACCACCACTCACGGTGAGGTCGTGAATGTAAAACCGACGCACCGTCGGTTCCACCGTGATGAGCTCGCCGGAGACGAGGCAGAGCTCGTTCTCCCCGTCCAATAGAGTGCTCGATTCTTCAATCCATACCGCCTCGACAGGTCCATTGTAGCTGAGCAATGTCTCCCCATCCATTTGCGCCGCAAGAGAAGTGCTTCTGCCTGTTTCGCCAGCAGTCGGCTGACCCTCTTCAGCAGTCGGCTGACCCTCTTCAGCAGTCAGGTGCGCAATGCCTCGCTCAGGCAAGTGACGGTGGGTGGCGCAGCTAGCATCGGCACAGCTCTGCGGACCATCATCAACGATGCGGTGCGCATTGCACAGCTCCACGAAGACCACAAATAGCATAGCTACGACGCGCCAGCTCCGTCCGAGATGAGCGACTCCTCTGGCAAAGCAGCGGCACTGCTGCGGAGAGCCTGCATTGCTCGATCCTGGACCTCTCTCGACGGCAAGAATCTGCGAGCCTTTGACGGAATTTGTGACCACTGGAGAGCCCATGCTCACACACTCTACGCCTACACCATGGCAGTCCGTTCCGTTTTAATTGGCGCCACTGATCAGATTTGGGCCCTATAAAGGGAGGGGAGGTCCTATTTTGCAGCTCGACGCGGAAGCTGTAACAACCCCTTGGCCGTCCGCTCGCGTTGTTCCTGGCAGGAGGCGCAGTCAGAACCGACGAGATCCATGGGAGCTGGATGGCGGGTGCGGGCTGCCCTGTCACTGCTCGGCTGCGCTGCTCTTCGCGAAACGGACGCGCAAGAGGACGTTTTGAAAATACCTGTCACAGTGGACCAGGCGGGCAAATCGATTTACTTTGTCACCGACGCGAGCTCGGATGTGGCAGCAGAGGCAGCGCGGTTCTGTCGCGCGCATCTTCCCACGCTGGAAGTCGCCGATTGCGCTGAGGAGCTCGAGAAGCAAGTGCAAACCGTGCGCACGCTTCGTCGAGATGCTCAACTCACGCTCCCCGGCATTTCCTTTTCCGTGCGCAGTCCTGAATCAGGCGAAGAGCTGCGCTTCGTCCACGAGGAGGGTGCCGACCCAGTAGCGGAAGCAACCGAGTTCTGCAAGCTCCATTTCCCCAATATCAGTGAGAAGGAATGTATCCCAACCATGCTTCGCAATGCACAGGAAGCACTCGACGAGGTAGAGGCTAGATATGGAGGAATTGCTGGGCCTGAGGATTTTGAGCTCGTCAAGGAGGAGCTCTGAGACTATGTGTGGCTCGATCCGGATGAGTTCGGAGTATCAAGTCCCAGGCCCAGCCTCAAAAGAAAAGTATGAATTCAGTACTAGGTCAAGTGAAGTCTGGTAGTCCTAGTCCTAGTCGATCAGTTTGTGACACTTCACACTACGTGTACGTGCGCGTAGAACGAATATGATATATATCTTTATTATCTAGAGTATGCACCAATCGACTCATTCGCCATCGGCGGCAGAGGCCCCGCTCTTTTTGGGCGGCCCCGTCTCCTGCGGTGTCTGCGTCACCGCCTTCTGCAGAAGAGCATAGAAGGCAATCGTCAGACTAGAGGTTGGCGCGAGCATCAGTACGCGTGGAACCATTCCGCGAAAAAAGCCTGCGACGCAAAGTGGGCGACGCAAGTGGGCGACGCAGTGGGGTATCACGGCTTGGAGGTTTGTGGTTGAGGGGTGGTTGAGGGTTGGTTGAGGGGTGGCCACGGAACTGGGCAACGGGGCTGGGCAACGGGGCTTGGTTAAAGGGGTGAAGGGTGGGGGTAAGCGAGCCTGCGACGCCAGCGTCCGCGAGCACGTCTTTCGCCACTGCCAATGAGCCCATGCCGCCAACCTGTACGCGCGTCTTGACCACGTCGAGGGGAGTGGTCAGCACCGCCGCCGCCGTACCCGCGATGAGCCCACAGCCAAGCGCGGTGAGGAATGGGAGCTCGTCAGTTGGGACGCCACTCGCAGCTCTCGACGATATCGACTCGTACAGAGTGAAATAGATTGAAAAGTAGGGAGTCCATGTAAGGGCAGCAGGGCCTAAGCCACGGAAGAAGCCGCACGGACCTTCCTGCTTGAACAGACTCGCGATCATCGCGCGTGAAGTCGTGCCAGAGCGCACCATGACACGCTGCTCACGGAATTGGGAAAATGGAATTGGGAGAATGCGATGGCGGCGATACATGGAAATGGGCTGTGACAGATGGGGAAGAAATGGACCAGTGAGAAGACTCGCCTCTCTGAGAAAAATACACCCGGTGAGATATGGGGGAAATGGGGCGTGGCATATGGGGAAGAATGGGAAAGAGGCGGGAAAACAAGGAGAGAAGCCTCGCCTGCTTCACGACCTCCATTGGAGTGTAGATGCTGAGAGAGGCGAGGCATGCTATGGCGGCGGATGCAAGGTGGTTCAAGGGACCACCGGGGACGACTTGGGCCAGCGTGGCCTTGGCCGTTTCGTAGGTGGCGTAGAAGACGCCGCAGCCGGGCATGCTCGCAGCAAGGTGTACAGGCAACCCTCGGTACAGTGCGCGCGCACCCTCCGCGCGCACGAGCAAGCGTGCCTCGGCAAGGAGGCCATGTGTAATTGGCCGCACCATCATCCTCGCACGCAGCGTGTCTAGAGGATACAGGCAGGTGTCTGCAGCGGCGCCGGCGAGGGCGCCGCATACGAAATCGGTCATTTTGATTTTTGCCTTGGATAATTTGTGTTTAGAAGTTGTTTTATTCCCAGTCCGCAGTCGTCCACGATGGCAGGGAGCCGGGCACAGAGTTGGCTGCCTGGCCTGCCGAGGGTATTTGTGGTGGCGCTGCTGCTGCCGTCGCAGTGCAGTAGCTTTGGACTCCCGCTCCCGCCTCGCATCCGAGCCCGCTCCCTCCGCATCAACGCCTGCGCCTCGGCGTCTGAGGAGCTGGATGGGAGGCCGGATGGGCGAAACCCCAGCGACGAACTCATAATGAACGATCCGATCGATTCGCCAGAGGAGGTGGAGTCGCGCGACGTGTTTGTGGATGCGCCGCTGCCAGTCCACAGCTTCGCCGATCTCGGTGTCCGCGACTCGCGCATCATCGCCAACCTCGCTGCGGCCAACATTAGCGCCCCGAACGCGCTTCAGTGCGCATCGCATGGTGCGCTCTCCGAGGGTCGCGACGTGGTGGTGCACGCGCACACGGGTTCGGGTAAGACGCTGGCATTTCTTCTCCCACTTCTCGACCGCCTCGAGCACATCCGCGGCGCCCCACAGCTCCTCGTCCTCAGCCCAAGCCGCGAGCTCGCCTATCAGGTATTTTGTTTCGCCCACCCACCCATTTCTCCCATATGTCGCACCCCACTTTTCCCATATCTCACCTGTTATTCTTGTTTTTGCCTTCCAGATCTATCGTGTGGCGGCACTCGCCCTCAGTGGCACCGGTCTCGAGGTTGCGGCGATCGCGGGTGGTGCGAACCCGGGTCGTCAGGTGGAGAAGCTCAAGCGTGATAAGCCCCAAGTGGTCGTCGGCACAGCGGGCCGCGTCAGCGAGCTCGCTTTTGAGTGGAGTAAGCTCTCGCTCCGCCAGGCAAGTCTCACACAAGTCTCACACAAGTCGCTCACTCGTCGCACACACGTCGCACACAAGTTTCACACCAGTCTCAAACGCAATTGTTCGCATATGTCGCACGCCATTGTCCCCATACGTCGCACCCCATGGTTCCCACATGTCACACGCCATTGTTCCCACACATGTCACACGCCATTGTTTCCGACGTGTCACTGCGACTGTTTGTGTGTGTGCAGATCAATTGCGTCATCCTAGACGAGGTCGACGAGGCGCTACGGCCGCCGCACCTCGAGTCCACGGGGCGTATCCTGGAGGAGATTCTGAAGAAGAAGAAGCCCCAGCTCGTCTTTGCCTCAGCCACCGCTGATACTCCCGTCGTTCGACGCACCGCCTTCCAGCTCATGGAGGACGGTTTGATTCTGCGGCTGAGGGCCGCAGAGGGCTCCTCCGTGGCCAAGGATGGCATGCCGAAGACGATCACGCACGGTGTGTGTGTGGTGCCGCAACAGAAGCAGCTGGAGACGCTCGCGAAGCTCACGCGCGTCAAGCCCATCCCAAAGGTGCTCGCGTTCGTCAACTCGCCACACCGAGTGAAGCTCGTCTCGAGGAAGCTTGAAGAGAGCTACGGTGTGAGCGCGGCACCTCTGTACGGTGTTCAGGAGCGCGAGGAGCGCGTGGCGCTCATGCGCGCGCTCAACGAGGGGCGGATCAAGCTGCTCGTCAGTACGGAGATGGGCGCAAGAGGACTCGACATTGCCGGACTCACGCATGTGGTCAATCTAGAGCTACCGACCGATGAGAGCCATTACGTGCACCGTGCCGGCCGCTGCGGCCGCGGCGGCGCCAAGGGCACGGTGAGTCTCGCACCCGATGCTTTGCCCATTTGTGGTCACACACGAGTCCCCCCCCTCCATTTTGTCACACGCCATGATATGTCTCTCTCCTAGGTGCTTAACCTGGTCACGTCGAATTCTGCCTCAATCGTCCGTAAGCTGGCGGCCAAGCTGGACGTCGAGCTCAAGCCGCTCAAGCTCCACTCGGGAAGCCTCGTCGAAGATGCGCGAGGAGCGCCGGGCGCCGCGGGAGGCGATGAGGGCGACGCGAGTGTGGCGGAGGAGGGGGCGCTATTGGGTCAAGGAGGGCTGAGTGAGGGGGGGCTGGGTGTGGCGAGCGACGAGGGGCCTCAGGCCCTTGGATCCGTAAGGGGGGGTGAAATCGACGGAGATGCGAATCCCCAAGCATCAAGAGGCAGGAGAGGCTCTGAGCGCCAGCAGAGACGGCCTAAAACTGGGCCGGGCGCAGCTCGCCGGGCGAAAAATCAAGGTCGCCGCCGTTCCGCGGCGAGTGACCCTATCTCTGACGAGTAAGGTGTCATTCATATTGGCACGCCATGAGACGTCTGTGGAGCGCCAGTTCAAATACAGTAGATTCGCGACGTTCTCAACTTCTCACATAAATATATCATATAATATATATTGATATTCGCATATCCATATGAAGGCTCCTGCGGCTCCATAAGAATTTGAATTATTATTATGCGCAGCTGTCTCTATAGATTCAAGTACATCGGTATCTCTAGATATACATTGATCGACTAGAACTAGAACTAGATGAGTAAATATAATGACAATTAACACATATTATCCATATATGCATATTATATGAGATGTGATCATTGTGTACGCATGATGATGATTGTTCTATATCTATATGGATACTCGCTCTCGGCTCTCTAGGTCTAGACAACACGAGCGTCAGCGTGCACGACTCACGAGCATTGAATCTGCTGCAGTACCCGTTCGAGATGCTCCACGCGTGCCCAACCCTCTCATACGAACCCTGGATAAGGCTTACCAGCCGGGTACTGCAGCCAATTGGTCGGATCCCACCGAACTCCCTCCGCCTCTCCCTCGACCAAGTGAAGCTGGAAAGAATGGCGTGAGGTCGCCGAGGTGTTGGGCATGGACATGTGGTCGAGCTGGCCGTGGATGACGACCAAATCACCCGTCTCCACCGGAAGCGGCACGAACCCTAGATCCGCCGGTGAGACGCCATCAGGCATCCGACCCTCCCATGAAGCGGCGGCCGCCGCAGACGTCCCCCCGGGCTCTGCGAGCGTGTTGAAGTGCATTTGGACGGCGCCGTCGCTCGATGAGGTGCGTGCAAAGTGTCGGCGCAACGGCTCCTGGTGAGACCCCGGACGCGCCCACAGGCAGCCGTTGGCCTCCGTTGCAGGCTGCAGCGCCAGCCAGAGCCCGAGGCACGAAAGCGGCTCCGTGCGGAGAAAGGTGGAATCTTGATGTGGAGTGACGATGGCGCCGATGCGAGGCTGCTTGAAGATGTACATGGACTGCATCAGCGCCGGTGAACGCCACCCGAGCGAGTCCACCACTCGTCGCACCTCCGCTGACTGGCTGTACCTCACAAAGGCCTCGACCTCTGTGTGTAATGCGTGGCCAACCTTATTGAGAGCCTCCTCCTTGGCAATGCCGGTGCGGAGCTCGCCGGCGGGATCGACTGCGTCCGGCTCCAGGAAGAAGCGCACCTTGTCCGCGCTCGAGAGGAAGTAGTCGTCCGAGCCCTGCGCCTTCTCCTGCTTGCCGTCGGTTCTGAAGACGCTCGTCGTGGTCGCAGGATCCCAGCGCGAGATGAGCTCGTGCATGGCGGCGCGCATGGTGTCGCAGTCCGTCACCGATGCAAAATTCCGCAGTAAGAGGTACCCATCGCGCTCGAAGGCAGCAGCCATCTCCTCACCCGACTGCGCCATGCTGTGGACGAGCCGACAACGAACCCGCGCCTTTCCTGAAATTGGCTAGGAACCCTAGGTTCCTAGTCATAAAAAGGCATTGTGTAGAAGCTCCGGCGAATGCTGGACGGTCCGCGCCGAGGCGCCCTTGCGGACGACGCTATGGTTGATATGGGCACGCTGCCCATGGCGGAGCTGCTGGAAGCCGCAGCGCTGCGTCCACACATGATCGCTGGCACCACGCCGTTCGTGTCAGCCTCAGCGCCTGGCTGCCATGTCGGCGATGCTCACGCACCATGGATCTTAGGCTGCCGCCGTTTCAACCGTCGTTCCTTTGGACTGAAGAAGGGCGAGCGCGCGCCGGACCTCTCAGTAGAGCCTCAGACCCATGTCCTCTCCCTCCTCAACCAGACCGAGACACCACGCATCTACTTTGTCAGCGTGCGCCGTCACCGCTGCTACGGCAAGAGGAGTCATCGCAGCGGTGGCGACTGCGACGCTACGAGAGTAACGGAGCTGAGCGGCGCTTCCTGGCATGACGAGAATGGTCAGCTCGAGAGGAGCGTCACCTTCATCGTCCGCGTGGCAGATCGTCAAGTGATCGATCTCGCACGGATCGGCGACGTGCGCTCTCTGCGTGAGCTCGAAAGCTGCATCTCGAGTGACATCATCCTAGAGAGTGCGCAGCAGGACGGTAGGGCTCGACTACCAGCACGAGTACCAGCTCCACTACTAGCTCCACCACCAGCTCCACTACCAGCTCCACTACCAGCGCCACTACCAGCTCCACTACCAGCTCCACTACCAGCTCCACTACCAGCTCCACTACCAGCTCCACTACCAGCTCCACAATCAGACCATCTTCTCCTCACCTTCCCCTTCCCTCCGGGCAAGCCATACCTCTGCTCACAAGCATCGGCAGGTGGGCTCACGCACTTTGCGCATGCGAGCACTTACCACGCGATCGATCTGGACGCGCCGATCGGGACGCCGGTGCTTGCGGTGATGGATGGTACAGTACATGCACTCAGCTGCGCCAACAGCGCCGGCGGCCCAGACGTGTCCTCCATGTTTGCATGGAACTCTCTCGTGCTCCTCAGTGTCGACGGCGTGACTTGGGTGGAATATGTGCACCTTCGCGCCAACTCGGCTCGGGTCCACGTGGGCGAGGCTGTCTCTACGGGCCAGCCACTCGCGGAGAGTGGGCAGGTGGGCTTCTGCCCTACGCCACATCTTCACCTCGAGGCGCATCGCGGTGATGTGAGCGACAACCGTGCGCCGTCGATTGCGATACGATTTTCGAGGAGGAGGCGGAGTAGGAGCGATCGAGAGGCATATGAGCCGATTGAGCCAACTGCCTATGAGCCGATTGCCGGTCGCTGGTATGAGGCGGCGCGAGGCGATGTGTGCGGTGCGCTTGGTGCGCTTGGCTTGGCGGAGGGGGTCAGCGCTCGAGAGAGAGAGAGTCTTGGCTCTCCGCCGAATCTCACGATGAGCGGGAATCACCATGGGGGGGGTGATCGAGTCGGGGCAGATGACGCAGATTCTGCGCAAGCGGCGGACGGGGAGGTTGACGCCAATCTCGATGAGGACGGTGACGGTGAGACTTCTGCTGTAACTTCTTGCGGGAGTAGTGGGAGCAGTGGGTGGGAGACTGTGTCTGACTAGGAGCATTCGTCTCCCGGAGCAGGCTCAGGTAGTGCTTGCGCCTGAAGTATAGTGTAGCAGTATGAACTAAATGGTTTAAAAAGTAAGCTGAACATTAAAATCCATTTTGTCCGATCCTTCATGGTCAACACAAGGGCGGGCGGAGCACCGGCAGATGCGGAGGGCATCACGCGCGCGGAGGACGAGGAAGACGGCCTCAACGAGGCGGACCGGAGCACGCTCTACTCTCTACAACGTACAACCTCTTCAAGGAGGACCTTCAGTTCATAAAACCCACCCGACCCACCCATTTATGACACCAGGAGGTGAGGGTTTTTACGCAGCAGTGTGGCGGTGCTGCTTTTCCCTTGCAAATGATATGCGGTTTTTTATGCGGCAGTGTCAGTGTGGCGGTGCTGCTTTTCCCGCATGAAACAGAACGGTAAAAGTAGGTATCTTCGAGACAGCAGGATGAGTGACGGCGGGAGAAGCGGCGCTGAGAGTTGGGACATGTCAAGCACCAATGAGAAAGCGCCAAAGCCGTTGGGATTCCTGTCCAACCCCTAAAACGAGAGACATTTTTTAATTTTTACCATGACTCTACAGTTAAATTAGGAACCCCTAGAGCCTAGACCTATCGGGCGTCCTTTTACCGCCTACGAATACGACCCACCGTTTTGCTCTCCAACACTGCTCCTCCCGATGGGCGGAGAGATGACCGAGACGATCAGGGCGGCAGCAATGGCGGCGGCAATGGCGGCGGCAACCGCGGCGGCGAACGCGGCGGCAACCGCGGCGGCGAAGCCCGAAATGAAGGAGGAGGCGACGGAGGTGGAGACGAGTGGACCGATCGCCGTCGCGACGGACGTGCCCGTCGCTGCCTCACTGCCCGCGATCACGGCACGGCAGCAGCCGCAGCACATGGAACAGACGACGGGGCTACTACAAATGCAGCAGCAACTGCAGTGCGTGCAGCAGAAGCAGCAGCAACACCAGCAGCAACACCAGCAGCAGCAGCAGCAGCAACTTTTGTATCAGATGCAGCAGCCGCAGCAGCCGCAGCAGCCGCAGCAGCAACAGCAGCAACAGCAGCTGCTGCAGCAGCAACAACTTTTGTATCAAATGCAGCAGGTGCAGCAGCCGCAGCCGCAGCAGGTGCAGCAGGCGCAGCAGCCGCAGCAGTTGCAGCTGCAGCTGCTGCAGCAGCTGCAGCAACAGCGGCTGCTGCAGCAGCAACAGCTTTTGTATCAGATGCCGCAGCAGCCGCAGCAGCCGCAGCCGCAGCAGCCGCAGCAGCCACAGCAGCCGCAGCCGCAGCAGC
>MDSY01097107.1_pt1 | contig 19191 bp, 19 predicted proteins | sample 811131 | NCBI WGS metagenome assembly MDSY01 (sample SAMN05326643, study PRJNA326480) | marine metagenome | isolation source: seawater | place: Atlantic Ocean: South West | collected 2010
AGTCATAAATGATTTATATTCCCAAACCTTAAATTAAATAAAAAAAGGTTAAAAAATGTCAAGAGTTTGTGAAGTAACAGGAAAAAGAGTTATGTATGGCAATAACGTTAGTCATGCTCATAACAAAACGCGTAGAAGATTCGATGTTAATCTACAGAAAAAGACTTTCTGGGTAGAGAGCCTAAAAAAATCTGTTACATTGACAGTATCTGCAAAAGGTATAAAAATTATTGATAAAAAAGGGATTGATACTGTTGTAAGAGAGTTGATGTCTCAAGGTAAAAAATTCTAATTTTTTTCTAATTCTTTATTTAAAACTTCCACTATTTTTTTGTGATTAACTTTTCCGCTAGAAGCTTTCATAATTTTTCCAATAAAATAGCTAAGTAGTTTTTCTTCACCTTTTTTGAATCTTTTGACCTCTTCTGGACTATCTTTTAATACATTTTTTACTATTTCATCAATATCGATCTCTTGTGAATTCAATTTATAGTTTCCATCTTCTATAATCGTATCAATCTCTAAATCAGAATGGAATAATTTTCTTAAAATTTCTTTTCCAGAAGCTGGAGTAATTTCTTCATAATTAACTAATGATATAATTTTCGAAAGATCATTATAATTTATTTTCTTATCATCAAATTCTTGATTTTCTTCATTAAATAGTCTAAATAATTCTCCTGTAATCCATTTGTTTGCATCTTTAGCATTTGTATTAGATGCCATTTTTTCAAAATAAGATGCAATTTCAATTGTATTTGACAATATGCTTGCTTCTGTAGATGTAAAATTATAGTCTTTCATCCATTTGTCTTCTAATTCAAAAGGAAGATTAGGAAGCAGTTTTCTTACTGATTCAATATGTTTTTTCTCAATTTCTACTGGAGGTAGATCAGGCTCAGGAAAATATCTATAGTCATCAGCATTTTCTTTAATTCGCATTATCTCTGCTTTGTTTTTTTCATTATTCCAAGTAAGCGTTGCCTGTTTTACTGAATCTCCTTTTGATAAAAGTTCGTGCTGTCTTTTTATTTCAGATTCAATAGCTTTTTGAACATTTCTGAACGAATTAATATTTTTAATTTCTGTTTTTGTACCAAATGTTTTTGTGTTTTTCTTTTTTATAGAAATATTTGCATCACATCGTAATTTTCCTTGCTCCATTTCTGCGTTTGATATAAGGATATAATTAACAATTTGTTTGATTCGTTGGACAAAAGCACGCGCTTGTTCTGGATGAGACATTACTGGTTCTGTTACTATCTCTATTAAAGGTGCACCGCTTCTGTTAAAATCAACTTTACTTTTTTTATTTGAAGCGTCATGAGTTGATTTTCCTGCATCTTCTTCAAGGTGAGCTCTTGTCAAATCGATATTATATTTTTTATTATTCCACCAAATTGGTACAGATCCACCTGTTATGATAGGTTCATCATACTGTGATATTTGATATCCTTTAGGTAGATCAGGATAGAAATAATGTTTTCTTGAAAAAGAAAATGAAGAATGAACATCTCCTTCTACCGCCAATCCAAATTTGATTGCAAAATCAATCGCTTTTTCATTAATGGTTGGTAAAGCACCAGGCAAACCTAACGAAGTAGGACAAGTTAGTGAATTGGGTGATTTGTCGTAAGAATATTCACATGAACTAAACATTTTTGAATTTGTTTCAAGTTGTACGTGGATTTCTAGCCCAATAGTAAAATCCCAATCTTTATTTATTTGATCTATATTATTCAATTTAATTGACTTGCTATAAGATTTAATGCCGATCCTGCTTTGAACCATAAGATTTGATTATCAGAAAAAGTATGTATTGTATTAATGGTGTGCGTTGAACCATCTGGTTTTTTCAGACATAATTTTATGTTATTTTTTGATGAAAATTCTTCTAGATTTATAGTAGAAATTGTATCAAAAGCTTCAATCAAATCATAGTCTGATTTATTTTCAAACATCAAAGGTATGATTCCTTGTTTCTTAAGATTAGTTTGTGCAATTCTCGCAAAACTTTTTGCAAGAATGATTTTACAGCCCATAAATCTTGGTTCCATAGCTGCGTGCTCTCTACTTGAGCCTTCTCCATAATTTTCATCTGCTATAGCTATCCAATCAATATTCTTAGATTTATAGTATTTAGCAACTTCATAGATATTTTCAGTATTGTTATTATCTGTATTTATTGCTTCTCCATTGCTATCTGTAAATGCATTCAATGCTCCAGAATACACATTCTGTGATATATTTTCTAAGTGACCTCTAAATCGAAGCCATGGCCCAGCTGGTGAAACATGATCTGTTGTACATTTTCCTTTGGCCTTAATAAGAATTCTTAAGTCTTTTATTTGTTTATTATTCCATTGTTCAAATGGTTCCAGTAATTGCAATCTCTTGCTATCGGGGTGTATAGTTATTTCTTTCTCAGAATCAGGAATTTCAAAAGAATCAAAATCTGATGTTTTTATTTTTGCAAACCCTTCAGTTGGAAGCTCTGAACCTTCAGGTGCATTAAATGTAAACTCTTCACCATTATCGAGAAAAATATTATCAGATATTGGGTTAAAACTTAATTTTCCTGCAATAGTCAATGCAGTAACAATTTCAGGGCTAGCAACAAATGACTCTGTTGCAGCATTGCCATCATTGCGCTTTGCAAAATTTCTATTAAAAGAATTAATAATTGTATTCTTTTCGCCATCATCAACATCTGATCTTTGCCATTGTCCTATACATGGACCACAAGCGTTTGCAAGCACTTCACCACCGAGATCTTCAAATATCTTTGTATATCCATCGCGTTCCATTGTTGCTTTGATCTGGTTAGATCCTGGAGTAATGTAGAAACTTGATTTTGCTTTTAAGCCTTTATCTAGTGCTTGTTTTGCGATATGAGCTGCTCTTTCAAGATCTTCATAGGAAGAATTTGTACAACTTCCAATTAAACCAACTTTCAAATTGTCTTGATAATTATTTTCTTTGATTGCAACAGGCATTTCTGATATTTTTCTTGATAAATCTGGGCTATAAGGACCTACTATATGAGGTTCTAATTCAGATAAATTAATCTCAATTACTTCATCGTAATATTTCTCTGGATTTTCAATTACTTCTTTATCAGCTTTTAATTCATTTTTGATTTTTTCTGCTTCATCTCCAATATCTTTTCTTGATGTTGCAGCAAGATATTTATACATCTTCTTGTCGTATGGAAAGATAGATGTAGTTGCACCAACTTCTGCACCCATATTTGTAATTGTTCCTTTACCAGTACAGCTTATACTTTCAGTTCCTTCACCAAAATATTCAATAATTTTCCCTGTGCCACCTTTAACTGTTAAAATTCCTGCAAGTCTTAGTATAACATCTTTTGCTGATGTCCAATTATTTAATTTCCCTGTTAATTTTACCCCAATAATTCCTGGCCAATTTATTTCCCATAAAGAATCAGTCATAACATCTACTGCATCTGCACCACCTACACCAATTGCAACCATACCTAATCCTCCTGCGTTAGGAGTATGAGAATCAGTTCCAATCATTAACGATCCTGGAAAAGCATAATTTTCCAAAACAATTTGATGTATAATGCCTGCTCCAGGTTTCCAAAATCCAATTCCATATTTTTCACATACAGATAGTAAAAAATCGTAAACCTCTTTATTTTTAATAATTGCGTTATCTAAGTCGTCTTTTGCACCATTAATTGCCGTAATCAAATGATCACAATGAACAGTTGTTGGAACAGCTGCAGTTTTCATACCTGAATTCATAAATTGCAGCAAAGCCATTTGTGCTGTTGCGTCTTGCATAGCTACTCTATCAGGCTTTATAGAACAAAAAGACTTTGTTCGTTTAGGAATTGATTCAAGAGGTTCGTTTAAGTGAGAAAAAAGTATTTTTTCAGTATATGTTAAAGGTCTACCAAAAAATTTTCTAGCTTCTGGTATAGAATCGATATATTTTGAATATACACTTGTCACTGTTTTTAAATTGTTCATGCTCGCTTATTACAAATGAAAATAACTAAATTTAATCAAAAAAAATGGAAATAATATTAGCATTTAACTCTCCAAGAAGAAAAAATCTCTCAGATTTTTTGATTAAAAAGATTGACGGATGCTATCATAATATTGTAGGTTTCCCATTGAAAAAGTTTGAAAAGAGTATAATTAAACAAAATTTAAATAATTTATGATTTTCTATAGGCACTATAAAAAAATAAGAAGAGAACGTAAAATTTCTCTTGAAGACATCAGCAAAAGAACAAAGATTGATCTTAAATATTTAAAATTCCTTGAATCTGGAAAATTTGCCGAAATCCCAGGGATTTATACAAAATTGTTCTTCAAAGCTTATATTAATGAAATTGGATGTGATACTGATGAAGCTATTGAAAATTTAGAAAGTTTTTTGAATAAAAAGAATAATATCAATATTTACAAAGAAAATACTTCAAAACGTAATAACAGTGTTTTTAAAATTCGCTTTTCTCATTTTCAAAGGTCAAACATATTAGTTGGTGCTATATTTTTAAGTCTCGTTTTTGCGACAATTTTGTTTCAAAATAAGCCAAGTAGTTCTATAAAAGAGAAACAAAAATCATTAAGAGTAACTAATAGTAAGCTGTCAGAGCTTTATACAGAAAATTCTAATGACGAATTTCTAAAAGATTTAACAGTTCCTGTTACAATTCGTTTTGAATTAGAAAATAAAAACAGTGAAAACTATATATCTTTTTTAAGAGACAATGTTATATATGACGAACATTTTATTTATGAAAATCATGAAAGGACAATAGAAGAAGAATGGAGTGGAGAAAATTTTCAAGATATTATAATAGCTAACACTAGAGATATTAAGTTTCAAATATATAAAACTGGTTTTGGAAAAAATATCGATTTATCATATGACATAAATAATGATTTTCCAGTTTTAATTAATCTTACATACGATCCTTTTATTGTTTCTATTAAAAAGTATATACCTAAAAGAAAAAGATAAAAAGATCACCCACTTATTAATCTCTATAATTTTTGTAATCTGAAAATAATAAAATTTTATAATAAATTTATTGACTAAAATAGCTCTCCTTAATAATATAGTGGTTAATTGTGGGTAATTTTCCCTTTTTTTATGAGTAGCCAATATACATTTATAGGAGAGTATAATTTTGTTATTGATTCAAAGAAGAGAATCAATATCCCATCTCCATTTCGTAAACAGCTCAAAAAATCTGATAATAAAACTTTTGTTGTCACTAGAGGTATTGATTCTTGTGTATGGGTTTATCCTTTAGGCGAGTGGAAGAAGATTAAGCAAGAATTAAGTAAGCTATCTTCATTATCTTCCGCAAGTCGTGCTTTCCTCAGAAATCATTTACGACATGCAAATATTGTTTCATATGATGATCAAGGAAGAATTATACTATCAAAGCAGCTAATAGATTATGCAAATATTGGTAAAGATTTAACAATTATAGGCGTTTTAAATAAAATTGAAATTTGGGATAAAAAAGCGCTCATATCTCATGAAAAAAGTAGCTCAATCAATGATGATTACTATGAAGAGCTATCAAGGAAAGTAACAGTCTGATGAATGTGTTTTCGACAGAAGGTTATAATCATTCTCCTGTAATGTTGTCGGAAACAATTAATAACTTAAATATATCAGATAGTGGATTTTATATAGATGCTACAGTTGGTCTCGGTGGACATTCTTATGAAATATTACAAAATCTAAAAACAGGATTTCTTATCGGTTTTGATAGAGATTCTAATTCAATTGAAATTGCAAGAAAGAGATTAGAAAGTTTTAAAAATTTTGAATTAGTTCATTCGAGCTACAAAAATCTAAAAAATATACTTTGTCAATTTAATAGAAAAAAAGTAAATGGTATTTTGCTAGATCTTGGATTGTCCTCATTTCAATTGGATAATCCTTCAAGAGGGTTTTCTTATAGGCATGATTCAGAATTAGATATGAGATTTGATTTGAATGGCTCTGAAACAGCAAAAGATGTTATAATAAATTCTTCTGATAAAGAATTAGCTAAGATTTTCAAAGAATTTGGAGAAGAAAGAAATTCTTTTAGGATTGCAAAAGCTATTAAAGAATTGAATGGTTCAATTAACACCAATTCATTGGTAGATATTATCAATAGAGTTACCCCTTATAAATACCGTATTAAAACCTATGCAAGAATATTCCAAGCGCTTAGAATAAAAACAAATGATGAGCTCAATCATTTAGATAAATTTTTAGATATCTTTATTGATTTCCTTGAACCGAAAGGAAGGATTATAATTATTAGTTATCACTCAATGGAAGATAGAATGGTAAAAAATAAATTTAGAGAATTAAAGAAAGATAATGAACTCGATGTACTGTCAAAAAAACCATTTATTCCAACAGATAATGAGATTTCATTAAATAGAAGATCTAGAAGTGCAAAAATGAGAGTAGGAGAGAAGATTGGCTAAATCAAAAAGAAAAAAATTAACAATAGCGCAAATTGAGAAAAGAGAAAATTATAAATGGGGAGTAATGTTTTTTGCAACACTGATAACAATGATTACTTATTTGTTTATTGTTCATGAAATGGATAAGACCCAATCTCATATTGTAATTCAAAAAGAAACAAAAGATATACTAAAAGAAGAATTGATTTTGGCATTTAATGGGGTTGAAGAGTTGAAACGATCCGATCAATTATCAAAAAGAGCTGAAAAAATTGGTCTTATTCATAGCACTTCTCAGCCAATAACAATAAAACTGGACATAGAAAATGACTAAGAGTTATTTAAATTTTAAAAAAAGAATAAATGTCTTAACAGGTGCTGTTTTAATTTTTTGGTCATTGTTAATATTTAAATTGAGTGAAATACAGATTATAAATGCTACAGATAAGACGCAAGGATTGAGACAAGAACAGATTCGAGGAAATAGAGGAAATATTTTTGACATCAACAATGTAAGCATTACACAAAATCTTACATTTTATCAAATTTCCGTTAGACAAACAGAATTAAATGATCAAGAAAAATTTCTTAAGGATATATCAAATTGTACAGGCATCGATGTTTCTATATACTCGGAAAAAATGAAAAATAGATCTTATACTGTTTTAGAAAAAAAGACTAGAAAAGATTGTCAGTATCTACAAAGCAAATATCCAAAATCGCTAGATATAAAAAAAGATTATAAAAGGTATTATCCTCAGGGAGAGCTATTTGGTCAAATTGTTGGATTTACTGATACAGATGATAAAGGCATAGCTGGCTTGGAACACCAATATGATGAATATTTAAAACCAAAGTCTGTCGATATGTTATTTAAAATAAACGGACTTCAAGAAAGAATATATGATGCAACTATGAATAGCAGTGTTCCTGACAATGGTTCGGATATTTATTTAACACTCAATAAAGAGTATCAAGCAATTTTAAGAGAAGAATTATTAAAACAAGTAGAGAAAACTAATGCTATTGGAGGAATGGGTATAATTATTAATCCTCAAGATGGTAGAATATTATCAATGGTAAGTGTTCCAGATTTTAATCCGAATCTTCAGAACGAATTCGAGGATAATTATAAAAAAAATAGAATTATTTCTGATTCAATTGAGCCAGGTTCTACTTTTAAAATTGTTACAATTGCTTCTGCATTAGAGCATGGCATTGATAGGTTAGATGAATATAATGTTGAAGGTCCGTATGATTTTTATGGCGACGGAAGTAAGATGGTAGAAGATCATGAACCTTATACTGTTCTAACATTAGAAGAAATTTTGGCATTCTCAAGCAATATTGGAACTGTAAAGCTTGCTCAAGAATTAGGTAAAGAGAATATTTATAAAAAAGCTAAAGAACTTGGTTTTGTTTCTGAAACAGGTTTAAATATTGAAGGAGAAGGAAAGATAAGATTTAGACATACAGAAGATTGGACTGCATCTTCCATGCATAGTGTTCCAATAGGCTACGAAATTGCTGTAACACCAATACATATAGCAATGGCATACTCAGCTATTGCAAATGGAGGTTTTTTATTGAAACCATATATGGTTGATAAAGTTATAAGAAATGATAAAGAAGTTATTGAAGGAAAAAGAAAAGTTAAAAAACGTGTTTTATCTAAAAATGACTCTGAAACTTTAAGAAATATGTTGTTTAAAACAGTTAGTATTGGCTCTGGAAATAGTGCTTATTTGGAAGGTTGGGATGTTGCAGGAAAAACAGGAACTGCACAGAAATCTACAATTGGTGGCTATTCAGATTCAAAACATTTATCAAGTTTTGTTGGATTTTTCCCTAAAGACAACCCACAACTTCTTGCTTTAATAATAATAGATGAACCAACGATGATAAATAACCAATTTTGGGGCTCAGTTTCGGCTGCACCTGTTTTCAAATCAGTAATGAATCGAATCATTAATATTGATCCAGAAATAAAGTTTGTTGATAATGATCAAAGAAAAGATATTACTAATGAATTAAAGAAATCAAACCAAGTGTTAATCCAGAAGAATGTAGAGTTTGTAGTTGTTCCTAATGTAAAAGATAAAAGCGTTAGAGAAGCAATAGAATTATTAAATAATAGTGGAATTAAGCCTCAAATTAAAGGTTCTGGTAAGATAATATTTCAATCAATAAATCCTGGAGAAAAAGTGCCAAGAAATTCGATTGTAAAATTAGAAGCACACATATGAATTTAGATAATAAAAATATTGGTATTTTAGGATTAGGGCTTAGTGGATATTGGGCTGCAAGATTGGCTAATTCTAGAGGGGCTAATGTTTTTATATCAGATAGTGGATCAAATATTGATGAAATATATATTAAAAAATTGGAAAGCATGAATATTGATATGGAATTAGGAAATCATTCTAATAAAATTCTCAATTCAGACTTAATTATAAAATCACCTGGAGTATCAAATAGTGCAAAAGTAATTCAAGATGCATTAAAAAATGATATCGAAATAATAGGCGAAATTGAGTTTGCTTATCGATTATCAGATATAAAAATAATTGCTGTAACTGGAACCAATGGAAAAACAACAGTTGTAACAGCCCTGAATGATATTCTAAATCAAAATTTCAATGTTTTAAAAGGAGGCAATATTGGTTTACCATTTTCTCAGTTAGTGTGGGAAAATAATTTATTTCCAGATCAAAAACATTATTATGATTATATAGTGTTGGAAGTATCAAGTTTCCAGGCTGAAGATATTATGTCATTTAAGCCAAATATTGCAATAATTTTGAACTTGTCTGAAGATCATTTAGATGTGCATAAAACGTATAATAATTATAGAAATGCAAAATTGAATTTATTTAAAAATATGGATAAAGAAGATTTTGCAATATACAATTCAGAAAACACAGATTTAAAAAAATATTTCAAAGATATATCTAAAAAAACCAATGTTTTAACATTTTCATCTAATGCTAATCGAGATACTTTATATCAAAATTTAAATAATATAGCAATTGATAAAGTTACATCATTGCTAGATATTGACAAAAAATTAACTTCCAATTTTTTAAAAGATTTTAAAGGGTTAGAACATAGATTTGAAATTTTTAAAAAAACTAATAGTATTACTTTTATAAATGATTCAAAATCCACAAATGGACTATCAATCAAATCAGCATTATCAAATTGTATTGATTTAAAAATTAGTAGCATTGTATTAATTTTAGGTGGCAAATCTAAAGGAATTGATTATCCAAATTATATCCATTCTTTATCTCTAAATATTAAGATTGTTGCTTACGGAGAAGCTGCAGATGAAATAAAAAATAAACTTACCAAATACAACGTCGATATTAGGAAAGAGTTTAATCATGCAGTTCATCATGCCATAAAAATATCTGAAGAATTTAAGATGGATGGCATTTTATTATCACCTGGTTGTTCTAGTTTTGATCAATTTGATAATTTTGAACACAGAGGAAATGTTTTTAAAGATATAGTTGAGGAATACTATTCATGAAAATCAATATCAAAGAAAAAAAACAAGATCAATGGTTATTTTGGATGGTTATTTTTCTTGTTGGTTTTGGGTTAGCGATATTATTTAGTGCAAGCTCTGTCAAATCTCTAGAATTGACTGATGGAGCTTCATCAGTCTATTATTTTCTTAGACAGTCTATGAAAGTAGTCCCTGCTATAGTATTGTTTTTATTCATGTCTTATTTTAATTATAAAAATTTTCAAAAATTAAGATTACCATGGTTGTTAATAGGAGTGTCTTTCTTTTTATTGCTATATACCAAGTTTCAAGGTTGCGATGGAGATGCTTGTAGATGGATTTCTATTGGTCCAATATCATTTCAGACGTCTGATTTTGCACGGTTTTCTGTAATAATTTTTTTGGCTGACTATATTGATAGACATTATAAAAATATGGATCAATTTTTCACTGGTATTGTCTTTCCTGTTCTTGTGATATTGCCAATTGCTTTATTAATAATGATTCAACCTGATAATTCTACAACTATTATATTAATGGGAATTGTTTTTTCAATGCTTTTTATTGGGGGCGCAAAGTTGATGCAATTTTTTACTACAATTTTATTAGGGGCAAGTTCTATGTTAATTTTTATTATTAATGAAAAGAGCTATGTTTTAAAGAGAATTCTATCTTTCATTAACCCAAGCATTTCAGAAGAAGGAGCATATCAATCAACGCAATCATTGGTGGCATTACAGCAAGGTGGATTTTTAGGTAGAGGCTGGGGGGATAGCGTTCAAAAACATCAATATTTACCAGAGCCTCACACTGATTTTATTTTTGCAGTTGTTGGTGAAGAGCTTGGGTTTATAGCTGGAATAATTATCATGTTTTCATATATAGTAATCTTTTATAGGGTTATACAGATTGCAAAAAATTCAAATGATATTTTTGGAATAATTCTTTCAATCGGTTTTGGACTAAGTATTACCTATTATGCTTTTGTAAACATTGGAGTTGTTATTAATGTAATTCCAGTAACTGGCGTTACATTGCCTTTTATTAGTTATGGAGGATCATCTTTAATAACAAATTTATTAATGGTAGGCATTCTTCTTAATATAAGCAAAGCTCAAAGAAAGCTTCGCGTAAGAGATTGGAGACTTCGTGTCAACTAATCAAAATATACTTTTCTGCGGTGGAGGAACAGGTGGTCATTATTATCCATTGATGGCGATTAAACAAGAACTTGATAAAAGTATTAATAATAAAAAGATGTATTATATTGGATCAAAATATGGTATAGAATCAAAGAAAATATCTATTGAAAATATAAAAAGTTTATTAATTCCAATTAGAGGATTTAATCGATCTTTTAGTATTAAAAATTGTATAAGAAATTTTATTTTGATATTCCAATTGTTATTTGGTTTTGCAAGGGTTTTAATTTTCTTTATAGCCAATAAACCAAATTTAGTTATTGCAAGTGGAGGGTATTCTTCTTTTTTACCGCTTCAAATGGCAAGAATATTTAATATTCCATATTTCATACATGAACAAAATTCATTTCCAGGTATTGTAACAAGAATATTTGGCAAAAAAGCAAATGTTGTATTTCTTGGGTTTGATAATGCTAAAAATTATTTAAAGAATACTAATACGATCTTTACTGGCAATCCTATACATATTAAACCTTTTATTGATATGAATCTGAATATTGATCTTACTAAAAAAACACTACTAATCGTAGGAGGGAGTCAAGGTTCTGAATTTTTAAATCATCTAATATCTAATGGCATTGAAAAAGATTTCATCCCTAACATTAATATTATTTGGCTTGTTGGAGAAAATAATTTTGACAAATATAAAAAATACGAATCTGATTCAATTAAGATATTCTCATTTGTTGACAATATGCCTTATCTATATGATACTGCTAATTTAGTTGTATCACGTTCTGGAGCAATGACTGTATCTGAATTATTGAAGTTTAATAGACCTGCAATCTTTATTCCTTTCAAGTTTGCTACAGATAATCATCAATATTATAATGCAAAAACATTAACAGATAGTCTATCATCTGTTGTTATAGAAGAAAAAGATATTACTAGTGATTTATTATTTAGGAAAGTTGATGAAATATTAAATAATGAAAGAGTTTATTCTTCCATGATGAATAATATAAAAAATATTACTAAACCAGATTCTTTAACAATAATCAAAGAAAATATTTTGGAGCATCTGTATGCTAGCTAGTATAAAAAATATACATTTTATTGGTATCGGTGGTATTGGTATGAGTGGAATTGCAGAACTTCTTCATAATCAAGATTTCAATATTACTGGATCTGACTTATCAAAATCTTCTAATGTAGAAAGACTTGAAAAATTGGGTATTCGAATATCTATTGGCCATAGCGCAGAAAATATAAATGAATTAGACTTAGTTGTTTATTCTGATGCTATTCCGAAGGATAATTGTGAGCTGATAGAAACAAAAAAACAAAATATTCTATGTTATTCAAGAGCAAAAATGATTTCACAAATTGCAAAACTCAAAAGTTCTACAGTTGCTATTTCGGGTACTCATGGAAAAACAACAACAACATCAATTGTTGGTTCTATGTTGAAAGATTCTGATTTAGATCCAACCATTGCAGTTGGAGGTGTTGTTAAATCAATAAATAGCAATTCAGTTTTAGGAGAAGGCGATGTTTTTGTTGTAGAAGCAGATGAATACAATAGAAGCCTTCTGGAGTTGAATCCTACGATTGCAGTTATAAATAATATTGATTTAGAACATACAGATTGTTACAAGGATATAGATGATTTAAAAGAGACATTTTTGAAATTTGCAAATTCTGTTCCATTTTACGGTGCTGTAAGCATATGCAAAGATTCAGAAAATGCTGCATCTCTTATTAATGACATTGATAAACCAATTTTTACCTATGGAATTTATTCAAAAGATGTTGATTTTAGAGCAGAAAATATTGTACAGAATAACGGGAATACCACGTTTACTTTAGTTGAAAAAAATCAAAAATATCCAATGTACATGAAATTGCCAGGAGTATATAATGTATGGAATGCGCTTGCAGCAATATCTGTTGCAAGGATAATGAATGTTTCAATAAACAAGATTATTAATAGCTTAGAAAAATTTGATGGAGTAAAAAGAAGGTTTGATATAAGAAACAATGATGAATCTCTAATGGTTGTTGATGATTATGGACACCACCCTGTTGAAGTAGAAAGTGTAATAAAAGCTATAAAAGATAATTGGGATAGAAGATTAGTGGTAGCATTTCAGCCGCATCTATACTCGAGAACAGAGCAGTTTTTTAAAGAGTTTTCAGAGTCTCTTTTATTAGCTGATTCTGTCCTGATAACTGAGATATTTGCATCTAGAGAATTGGATAATAATTCTATTAATTCGCAAATGATTGTGGATGAAATGTTGAGGTTAGGACATCAATCTGTTATATCTACTAAATTAGAAAATTTAGTTGATGATGTAGAATCAGTTTATAAAAAAGGTGACATAATTCTAACAATTGGTGCAGGAAACATATGGAGGTATTCAGATTTAATTAAAGAAAGATTACTATGATAGACCGCATAAAAGACTATATCGAAAATAATACTGAATCAAAAGTGCTTGTTGATGAATTGATGAAAAATCATACTACTTATGGTATTGGCGGACCTGTTGATTTATTTGTTTTGCCATCAAATAAAGAAGATTTGATTAATGTCTTTAAAATAAGCAAAAAATATAATCAAGAAGTCAATGTCGTTGGTTCCGGATCTAATCTGTTAGTTAGCGATAATGGTATAAGAGGTGTAGTTATATGTATTAAAAACTGTCTCAATAATTTAGATGTAGAAGATAATAAAATCTATGCAGAGTGCGGAGTAATGTTAGGCAAGCTTGTAAAACACTCTATTAAGAATAATCTAAAAGGATTAGAAAATCTTATCGGTGTACCAGGAACTTTAGGAGGAGCATTAATTATGAATGCTGGTGCTTGGGGAGGTGAAATTTCTAATTGTCTTGAAAGCGTAGAATTAATTGATCCAGATAAAGATGAGATTGTTACACTTTCTAAATCTGAAATTAATTTTTCATATAGAAGTTCTTCTTTTAAAAATGAAAGCATTCTTCTTTCCGCATTGTTTCATATGGATTATTCAGATAAAAAAATGATAGAAGATAGTTCAAAGATAGCTCAGTTCGGAAGAAAAGATACTCAACCTCTCAAATATCGTTCTGCAGGTAGTGTTTTTAAAAATCCATCCAAAGAAAAACCTGCCGGAATGTTAATTGATAAAGCTGGTTTAAAAGGTTTAACAATTGGTGATGCACAGATTTCTGAAAAACATGCAAATTTTTTTATCAATAAAAAAAATGCAAAGGCTAATGATATGCTTAATCTTATAAAAAAAGCAAAAAATACAGTTAAAGAGAAGTTTGATGTAGATATGAATCTAGAAGTTAAGCTAATGGGATTTGAAGAAGGAGAGATTGATTCATTATGAAATATTTTAGAAAAAAATATTCAGAAGTTTTATTCTTTTTCTTAGCGTTAGGAACAATAATTTTTTTATCTGTTCAATGGGCAGAATTTCATGATTTATTTAAGGTTAAAAATGTTGAAATAAATGAAATTCAATATTTTGATGATAGTTCTTTAGTGTCATATAAAAATGAAATGAAAGATAATCATATCATGTTTTTTGATTTAAAATATTACAAAGATCAAATTGATTCTCTTACATATGTTAAGAATTCTAAAATATGGAGAACATTTCCTGAAACAATTAACATTGCTGTATATGAGAGGGAACCAATTGCCATGGTTAATTCAATTGATTTAATTATGCTAGATGTAGACGGCATATGTTTGCCAATTGAAGAAAATAGTGCTATATCTTTGCCAATATTATCAAATTTTACAACTGATCAAGAATCATATCCACTAGGAAGAAAAACAAAATCACCTAATGCTATTAAATCAATCGATATTATTAAATACTCAAAGAATAATTTTAATCGTTTATATGAAGATATCTCAGAATTTGTTTTTAATGAAAATAATGAATATGAAATAATATTGAAAAATGGGAAAACAAAAATTTTACTTGGATCAGATAATTATCTTAAAAAAATAGATTATTTAAAGGCATTCGCTAGTTCTTTGCCAGATAATGAAGATTTTGATAGTTATCAATATATAGATCTTAGATACAAGGACCAGATAGTAGTCAAAGAGAGAAAGACATGAGTGGACAATTATATGTAGCTTTTGATTTGGGATCTTTTAGCATTAAAGGAGCTATAGCAAAAGTTAATCAAAATAAGGAGCTCGAAATTTTATCTGTAAAATCTGTTAAAAGTAGAGCTATCGAATGTGGAACTATCGTAGATAAGGAAAAATTATTAAATGATTTAGATTTATTGATAAAGTTTATTGAGGATGAATCAGGTCATAACGTTAAAGAGGCTATTGTATCAGTGTCAGGGAATACAATTAAGTCTATCAATTCATCAACTCGAAGCAGGATAGAACAAAGCAATAATTTTAAGATTGATGAAGAAACAATAAACAAACTTTTATCGCAATGTTCTGATTTGCAGATTTCTTCAGGTAGACGTATAGTTCACAATATACCAAGAGGATATATTATAGATGATTCTCCTTTAATTCGTAATGCTATTGGTTGCATTGGTGAAATTATTCAAGCAAGATCACATGTAATTCATGTTCAAGATTTCAATCTCAATCAGATTAAAGCTTGCTTTGATGATGATTTTTCAATTGAGGTAGATGCAGTTTTTGATGGCCTTGCATCAGCTCATGCAAATATATCAGAAGATGATAAAGATCTCGGTGTTATATTTGTCGATATAGGTTCAGATAAAACTAACGTTGTTATTTATAAAGATAGATATATTATGCATTCTAAAGTAATTCCTCTTGGTTCTAATTCTGTTACCAAAGATTTAGCCACAATGTTTAATATCCCAATTGATGAAGCAGAAAAAGTTAAAATAAAACATGTATCTGCATTGTCAAAGCTAACAGATGTCGCATCAAATTTTGAATTATCAATCAATGAAGATACTATGAAAAAGCAATTCAATCAGAAAGAAGTTTCCGAAGTTGCAGAAGCAAGATTTAAAGATATTATAGATGAAATAAAAAATGAAGTTAGAATTACTGGTAAAAAAATGTCTGAATTTGGTTCAGGTATTAAAATTACGGGAGGAGGTTCTAATGTGAAAAATCTTGATTTACTTTTTAAAGAATATTTACAACAGCTAGAGATAGAAAATCCAGATAATAAAGATGTAAATATAAAATGCGAATATCTTGCAATAAGAAATATAATTTTTAAAGAAAATTTAGAGGATAAAAGAGAGTATGCAACACTAATGGGCCTATTAAGATGGCCTGTATTAAATGTTGAGAATGACAATTCTATCATTGGTATTAAAAAATCATTTACAGAAAATTTTTCCACTATATGGAAAGGTTTTTTTGAATAATAAAAGGAGAAAATATGTTATTTGAATTTGAAGCTATACAAGATCAAAAAGCTAATATTAAAGTGCTAGGAGTCGGTGGCGCTGGAGGAAATGCAGTTAATCGAATGATTACATCAGGTATGGAAGGCGTAGAATTTATTGCAATCAATACTGATATACAGGATTTAGACAATAATCATGCCGAAACAAAGATGCAGATTGGAAAAGATTTGACAAAAGGCTTAGGAGCAGGTGCAAAGCCAGAGATTGGGAAGAAGGCAATGTTGGATGATCAAGAACGCGTTCAATCATTAGTCGCTGGTTCTGATATGGTATTTGTTACTGCTGGTATGGGAGGCGGTACTGGAACAGGAGCTGCTCCTGTCGTTGCAAAAATGTGTAAAGATCTAGGTATCTTAACAGTCGCCATTGTTACATTACCTTTTAAATTCGAAGGTGCAAAAAGAATGTCAAAAGCGCTAAAAGGAGTAAGTTCAATAAGAAATTTCTGTGATACACTTATTGTAATTCCAAATGAAAAACTTTTGTCAGTAATTGAGAAAAATACTCCTGCGGAAGATTCATTTAAAATGGCTGATTCAATATTATTGAATGCTGCGCAAGGGATATCAGATCTTATTAATGAGCGAGGACAAATTAATCTAGATTTTGCTGATGTCAACACAGTAATGAGAGGTATGGGAGATGCATTGATGGGTTCAGGTACCGCAAACGGAGAAGAAAGAGCTGTATTAGCTGCGCAACAAGCAATATGCAGTCCTCTTTTGGAAGCTCAGTCTATTCGTGGAGCAAGAGGAGCAATTGTTAGTATTCGCGGTGGAAAAGAAATGACATTAGATGAACTTCGCGCTGCTACAGAAATTATATATGAAGAAGCAGGAAAAGATGTAAATCTTAATTTTGGATATGTAGTTGATCCAACTATGGACGATGAATTAAAAGTTACGGTTATTGTGACTGGCTTTGATTCTAGGCCAATTGAACAAACAAATGATTCACGAGAGATTATCAATAGAAACTACAACAGACAAAGTGAAGAAATAATGGATACTATAGACACCCCATTATTTAAAAATCAAAATACTGAATTAATCTCAACATCTAATGAAGAAGATGATGATTCAGATAATCTAGATGATGCACCAACTCTTGTTTTTGGAGAAGAACAATATGATCATAGCTATAGCCAAGAAAATGTTTCTGAATCAGAATCTGATGAATTACCTGCATTTATAAGAAGACAAGATTAATAAATTTGGTTGGCTACCGATAAAAAGAAGAAGGGGCTCTTAGCTAAGTAGCCAGGAGCCCCTCTTTAAATTCTTTTGCTATATATATTTTCATCTATAAATTTGCCTTTATGAATAATCTTTGGGAAGATATAAAAAAGACTATTTCTGAATGGAGTATAGTTGCTTCTGAAAAAGCTGAAGAATTTACTTATAAAAGTAGACTTCGTCTCGATATTCTACAATTAGAGAGAAAGCTTTCTAGTATGTATGTTAAATTAGGACTTTATGTGTTCAACAAAACTAAAGATAAGAATGTTTTAAATTTTGTGGGTGACAAACGCTATATATCTTTAATTGATAATATTGTTGTTGTGAAAAATAAAATTAAATCTAAAAAATATAAAATTGATAATCCGGATCATGAATTATTTGATTCAAAGGAACATATTTCTTATGAAAAGGCAAACAATGATGAAGAATAAGAAACCATTTTCAATTCATTATCTTTCTTCAAAAAAATTGCGTCAAATTAATTTTTCACTTACCGATTTCACCTTATTTTTTACCTTTTTATTGCTTATATCTATAGGAATTAATTATTATTTATCTCTCAAATTCTCAACTGATTATTATAAAGATCAAATACAGCAAACAGAGCAGCAATACTCTGAGATTTCTAATGAATTATTAGATAAAGTAGATGCAATGGAAGAAGAATTGATTTTGTTAGAAGAAAAAGATATTGAAATGAGAACTTATGCTGCTTTACCTCCGCTTGATGAAGACATTAAAGAAATGGGTACTGGAGGGTCAGAAGTTAAATTGAATAAAGAAGATTCTTCGACAATATTGAATCAATTGCAAAATACCATTGATTCTCTTTCTTATACTTTAGACGCACAAAAAAATAGCTACAGTATTATTTTTAACAAAATTAAATCTGACGAAGAAATGTATCGTCATATTCCATCTATTATGCCTGTTGAAAGTGCATATTTGGGTTCACAGTATGGATATAGAACTGATCCTATAGATGGAAAGAGAAGAATGCATCGTGGACAGGATTTTGCTGTAAATCTTAACACTCCTGTGCTCGCGACAGGTGATGGCGTTGTGACAAAAGCTCAATATGATTCTGGTTGGGGGCGTTATATTAAAATTGATCATGGTTATGGATACGAAACTATATATGCTCATCTTTATAAGATTAATGTTAAAAAAGGACAAAAGGTTAAGCGCGGAGATATCATAGGAAAATCAGGTAATAGCGGTAGAGCTGCAGGTTTTCATCTACATTATGAAGTGCATAAAAATAAAAAAGTAGATGATCCTAAGAAATATTTTTTCCTTGGCTATATTAAATAATGTTTCAATCTAATTCAAAAATCAAATCTTATGCCTTAGAGACATATGGGTGTCAAATGAATGTTGCTGACTCAGAGCTAGTTG
>MDSY01154133.1_pt1 | contig 19188 bp, 14 predicted proteins | sample 811131 | NCBI WGS metagenome assembly MDSY01 (sample SAMN05326643, study PRJNA326480) | marine metagenome | isolation source: seawater | place: Atlantic Ocean: South West | collected 2010
AAAATGACCACGGACACCACTCAGACAGACACCACACCTGATGCGTTACCATTTATTGGGGGTGTTGTGCTGGCTGTACCCTGTAGGGTACCCCAGAATTACATTTAATAATACAACCTCTGGTCATGTACGTACCGTACTCAAGTGTAGGGTACAGACGCCGTGACATAACTGCCACAGTCGAAAAGTGATGCTGCTGGAGCTGCCTGATGAGATGCTGCACGGGATCATGCTGCATCTCGATCCAGGCTCACTGGTGCAGTGCTGCTGTACTTCTGACCGGCTCCACCTCATCGGCACCGACGCCGATTTCCGTGCAGAGTGGCTCCACCGCCATCGAGAGGCATACGAGCAGGTGCGCGAGGTTGGCCGGCTGCGCGAGTCATTCTCGACGCTCGACAACGAGGAGCTCGAGGTGGAGATTGAGGAGCAGGTGGGGAGTACCAGTCGTCACGTCGAGGACCCCTTCGCATTACGCCACTGCCTCACAGACGGCGATGCGATGATTGTCCACTTCAAGCGGCCGCGGCCGCCGGGGGAGCATCGGCGGCGACGGCACCGGGAAGCGGAGATTGCGCAGCGACATGCGCGGACGGTGCAGGAGCAGCAGCGGCGCTACTTTGAATCGCTCGAGAATGAGGCTCTTGAGGAGGAGAGGGGGGGCTGTTGAATTTACTGAAAGTGAAACTCAAAGTTACCTATAGGCTATAGCTATAAGGTAAGTGAAAGTACTACTATTACTATAACAATTTTAACAATAATAACATATTAACAATAACACTAAAACACATATACCTCAAAGGCATTCGCCTGGCCGTTTTTTTTCTTATCACTTGTAACACGTGTCACATGATCGGTTACTAGTTAGTAATTAGTTCTGACCAACTCCTACCACGGAGCATCAGCATATTGGTTTCGAACCACTCACAAAACGAGAAACGTGACAAAGAAGTTGTAGTACCTACATATTACATATGTTACGCATGGCCTCCCTTCCCTTTACTCGTTGAGGCGACCCCCGCAAACTCTTGCACCCACGGGCGTTGCCAAAGCTTGTGGGCACTGATTTGAGCAAGGGCTCGCGCTCGTGGCTGCCCCGCGCTCCGCCCTGTTGCTCGAAGATGTCGAGCCCCCATCTCCTCTCAGGAGCCGGCGAGTGAGGACTTTGGCTGCTGTCACCGCCGCTGAAAAAGAGGAGGACGGAGACGCTGCGGGTGACCCAGTTGGGGACCCGCCGAACACCAAGTGCGCTGGCGGCCGTGTCGCACCAGTGGTGGCAATTGCACTCGAGCAAATCATAGTTTGTAGCTGGCCATTCGGACGACATACTTCTGAGCAACTCATGGCTTGCATCGAGACTAGAGCTGCTGCGCCCAAGCAGAATGCGCATGCGCAGCGGCATGCTTGTCCGTAGACTGGTATCTTCATGATATGGCTGGTGCCATATCAATCCCTTTGTTTGGTTACGATGATCCGGCCTGTGATTATCAAATGAGTACTCGACCCCACCCAGTTCGAGTGCCGAATGATACACACCAATGCCCACATGGTGAGCGAGCGAGTTCCAACACGGGCACAGGTCGTAGATATTCAGGCGCACGCTGCAATCTGCTTCCGCCTTGAGAGAAGTTGCGAGGAAGCTCCTCGTCGATGGTGTGCATGAGGGTGGTGTCAGCAGGCGCGCCTCGATCAGCGCAACTATGGAATTGCTGCGGTCACGCAGTGGCCGCTTGAACACCTGCTCTGATGCTTTTGGAGTACTCCGGTTGCGACGGAGAAACCAGCTCCCGGTCTGGGGAGCTTCTAAGTCATCTGATGCTTTTGGAGTCCTCCGGTTGCGACGGACGAACCAGCTGCCAGCCTGCAGCGCTTCTATGTCGGCAAATGTGACCGAAGCATCAGAGGCGAGCAGCCCACGCTGCTTCCACTGGTCAACAAGCCATGTGGAAGGATGCGTTTGTTCGGTTTGTGCCCACGGCTTGCTCTTCTGTCGAGTCATTGCCAGAAGCTGGCGACGCCGCGCTGGCAGTGAACTCTCACAGGGAGCTCTCTTGAATGTAGATTAAACAGGGTGTGTTTTACACACCATTCCATATCAAGTTTTAAACTTCCTAATAACTTGATGAAAATACAAGATGAAAAAAACACGATTCCGATTGCACTCTTTTTTTTGAGTCTAGGAGCCCTACGTAAACTGTTGCGAGATGGATCAGTCTGCTACTGCAAAAGCCTAGGACCGCCTCGGCGGGCTGAATAAGCTGGCTCGGTGAAAGCTGGAGAAACCTGGAGCGGGTGCTTCGTTACGTTCATGCTTGCGGGACTTGCGGCTTACTCGCCGTCGGTCAGCACGAGTGGCGCACCCGTGATGCGGGAGTAGATGGCAAGCACGTCATTGATCGCAGTCTCAAAGTGCGAGGTGGGGTCAAACGACTCCGAGATGAAGACCTGGTCACTTCTGCCATCGCCCTTAGGCACCATCATGTCAGTGAGATCGTAAAATATACGATGGCAGGGGTGGAGCAGCTGCAACCCAGCCGCGAGCTCCTTTTCGGCCACCTGCTGTGCAGTCATGCCCTCGCAATCGCTTTGCACGTTGGTGGAGAGGCAGGCAACATATCTGCCCTGCGGCGCCACCTTGTGCGTGTTGCTGCAACAGAAGAGGTAGAGGTCGCTGTAGCGGCCAACCTGCGCTGCTGGCATGATGACCTGGCAGGAGTCAGACTCCGTGGTGCCAGGTAGCGGGTGGTCCAGGAGCGCGATCGCACGCACCACCTTACCGCGTGTAGCGACCCGGTCGGAAAAGTAGGACGGGTCGCCGACAACGAGCTTGGTTCGCGCCACAACATCCTGAACCTTGACGCCGCAGCACTGACCATTCGCATCGTACTGCACCTTGAGGTCATCCGGGCCAAAGACGGGGGTGCCTTCCAGGTCACGGTTAAGCATATAGACTCCGCCGTGCACAGCTGCGAGTCGGGCGAACGCTTGAGGAAGCTCGCCCAGGCCATACAGAGGGTAGATGTATGGCGAAGTCATGTTCTCGAATCGGGTCATCGAGTTCAGGTACAGCTTCATCTTGATGATCACCTCGAGCGCAGAGGCCTTCTTGTAGCTATCATCCCTGTAGAGTGCACACACGTGCGTGAGGAACTCGATTGTGCTCTGCTCGAGCTTCCACCACTTGAAGAACTCCGCACCTGTGCAAGGAGGCAAAGGGCACGGAAATCAGTGGTCACTAGGATAGGATACTCGATTGTGGTGCTGGATTTGACAAATGGACAGCAATAGAGCTTGCAAACCTGTCATCGTGTCCAGGGGCAACTTGGTCTTGGTGATCATCCCAGCGGACCACGTCTTGCGCACGTCCGGGTCCACACTAGCGACCCAAGCGGTGAACTGACCCATGCGCGCCTTCTCAGTCATGCTCAGCAAAGAGGACTTCATCGCCTCCTTCGGAGTGATCGGCACCTTGTACACCTTGCCGTTTGCACGGTAGACAAAGCTTCCATCAACAGGCTTGAACTCCATGTACTTGGCTACCTTGGTGTGGATCAGCACCTGCACCACAGCCCAGAGAAAAGATGAGTGAATGCTTTTAAGAAGCATTCCAATAACCTCAAGGAAAAACATCGTCACACTAGGCGGGTCACACCTTGACGAGCTGGCCGCCAGCCATGATGAACTTGGGCACCAAGTCGACCATATAGTCCCTAAGCTTGCCGAGCTCCGCCTCGTCTGCGGAGCAGGCCAACAAGCGCGTCAGCACAAGATGGCCACATCAGGGCCACCAGGGCCACATCAGTCAGTCAAGTTCAAGGTAGGCGGCTCAGAGCGCACTTGGCTTTTCCGACGGGTTGAACTTCTCGAAGAGCTGGTGCACGTCGAGCGAGGCAGAAGCACCGCCGTAGTAGTCGTTGCGATCGAGGTGCAGCACCTTCTTGCCGGCAACGGAGAGCAGCCCGCTGAGGAGGCACTCCTTCATCCCAGTCCCCAGGACCACCACGTCCCACTCCTCAGCAAACGCGGTCCTCCAGTCATCCATGCTTGATCGTGCCTGCGCAGAAGCGAGGCACGCATAGATGGCTCACACGGGTACTCGCAGGCACAGATCGCAATGCGAGCACTCCTCACACCAACGCCAGGCTCCTGCGGGCGCCATTCTGACCTTTTTGGTGCTCTTTTTTTTTCGTGCTGATGCATCGACGATTTTTACACTTTATTAGAAGAGTTTGAACTTCTTACAGACCAAAAAAGAGAATTCATTTCGCCAAAAACTGCACTGGCCGGTGTGGTGTGTGGTGGTCGGGGTTGTCCCCACGACCCCTCCTCCGCCTGAGCATGACCCGACGTGTCAAGCGGCTGAGAGAGGTCAGGAGTGCCGACATCTTCGGCTACGAGCCTCGCTATGCCTTCCCGGGCTACCGCACCCTCTTTGGCGTTCTGTCATCATGCGTTCTTGTGTTTGCTGTGTCGCTGCGCGTCTATATCACGCTCGAGGAAGTCGTGCAGGGAAAGATGGTCACGACTGAGCAGAGGTTTATGTTCCCGACCGGTATGCGCGACTCGTTCACGCTACCTCGGGTTGGGCTTGTCTTCAAGAAGACTGGTTGGAAGCCCTTTTACGACCCCACCTATTTCCGCTTCCGGTTCCAGCAGGGCAAGGCAGGTCGTTCCTCGAACTCGACATACACGGAGCTTGATGAGCTCGCATGCTCTTTTGTTGACACCTTCGGTCGCATCATCGAGGACGACGCGCGCTGTCCCCACATTCCGGGCCAGGTGCTCGGAAATTTTTTTGACGACGAGTTTCGATACCTTCGAATCAGTATCATGCGCTGCCACAATGGCACCACAGCAGATGGGAGACCGGCGGCAGGCCCTTGTCGTCGTCCCGATGAGATCGACGAGCTCATATGGACGGGGACGATCACGCTCCTGATCGCGCAGACGGACATGGACTCGGCCAGCGATGAGCCGTTCCAACGGCTCGTCATCCACAAGAAGATGTTCACAGAGAATGTGCATCCAACATATGACGTGAGCTTCGCAATGCGTCAGGTGGACATTGAACCAATTTTCTACTTTGACCAATACCAACCTGACGCCTCGAGACAGTTTGTCGTCTTTGATGAGATGACGACCTCGTACACGGACTTCCGGCCGCAAAGGATTGGCAAATTTAATCTGGTCGACCCGAGCTACGTGCCTCAATATGCCGCCTTCTTCTTGTTGCTGGGAGCCGAGCAGATTCACCAGCAGCGCTTTAAACAATCAGCCTTCCAATTGATGGAAACGTGGGGCGCCACAATCTGCTTCTTTTATGTGGTCTGCCGACAGCTCGCTTGGCGTTGGAACCGCTTCCATTTCAAGCGCCAAGTCAAGGGTGTGGATCTGCGTGACTTGAATAGAGAGCAGTTTAGCCACTTTGGAAGGCTCGTCGACAGATCCTTCCTGGTCCCCAAGGAGCTCCAGGAAATGTGGACATGATGATTCGTGTGCACTATGACATACTACTATGACTATGCCACTATGGGTCATCGATGGCTTATGCCTATGGTCGCGCCATCACCATGCAACAATGTGAATGTGTACCATATGCGCATATGCGTTAATATTTGTTCAAGTTTGTGACGAGTTGTATGTAAATTGTAGTGCCGGTGCAATAAATTGCGCTATATTGATATATTCTTATTCTTATTCAATCATTAGAATTAATATGAATATATGTATATGTTATTATGAATATTATATTGAATATAATTATAATTTATTGCATAACTATATCTTATATATAGGAATACCTCAAGCTCAACATATATCCGTATATAAATATATGAATATATCTCATATAATATATAATATTCGCTGTAACGATCGTCAATGACAATGCTGTCAATTTGTATGGCAACATGTTCATGTTGACGAAACAGCTATGCTGATAGGTATATTAAGTTCAATGAACTGAAGAATTTTTTACATTCGAGATATTGTATGTGTGCACAATTATCGGTCCTAACCTTGCAACCTGGTTGCACACGCTGCAGGTATATAATCATATCCATATCGTCATGATCCTGAGCTTATGAGGAACCAAGCAACTGCGGCAGATGCAATATGCCAAAGACCATGACCGAACGCATATGCCCGCGGTCTACCCCTGCGCTTCGCAACCGCTGAGAATAGTAGAAGAAACACTGGTATTGATACTGCGCCAAGCGTTCGCAGGAAGCCGCTACATGCAGCAAGCGCTAGGCCACCGGACTGCGCCTGTAGGACATGTCAAAGATTTCCGATTCAGAACCATGAGATGTCATTATCAATTACAAGCTCTGCTGGCTCACTGCCGCTAGCATGTGTACACTGCCATCACCGCCACTGCAGCCACTGCAGCCGCTGCGGCTATTCCTGCGACCGCTCAAATTGAGGACGCATGAGCTCAAACCATGCTGACGGGCCGTGACGAGGTCGAGACTGAGTAAACGGGAAGCGACCTTGTCAGCCATCCCCTCAGATAGCCCACCCAAGGCACCAAACATGTGGGCGCCGTGATATGCAGTCGAAGCAAATGCAACCATGGCCTGCGGCAGCAGTCACAGCGGGACCCAGACATGGAGTGTCAAGTGAGCTAGGGCAACAGCATGGTGAGGCAGGCGGTGGCATAGCAAAGCAGGCGCATTGACTGGTTCGATCCGAGTCCTGTACCCAGCCGATGGCGAGCGCATTCGTCGAGCTGCACAGCCCGCGATCCGGCACGAGTTCTGGTGGGTCGGCGGCCAGCGTTATGGCAATGAACCAGTACGGCAGGTTTGTGAGCCAAAACGCCAGCTTGATAGGAACAGGAAGCTGCGCGGCCACTATTCGATTGCCTCGTGACAGCACGTGCACCGTGGTGACGCCCTCTTTTCGCGCGGTGTAGCTGTCCAGTAGCGGTCCAAACACCATCCTTTTTTTCAAGCGCCGGTGATAAAAAAGAAGCTTATCGGCTTCGGGTATATTGGAGCGGATGGATCCATGCTGGAGGACCTGTCCAGCTTACCGACGCGTGTTGTGACGTCGTCGGAGTTGCATAGTGCTGCTGCAGCTCTGAGCCGCAGAATCAAAGAGCATCCTAGCACGGCAGCTGGACGAGTCGTGGGCATCGCCACTCATGGAGGTGTTCCCATGGTGCTTTGTGAAGCTGCAACACTGCTCGCTGGCTGTGCCTTCCTGCTACTTGACCTCGCCGCGCCATCTGAACGCATCGCCTTCCAGCTCGCCGATGCAGCCATCTGCCTCGTTCTCCACGAAGCGGGGCCTTTGCCGGTGGTGCTTGCTGCAGTGGCCTCGCTGCCAACTATGGAAGTGCCTTCGATGCCTATCCAGGCCTCTGCGGCCGAAGACGCTGAAGACAGCCCGACCAGGTCGGGGGCCTCAATTCTCGGGCTATCAGACAGCACCGATCGTCTCGCGTACATTTGCTATACGAGCGGCTCCACAGGACGCCCTAAGGGAGTTGCTGTGAGCCATAGCGCTCTTGCAGCATATGCCGATGCCAATGCAAAGGCGCATGACATCGGTGCGCAGAGCCGGGTGCTGCTTTCTGCGGCGCTCTCGTTCGATCCATGTATCGGGGAGGCATGGACTGCTCTCGTCACGGGCGCATCGCTACTCCTACCCGCGCGTGAAGAGGTGATGGAGCGTTTTGGAGAGCTCTTGCAACGCAGCGGCGCCACACACGTGTGCAGCACACCTGCACTATTTTCGGCTGTCACGCTCTCGCCTAGCGAGCTTCCGGCTCTGCGTTGCGTAGCTCTCGGGGGTGAACCAATGCCGGCAGCACTCTTGACGAAATGGCGCGGCGGAGCCGGCGCCTCGCTGAGGCTGTACAACATCTACGGTGTCACTGAATGTACTGTCTATCAGATGTCGCGCCCCATCCCCAATATGCCTGCATCACAAGGAAAGCAAGGCGTTGCCAGCGGGGCCATTAAACGTGAGGGGGTGGCGGCGGAGGCTACGCTGTTGGGATCGCCACTGCCCGGATGCGAGCTGCTACTACTTGATGAACAATTGCAGGCAACCATCCCGCACAGACACCTGCAAGTGCACACCCAGAGAGGCCCTCGCCGCAGAGAGAGACAGTTCTTGGTGAGAAGAGAACTTCAATTCCAAAAGCATGCATCAACGGAGCGTGTCTTCTTCAGGTGATAGCTCCCCAGACAGAGGGAGTGCAAGGCCAGCTTGCCATTGGCGGGCCACAACTTGCAATGGGCTATGTCAAATTGCCGGAGCTCACTGCCGAGCGTTTCATCATGATCGGCAGCGGCGTTGCGCCCGGGGACACGGCAGCCGAATACTTGACGGCGGGTGCTAAGGGGCAGCAGCGGGTTTACTTGACTGGTGACCTTGCTCGATGGGAACACCGTGAGCTTCGGCTGCTAGGACGCTTTGATCGGCAAGTCAAGGTGAATGGTGTGCGGTTGGAGTTGGGTGAGGTGGAAGGCGTGCTTGCGAGCTGCAGTCTCGTCAAGCAAGCCGCTGCACTCCTTCTAGATGGCTCTCTCGTGGCGAGTGTGGAACTGCAAAGCGGCACGATTGCTTCCAGTGCGGAGGCTAAGCTCCCTGGTTATGACCTTGCGACAGCTGTCAGCCTGACGCTCATACGCCTACATGCTCGGCGCTGGCTTAGCGCTGCCGCGACGCCGCGACGTGCATTCATTCTTGAGAGCCTGCCCACCACCCCAACTGGCAAGATTGACCGCCAAGCGCTTGCGGAGCTCATGCGTCAAAAACTTGCTGCGGAGGCTCATGCGCTAACAGCTGCTGCAGCGTCAACCTCGAGCGGGAGCGCGTCACCGGGGATGATGAGCACACTTGAGCAAGCAGTTGCCTCAACATGGGCAGAGGTACTGCAGGTGCCGTTAGAGCACATCAGGCGGGCGTCACATTTCATCGTGCTTGGTGGTGACTCGATCAAAGCACTGCAGGTCGCGCGATTCCTCTCAATGCACTTGCGCCATGCCCACGAGGCGGCCCCGTCACGCAAGCATGATAATAGGGCCAGCTTAATAAACGCGCGCGAGGCCGTAGATGACGCTGACTACGGCGTGTTGCGCGGGGTCTTCTCTGCGATCGCGCTGTTGCGCCGCCCACTCTTGCACGTGTATAGTCAATTTCTCCTCGAAGCTGGCGTCTCGGTGCCTAGTGAACTGCTGCAAGACTTTGCAACGGTGGCACAATCCGGAGTGGATTTGGCTAGGGCGCAGGTGGAACTTGATGACGGCAGCAACCTCGCAGGAGGCTCTCTGGCTGCTGTCTATCGAAACGCAGCGGCAAGCGATAGGGAATGGGATCCGCTATTATGCCAAATGCGCATCGCACTCGAGCAAGAACGTGAACAAGGGGCCCGGCAGCCATTGAGGGCAAAAGGAGGAGCCCCAGAAGAGCGGCCAGGTTCTCGGGGCGCGATGAGTTGGCCTGCCACATTGAGGCCCGCCACACCAACTGGGGACGGCGGCGAGAGTGTGGATGCGGGACAAGAGGAGATAATGGCAGAGGTGGCCACGCTCGCTGAGCTTGAGGGCCTTCTAGCTGAGGAAGGTGGCGAGCAGAGGTTACTACAGCGATGCATGGCCGCTGCTGCTCGTTTAGACAGTACGGCTCTTGTCAGCTTCGCACTCTCCCTTGGCGCCGATCCGGCACCTCGCCCAAAGCGTTTTCAGCGTCAATCGGCGACGCTCAACGACTTCGGCCCGAGCCCTCTACACGTGGCATGCACGCACGGGCACACGAGGATTGTTGAGCTACTCTTGCATGCCTCAGCGCCACCCACGCTAATCTCTGCGGCAGGGATCCCCGTGCTGCATGCTGCGGCGGCGCACCCAATTGGCAGCGGCGCACTTTTGTTGCTCTTGAATGCGCGTGCCCCGCTGGCAATGCGGGACGACCGTCAGCAGACCGCATTACACGCAGCGGCTCGTGCAGGCAATATATCTGCGCTGCAGTTGCTTGTCAAGGCAGGTGCGGACCCTGAGTTCAATCCCAGGTGCTTGCGAGCAGCAAGTGAACACACGCCCTCTTACCTCGAGATGCGGGACCGCTGGCATCGGACCGCGCTGCACTGGGCAGTGATAAACGCACGGACGGAGGCGGTAGCGTTCCTGATCAGCGCGGGTGCTTCTGTTCATGGACTGCGAATGCCTGTGGGCAAGCACCTCAAGTCTACATCGCTGCCGCTGGAGCCGCCACTTCACTCTGCAGCGAGGCTGCCAGTGACGCGAGGGGCAGCCCAGATGTGTGAGCTGCTACTTCGCCACGGGGCACAAGTCGACAATACCGATCAGTTTGGGCAGACTGCCCTACACGTGGCTTTTGCCAGCGAGGAAGAGGACAGGGCCGAGATTATTCGTGTGCTGATCAAGAGTGGAGCACAATTGCAGTGCGTGGACTTTGCAGGCCGCACTCCTGCCGAGTGCGCGCACCACTTGTTTGAGTATTAATCTTCCAGTGAGGTAGATGAGTATTGTGCTACTGATTGGTAAAAACGTGACGTGTTCACCACAAGACTGAGACAACTATTTTGAACTAACTTAAGCTCTTCTGTTAAAGGCTGCCAGGTTTAGACGTGGCACATTACTGCTACTGCCCGAAAAGTCCGTGCCCTTGGTCCTCCCACTCGATTCCGACGCGTTCTTCCGTCTGCGGGAAGTGCGATCTGGTCCCGCACGGTCCGCAGTGGCATCGGCTGCTTCTTGCGTCGCACTCACAGAAGAAGTAATCGCCAAAGGCCGCTGGCCGCCTCCGTTCACCCCTGCACATGTGAGGCCCTCCTTGATCAAACAGAGAAGGGTTTGACGCACGCGCCTGATTTCCCCGGATGCCTCCCTGTCGCATTGCGCTGTGAACCACTCCGAAAGTACATTTACATTATATGGCGGATACCCAGGCCGCTCTGGAGGGGCTGCAATTGTACAGCAGCGCCAAAATTTGGCAAGAACAGGTGGAATTGGTTGCCCAAGAGTGGACAGGCCAACCGTAAATTGGACAAACTTCTGCAGGCAGTCGTCTGGCATAGCGCAACAAAAGTTCAGATCACGCAGGAAATCAGGAGCACTTCCGCAGGATCCCCGGCTCAGGTAGGCCACCTTGCTTGTCCAAGGCAGGAGCAAGTTGAGAACGAACTGCCACAGCACGGGCAGGAACATGAGGTAAGTGAGTGCCAGGTAAAGCTGGGGGCTGGGCTGGCGGCGCACTGCTGAATTGGGCGTCTGGGTGAGTGGGGTACACATGTGGAAATGCCGAGCATCATGGGGCAGTTTGCACCGTCTGGGAATTTGTATCCACATCCTTCAAAGTTGTCATCAACCGCCCGGCCTGCCACCAAGCACAAGCACACCAAGCAGCCATTGATTTACTTGTCCGTCAGTGTATTGTCAAACGCCAGAAGTGACTGCATACAAACAAGAACTCAACGCAACAGGTGGGTCGCACACCTCGCAAATCAAAGCCGCGCTGAATTGAGAGAGACGTTGAGACATCATCTGCGACATCTCCTCCACAAAGCCAAGTAGCTGCGAGGCACTTCTAGTCCTTCCAGAGGTTGCAGCGGCGTTGAGCAGGTCGCTTATCGAGGCACGCGCTTTTACATCAGCTTCAGTCGTCGACTCGGACAGCGGCAACACATGTGATAGCTGCCTCCAAAATATGTCTGGAAGTCCTTCTATGTGAGCCGCCATAAATTCCTCAGCCTCAGCCCGCGTGGGCCAGGCGTGTGGTCCACCTGCTGAAGAAGGGTGGTCTTCCACGTCCTCGATCGTCGTCGGTTCGCTGAACTCCTCGAGGAGGTCGTAGAGTGTCGCGACTGCGTCCAAGCGGAAGGAACACTCTGGCGAGACCAGAAACATGATCGCCCAAATGAGCATTGCACCAATATTGGCGTGGTGTGATACAAGCAGCCGTTTCGCCGCTTCGCTGCCCCTTGCAGCACGATCGATGGAGAGCAAGACAGCCTTAGACATTCGCGCATGATGCACCGCAAGAGAGGAGCGCCCAGATGCACGCATTGGCTTGAAGATGGCTGCTTGGAAGAGACCCGACGCCGGCGAAGCCAGTGCGTGCGTGCGAAGCAAGAAATGCGGGAAGACGGAGTCGAAATGAAACGCAAGCAGAGGCGAGAGCAGCGTGAAGGGCGCAACCATCTCGCCATCAGTTGCCCAGCTCAGCTCCTCCTCGACGTCCACGTTCTTCATTGGTAGCAAAGGCCCAACACACAAGAGTTGTGCGCACGCCCAGTGAACGTAGCGGAGGCGGCGGCGAGCCCCGAGCTTGCAGCGCCGCACCATGTCTTTCTGCGATATTTCGTGCTTGTGGCGCAGCTCCAGCTCTATCTCTTTCTGCTCAGCTGCTAGCACCCTCGCGCCGTCACGACCGTGGCCTGACCAGCATTTGAGTTTTCCGTATAGCTCGCAGCGACGTTGTATGGGCCAAGTCGATTCGTCGATGCCAGGTACAAGGTCTTCATACTCTGCATGACCTTGAAGCTTGCGGGCACGGCAGATGGCGTCGGCAATACCAGCGACCATGGCAAGGTAGTCGATTGCCCACTCCAGATGCTCATTCGGGTCAAGAGTACTCAGCAATGCCGTAGAAGGCCTTCCTTGATGCACCAAACGCGTCGCAGGCGCGAGAAGTGTTTCTGCCCCCTCATGCATGCAACGCACCAGCAACGCGCTGAGACCCACGCACGAATTGAGCATCTTAGGAAGGCCGTGGCTTTGCGAAAGCAATCGGATCAGTCGTGTCACTTGTTGTGGGTGTTGTTGAGCATGGAGAGGAACCAGTGAAGGCACCTGCGACGCCGGCCCGATTTTGCATCGAGACGATCGAGCTGTACCACCAGGCTGTGTCTGTAAGAGGAGCCTTGCAAGCACAACTGGCAGTGTGGTAGCATGTGCGGCGCTCAAGTTGAGTTGCACGATCTGGCGGACCCAATACGAGGGTGAGTCGAAATGGCACAAGTAGACGCCAACCCAGCGCCCGAGCTGCCGTACCATGGAGAGCTGCGGGCTCGCCTCCTCATCTGAATCGACTTCCCACCAATCCTCGTTGTTTAAGAAGATGCCAAGCTTGCGCTGGTGCTTCTCTAAGCGCCGCTGCCTAGACGTCTTCTTGGGGGGGACCTGTCTTGACCTCGGCCCTCCTCTGTTTCCCCCCGCTCCTTCAGCATAGCTGCCAGCATTAAGGTGGTTGACGACATCCATCATTTTCGCCACCCCTCCCACGGGCATGGTGTCTCCGAAGGGCGTTCCGCTGCATGCCATGAGCAGAGACCCCCAGTTGATGTGCAACGCGATCAATAGGCCATCCACCGACTCTGCGTGAATCGCACTGAGTTTGGGCAGCCTGTCCATACGTCGACGGAGGGCACGCCGCGTCATCGTTGCCATGCCTATGCAGCCCGCATCAAGCGCGACATGCACACCCGCAACTAGGACATGCGACCACAGGATGGAGTGTTCGTCGCGCGCCAAGTCTTTGAGGCTGAACTCGCTGGGCCAGGCATAGGCTGAGGTTTCAAGCACCGCATCACCAGCCACAGTAAGCAGTCGGTGCATTGCTTGTTCTTGCACCTCCTCCCAATGATAGCAAAGCACCGCTGCTAAGCGAGGCGCGAGCGTCGCTTTTGAGGTTGGCTTGGGAGCATCGGCCTTGATGAGTTTCCGCACTAGTCTCAACTCTTGCATCTCAGCTGAATCGGAGTCGGTCGCGCTAGATGTGCTGCGAGCAGTACACAGCGGTGATCGGGCTATGGATCCACCCGACGAAGCAATCACTTCGCCAGCACACCCATTCCTACTCCCTCTCTTAGCAAGGGACCTGTGACTCCGGGGCGTGGCAACTTCATCTCGGTGCTCTGCTTCTCTGCCGAGCTGGTTTGTGATACGTGAATGCATCGAGACCATCGCATGCCCAAAGAGATTTGTAGCTTCAAGGAGGCGCAGCCCGCTCAGGCGGACGGCCGAGCTTGCACTCGCCATGGAGATGAGCGCCTCTGCCTCAATCTTGGCCAAGTACGGTTCTCTCGGCTCGGGCACGTTGGTGGTCGTCATGGACTTCGCATCAATTCTGTCCACCTTTATCGTCCAGATCTCGATAAGCTGCGCTAGCTGTCCGATTGCCGTCGCCTGCACTGCAACATCCGTGACAGGAATTCGGCCAAGGAGTGAGAGCAGAGCTTTGAAGAGCGGCACACGGAGTTCCGCGTGCTTGTCGAAGAGCCTTTGTAGGGCAAGCCCAGCAGCACGGGCCACACGCTCGTCCGGGTGTGCAAGAGCCTTGACGAGGAAGCAGCGTCCTTGTTTGTCGACGATCACATTGCCCGGAATGGTGTTTGTGTCGAAGTGTGGAAGCAGCTCAAGCGCCTCAATGAAGAGCATTAGCCACTTGCTCGAAGCGGGCCCATCGGTCGAGTTGTTCTCGAGCGCAGCCGCATACTTAGCGAAAGCAAGGCGGGTCTCCGGAAGTAGACGCATCTGGCGTGGCGCTTCGTTCGTCTGCATTGTCCAAATGCTGAAAAGGTCCAATGAGAGCAGCATGGGCGCATCGTCGTGCATGATCGAGTGGCAGCGTGAGTAAGAGAGCGAGACTGCTTCACTTGAGCGACCTCCGGAAGGGCCTTGAGGACGGCGATAAATCTCCAGCTCAAGCGGTGTGGAGCTCTTCCGCCGCGGGGTGGCAGGCAGCAGGTGTTCAACCGCCCAGCTGGACGTGTCGATGCCGTCTCTGCAGTCAGGCAGTCTGAACCCAAACTCGCCCTCGGAGACTGCATCAACATCTTCCCATCCAGAAAGCGGCAACTCCTCGAGGTTGCGCATGGAGAGGGGGAAGAAGCGCACGTGAAGACGTTCCACTCCAACTTGGCTGTTGGCCTTTCGCATGAGCTCGTCGAGTGAAGAGGCGAGCTGCGCGAGGATTGCGAGTCTGCGAGACTCCTCGGTGCGTTTCAAGATGACATGAAACTCGGACTTTTCGTCCAGCATGATCTTAAGTGCACGGATTGCAGCACACATATACGGTGGCGACATATATCGGCCCGTGCGCAGCCAGGGCATGATCATCTTGTAAACGGCCCAATGGAGGTTGGGCGCAGCCAGGCACACGACAATTTCTGTGATTGAATCAACCAGACGGGCCGCATGAGGCAGCTCCTTTGGCCCGCCCAGCGCACGGCGCGCGAACTTCCGTGCTGCGAGGGCGGCAGAGCGATAGCCATGCATGCCCCTGAGTAGGTCCCACGCATCAGGGAAGATGATGCTTTGGATGTAGCCGGCACGGCAATACCATGAATGCAAGTTCTCGCCGGGAAAAAGACCGCCGCCATAGCGCGTGGGCGTTTCATGCTGAAGCACTTTGAGCTCATGTGCACACCTTGACTTGCTGCCATAGCGAGGCAGTGATCCATCGTCGCCCACTGTCCAGTAGGATTGGCGCCCTTGGTAGTGGCCATGCAAGATTCGCGACACACAACGAAGCGCGGTCTCCACCGTGCTCTCTAGCCACAGCAACGGGCGAGCACACCCGAGAACTACTGCAACTTGGGCTTGGAAGAACGGTGGAGGCGTTTGTAGTACGCATGCGCTTGCAAGCTCGAGCAAGGAGACCTGCTGCTGCACGCATTTCTTGCCGAGAGCTGGCCCTTCATGTTTGCTAGCGCTCAGAAACGTGCTCGGGCTGAGTGAGCGAAACCGGGTCATCGCAAAGTGAAACAATTCTTGCATGACCTTCATCGGCTCCAGCGCAAGCTCTTCCGTTTGCCTGGGCAGCTGCATTTGCTCAATCATCAGAATGAGCGAACGCGTCGAGAGCAGCAGCTCATTTGGGCTAAGCCCATCCATCATGTGCAAATGGCGATCGAGCCATTCGCTCAGCTCGCGTGCCTCGGCAGGTGAAACGATAATCCAGCGAACGAATTGCAGCGCCATCAAGTAGACAGCAGATAGCTTCGGCGCTGAGCTAACGAGGCTCCAGTAGCACTTTGTCATACTGGCACGCCGCCAAACCGCCAAGCTCTGCGGGACACGCGGGCAGGCGTGCATGCATAAGCTCGTCTCGCATGGGCAACAAGGCAGAGTCAGCATTGGCGGGGCGCAGAGTCAACATCGGCGGGGCGTACCTTGAAGATGAGTGCCCATTGTCCCTGCAAGCTGCGGCGGTGGGCTGCCCAACGTTCCCCAGAGACGCCACCTTTCTGCAGCTGCGGCTTCATGAAGCAAAAGCCAAGAGACCAAAGCTCAACAAGCAGCTCGCCGCTCAAGTTCCGCCCGTTGAAGTGGCCCATTACATGAGCCAGCACGTCAGCAACAGCGGTGTCCATTCCAGCAACGATCGCATCCAACAGACCGGCACTCCATGCGCTCGGAGACTTCGAGGAGAAATATGGCAGCCTGAGAAATCGAGACACAAGAGAATGTAAACGCATCACACAAGCTGAGTCATGCACGCCCATGACGGGGCCGAAGTGAGGGTGGTAGTGAGGCGAGGTCGGCAATGCAGCACACACCGCAAGAGCGTCGCGTCGAAGCCAAACGAGGACCTTGAGTCGCGTTGCTCCAAGTTGGACTCCAATGCAGTCATGCGATGCTTAACGCCTTCATTCTTCATGCGCATGGCGAGCTCCGTGACCGCCCGTGCCCTGCGCCAGTGGCGCTTCGCACGAAGGTACTTGGCAGGGTTCAAATCTGCCCAGCGCTCAAGCGGCTGCTGGCCCTGCCTGCCCACATCCGCCTTCCAAAACATCCGATCCTGAGCAAGGTATCCACGAGAAATCCAGTTGCGAACCTTGGTGGTATTGTAAGGGCCTTGCTCATTGCCTTCGTCGTCCAAGTAGAACCACTCTTGGTCGTGCAGTGCCGGCCTCGCAATGTTCTCCGCGTGGCTACCCTGCGCATGATCCTGCATCGGCTTCTTCTTCTGGCCAGATAGCCATGAAGGCAATGCCTGCCTCGCAACGCGTACTGCTTCGTTGCTACTCTGCGCATGAATCTCTTTCGGCTTCGTCTTCGGGCCAGAAAGCCATGAAGGAGCCTTCCACAAGGATGCGCGGCGAAAGCCATCCTAAAGAATGCGCGCGAGGGTATCAGCTCATGCCGGTGCAAGCAAAATAGGGATTCGGGCTGTCATATGGCAATGTGTATTGTTCACCGGGCTTTGTGCGACTTCATCCTTCTCATCGACAAAATCTTGCGGTGTGTTCTGCTGGTGCTGCTGGAGTTGCGCATCCCCGAACGTCACGGAGCGACCATGACGTGCCGATGTGTCATTGCTGCGCTCCGATGGGGCGTTGCTGTGCTCCGATGGGGCGTTGCTGTGCTCCGATGGGGCGTTGCTGTGCTCCGATGGGGGGTTCCTGTGCTCCGATGGGGCGTTGCTGTGCTCCGATGGGGCGATGCTGTGCTCCGATTCTGACCCGGACAGATTCATTTGAACGTCTTGAGCCACCAGAGCTCCAGTCTCGTGAACATCTCTCGCTATCATGGCTTCAGTATCGTGAGATTGGTTGAGTCTTTGCGCCGCGGCGGCCTGTCCAGGTGCCCGAGTCTTGGAAGCTTCGACCTCCATCACGCGGTGGATCAAACGAAGCTCCATGTTGTCATGCCGATCTCCCTCGAGAAACACGTTGGCATACACCCGTGAGTGCTGCGGCAGAGCCTGCAGCGCCAGGTAGCAGATCAGCTCAAGGCCATTTCCATCGGTAAAAAGATCCGGCGCTAAACCTTGCAGCTCCTCCAGGAGCGCCCGATAACTGCGCGACTCCCTCGGCCAAGTCAGCAGCTCCTCTGCAGCGTTTGGCTTCGGCTTGCCATCGGAGTCGAACTTGTCCAGCAGCTGCTCGAGCAGACCAGCATAAAACTTGCGGAACCAGGCCAATAAAATGCCTGCCGCCTCATGTTCATCCACCGGCGCACCAGACGCCTGCGGTTGAACCCGGGCAGCGCCCTCGCGCACACTGAGCATTTTGGGGCTCAAATCATTTTGATTTTTGATTTTTTCGCGCGATGTCGTACTTTTGGCTGTCGTTTATCTATAGGTAGGATGCTGTTACCTCGGTAGGTAGGTACCCGAGAAGTTTCTTCTGCAAAACCAAGGACTGCGAGACCGACGTGCTGAGCAGCATGAGATCGCTGGGCATGTCGATCCGTCTGGCCGAGGAGCTCTTCCGGTTGCGAGGCCAGCTCGTTACGGCACATTGGCAACCGCTGCGCCCACCACCGCCGCCTTCACTCCATGCTGCAACTCGGCCATCAACACGCGCCGCGCCACGCGATCGAGCGCCGGCCGCAGAGCGGCCTGTAGAGAGCCCCTTTCCGATACGCCGGGATGAAGTGCCCTCCATGGCTGGGGCTGAATCCACATTGCCGCAACAGCCATTACGAGAAGAGCCCTTGGCAGAACAGCCCCTGCCAGAGCAGCCTCTCAAGCTTGACGAGGTGGACACTGATCCTTCTGGTGGGACGTCACGCCCTCATGCGGCCATGTCGAGTGAGCGTGGCGTGCCTTCGCATCCAGTGACTCGGGCTATGCACTTCGGAGGCCTCGGCATCGGGCTGGCGACGGGCGCCGCCGCTGCCGCAGTACGCCGGGCGTTGACAGGAGAAAGCGACACGCCTCTCGTCATGTCCGAAGCAAATGTAGAGCGACTCGCTGGTACGCTGTGCCGGCTGCGCGGGGCAGCGCTCAAGGTGGGTCAGATGCTTTCGTTCAATGACGCGGCGGTCCTCCCACCTGCGATGCGTGCCATCATGGATCGCGTGCGAGACGGAGCAGATTGGATGCCGAGTTGGCAGCTCAAGAAAACAATGGAGCAGGAGCTCGGCGAGGACTGGCGACAGCACGTTGTGAGCTTTGAAGAGACCCCAATCGCCGCGGCCTCAATCGGACAGGTCCACCGGGCGGTTCTCACTGACGGGCGCACCGTAGCCATCAAGGTGCAGTACCCCGGCGTTGCTGACTCAATCCAATCTGATCTCTGGAGCATGAAGCAGCTGATCAACTACACGGGCGTCGTGCCACCGGGACTCTACCTCGATAAGGCGCGCGCTCCCGACCCCATCTTGCCCTCCCCGTTTCCACCTTAGACTCCGTCGTCCTACCCCCCCCCCCCCCCCCCCCCCCCCCCCCCCCCCCCCCCCCCCCCCCCCCCCCCCCCCCCCC
>MDSY01069545.1_pt1 | contig 19180 bp, 17 predicted proteins | sample 811131 | NCBI WGS metagenome assembly MDSY01 (sample SAMN05326643, study PRJNA326480) | marine metagenome | isolation source: seawater | place: Atlantic Ocean: South West | collected 2010
CATCTTTTGCCTTTAAAATAATATGCTCAAGCATTGGTTTACCATTGATTGGTAACAAGGGCTTTGGACAATCTTGTGTTTTTGGAAGGAGGCGCTGTCCTTTCCCACCAGCCATAATGATGATTTGATTAAGTTTTTCAACGGGCAAATTTATTTCACTTAATAAATGCAACCCTAATACATATCTATTTTTATCAACTACTGGTATTGCAATAAAATGATTATCATTCATTAACTTAATAACTGAACCTGGAGAAACTTCTTCATCCACGACTACTGGATTTCTATTTAAAATTTCCTTAATACTATCAGTCAGCTGGAGTCCTCGTAGTACTCCTCTTCTTATATCACCATCATTTATTACTCCAATAAGCATCTCATTACTATCAATAATCACAATAATTTGCAAAGAAGAGGCAATTAAATTTTCAATTGCATCCTTTATACTTGCTTTTTCGGTTAAGGCCGCTTTGTGCCAATCAGTCTTTATATTCATACAATTTTACTTCCCATTAATATGCTGAAAGATTATTCATTAAATTATTAACTTAAATCTATTAATTTACCTACCAAGCCTCAAGCCCACCATCAACTATAATATTTTGACCGGTTACGTATGAAGATGCATCAGATGCTAAATAAACTAAAGCCCCTACTATCTCCTCTCTTAAGGCCATTCGACCCATTGGTACACGATTAGAATATTGCTTAATAAACGCTTGGTTTTGCTCACTCTTAACTCCCCCAGGTGTCAGACTATTAACTCTAATATTGTTATCAGCCCAGTATGTTGCAAGATATTTAGTCAGTCCAATTACTCCTGACTTTGTAAATGAATAAACAGCCGGACTTCCCATTACATTTCCATTCAAAGAAGAGTTTTTATAAATACGATGATCGGGGCCCATAATGCCATAGATTGAAGAAGTTTGTATAATACTGCCACCAATATCTTGCTTAATCATTTGCTTTCCAATAGCTTGAGCCATCAAAAAATATCCCTCCTCATTTACCGAAGAAGACATTCTCCAATCTTCAAGGCTACACTCCTCAAAGACAACTGGCGCAGCTTTTCCTTGAGCATTATTGTGAAGAATATGAATTAAACCCATTTTATCAATTATTAATTTGACAGCATCTAAAACTTCTTTTGGTGAAGATGTATCACATTTAATACCCAGTGTTGTAACTCCATACTTGGAAGCTAAATCTTTAGCAAAGCCAGCTACTATTGACTCATCTATGTCAATAATTACAACATTGGCACCAAACTCTGCTAGCCCAGCACAAAAACATCTTCCTAAAATTCCAGTCCCACCAGTAACAACTGCTGTTTTTCCTGTCAAATCAAACATTTTTTTATAACTCACATTTTTCATTCAATTAACTCCTTGTTTTTCATCAATAACGTAACTATTTCAAAATCTAGTTCTGAGTCAATATCAATAGAGCGCTCCTCAGGCATAACAAACAATGAGGTGTCACTCGAAATTACAGTTTCATTATTATAAAAAGCTTTTCGCTTCCATATATATATAGAAGCATTTAAGTCAAAACATTCTGGAGAGTCTTGGCGCCTAATGATTGGATCATTTAAATCTTTTGACACACTGACAAAGCCATTTTTATTTAGTTCCACTAAATTAAAATATGGTGACCTACGACAAGGAGACCCAGTTACTAAATTATTTGAATTATCACTATTTTCTATCATTTTTAAAGAATTATGAATATCATCTATGCTTCTTAGGGGCGACGTAGCATCTAAATCAACTATAGTATCAAACTCATAATGTACTTGCTTTTCGATAGTATTTACGCAGTGCTTGATAGCAGGAAATTTTGCTGAATGATCTGAAGCCATATCTTCTGGACGTGTAACAATCATATCGGCACCCCACTCTTTAGAGATATTTAATATCTCTAAAGAATCACTACTAACTACAATGAGATCAAAACAATCAGCTTCTTTTGCTTGTAATATCGTATGAGCAATCAATGGCTTACCCATAAGCATTCTAATATTTTTATTTGTTACGCCCTTTGAGCCACCTCGAGCACAAATACTACAAATTCTTTTCATTTTTAATCCAAATATTATTTTCTGAATAAGCTGATTTTTCAGCAGCATCTATTAAGCTCATTACATCCTTTCCAGATTCAAAATTACACAAATAGAAGTCATTATTATCCATAATTGCTTTATGTTGCATACGATATGAATAATTTGTATCAAATTCAAGTGGGAATTCATCACTATCTTTTTGAAATATATTTTTTATCAAATCAACCCTAAAAACATGATTATTCGTATTAATAATAATATCTCTCCTAGTTGCCCTATCTAAATAATTTAATTGAACAGAAGATACTAAACATTTTTTCATTTCAAGCATTAAGCTAAAAACATCATCGCTATCAATTTCTAACTTACTAAAATGACCACCTATAGCAGTAATCTGACTCCAACCACCTAATAACCAATTCATAATATCTAACTCATGGCTTAAATCTCTTAATACTCCTCCACCTTCAACTTTCTTTGAAGAATATGTTTTTCGATAATCACGGCTTGGTCTCCAGCTAGGGAGATATTGCCCAACATATGCCTGTGAAGAAATAATATATTCACCTTGGATTTCTTCAAATAATCGATGGATTAAAGGGTTAAATCTTAAGTTATATGCAACGAAAACATTATTAAAAATACCTTCTGGTATATTTTCGAAATTATTAGAAAGTGGTTTTTCTATAAGAATTGGACCCTTAAAACCTAATTTTTTTATTTCAATTAGTCTTGAAATATGTTCATTAGTTTTAGTGGCAATAATTATATATTCTGGCTCTTCTTCATCAATCGCTTCTTTGATATTCAAATAGCAACGTTCAATATTTAATTTTCTTTTACTTACAATAGAAACCGTACAACCTAAATTTGACAATACCTCAGTGTGACGCATACCAATTGAGCCATATCCAACAACTAATGTTCTCATAAACTAAAATTAAAATTATAAAAAAAGCTGGGTACTCTTACTTCAATCATACCCAGCTATTTTATTATATATATCAATATGTTTAAGTTGCTCTTCAATTAAGCAAAACATAGTATCCTCACACTCAAGAAATGCTTTTATTTGATTATATATACCGGGTTTATACTTAAGATCATTCTCATCATCAATTTCAATATTTTCTACCGTAACAGAGCCAATTCTAACCACTTGTAACTTCTCTAATGGTTTCAAAATATATCTATTTTTCCTTGTTAGTACTTCAAGCCCCCACCTTCCGGGAGCACTCCAGTCTGCATGATAGCTAAACAGAATATCTTTTTCAGTAATTCCAGAACCACAAAAACGCTCTGATGCATTATGCCAACTCAGTGAGCCCCCATGCCAAGCACTAAAATCTTTTGGATAGCCACAAATATGAAATGCTAAATCAGCAATATGTGAGGAATTCGCTAAAAACCAAGCCTCTTTAACTCCTGGCCCTTTTTTTAATGGCCCTATTATATGTGACCATTCAGTAAATTCAAAAATACAACTTGTAGCACCTCCATCAATCTCTATCAATTCTTTTAGAGCCAATGTAGATTCATAAAAACGGCGATTATATGCAATAAGAATTTTTGCACCATAAAACTTAGCCACAGAATTTAATTCAACGATTTCTTGCTTATTTATACCTCCAGGCTTCTCTAACAGAATCCTTTTTACACCTGACCTTACCAGTTCAGCTGAAATTTTAGATAAATCCTCTACTCCAACAGCAACGATTGCTTGTTTAGGTGGCTTTAATTCATTTAATGCTTGTGTTAACCCACCCTGCCTGACAGAATGATTAGTTACTGATTCAAAATCTAGTGCAGATTTTTGCCCACGTCCAATAACTTCATAGTCTGATATTAATTCATTTAAAACTTTTGCATACTTTTGCGCCATATATCCCGCACCTACAAGCCAAGTACTCATTATTACTCTCCTTATATTTTTAAGTTATAGGAACGAAGGTTGCCACAGGATTGCCAGACTTCTTCCAATGTCGGTGCATCTCACGAATAAAAACTCTATGAAGCTCTGCAGAGTCTTTAAGTAAAGGTAAATCACAAAAACCATTATCTATAATTGAATCAATCATTGGGGCTGTAATTTCGCTTTGGAAATTCATGTTTCCAGATATTTCAGCTCCATCTGATCTCAAAGCCATTCCCTCAGCCTCATTTATGAGCCATGAATAATTACTAGATTGGCTATAATTATTCTCTACTTTTATTAAAACTGGCTCACTAGACTGATCTGCATATATTCTAGCTGTAGATCCATTAGAGAATTCGACTTTTAATTCTCCCAAAACTTCCCAATAGTAAGCTCTTTTGCTTTTGAACCAATCTTTATTAAGGTTTTCTGTATTCACAGATTTTAGTGACTCTCCTGACCACCACGAAAACAAATCAAGAAAATGAATGGCATTACAGGCCAGGCCCCATGAGCCACCTTTTACTAAAAAATTAACTGGGTTATCCAAATCAAGATTATTCTTGATATTTTGGTGCCAACTCATTAGCCGTCTAGGGGTATTAATCCAAGCCTTTGATGGGTCAATAAGAGATAAAAACTGATCGATTTCATCTTCATTTTGAGCTAGAACTTTTTCTAAAACCCAATACTTAACTTTTGTACAATTAGAAATATTATATGTTGCTGTCAACCGAACACTTGCAGTCGTTGCAACAATTGCAATATCAATATTTTTAGGAAGTAGCTCTAGTGAAGTAATATATAAAACTTCATGATTATTATAATTAGAAACCTCGTCCCATCTTTGTCTAGCTTTCAAAAGCGCTTCTTCCTTAAAATCATGAACATAAATTTTTAAAGATTTTTCACATTTAGACATGCCTTGAAGATATCTAGATCCCAATTGGCCCACGCCACTTATTAAAATTATTGCAGGCATAAGTTAATTTATTATTATTGGACTACTGGGGACGTTCACAACTCGACTATAAAGCCATTCAGTATTACTTAATTCAGTTTTTTGACAATTCTGATACATTGATAATTTGTGCATTGGCTTCCATATTGGTCTCGTCATTATGTTACTTTCATTTGTTACTTTAAGCATTAAATCTCTATTTTTTTCATTCTCAGTAACAACACAATTAAGCCAGTAATTAGAAGTACAATCTAAGCGCTCACTGACAAACATCATTCCATTATCTGCGCCCCAATTTTGATACTTTATAGCAATATCACGTTTACTTTTAAGGTAATCAGGAAGCGATTCCATCTGCGCAACTCCAAGGGCTGCATTTAAATTAGGTAACCGATAGTTGTAACCAACCTGGTCATGATCAAAAGACAAAGGACTTGGAATTTTTGCAGTTGTAGTTATGTGTTTAGCTTTATGAGCAAGCTCTTCATCATTTGTTAGAATCATCCCTCCACCACCAGAAGTAATAATTTTATTTCCATTAAAGCTTATTGCCGAAACTTTTCCAAAACTTCCAGTATGCTTTCTCTTGTATAAGCTTCCTAATGATTCTGCCGCATCCTCTACCAAATTAATATTAAAAAGAGCACATATTCTCTCAATCTCTTCAACTTGAGCTGGATGTCCAAAAGTATGCATTGGTAAGCAAGCTGAAATTCTTCTATTTGAAGAATGGTTCCAACAAAACCCATCATCCCTTACCTCACAATATTCATCTAAAAAATCCTTAAGATTTTGAGGAGACATACCAAGCGTTGATTTTTCAACATCGATAAGCACTGGAATTGCACCACAATATCTTATAGCATTACAAGTTGCAACAAAAGTAAGTGATTGAGTTATTACCTCAGTCTCTCTCTCAACTCCTGATAATTTAAGAGCGATATGCATAGCTGAAGTTCCATTCATGGTTGCAATCGCGTATTTAATACCAGTAAATTCTTGCACCAATATTTCAAATTTATTCACAAACTCACCTACACTTGAAACAAAAGTGGAGTCTATCGCATTTTCAATATATTTCTTTTCATTACCATTGAATTGAGGTGCATGAAGTGGAATAAAATCTTTAGTCGAATAGAGGTCTCTTACAAAACTTGTAAAATCACTAAACATTATAAATTTCAGCTTTATAACGCTTCAAGTTTTTTGGTTCAGTAAACCACTCTATTGTTTTTTGTAGTCCATTTTCAATAGTTATTTCTGGAGAGTATCCTGTAATTTTTTTAATTTTAGAATTATCACAAAAAAGTCGGAATACTTCGGAATTTTTTGGCCTTAATCTAATATCATCTGTCACGAAACTTACATCACTTTTCATTAAACCCTTTATAAGGTGGAGAGTATCATCGATACTAATTTCAGAATTTGAACCAATATTGACAGTTTCTCCAATTGTTTGGTCACTTTCTGCAATTGCTAAAAAACCTCTACAAGTATCTTTAACATAATTAAAGTCTCTTGTTGGTGAGGTATCACCAAGTTTAATCTCTTTCATTCCACTTGCTATTTGAGTAATAATAGTTGGTATTACGGCTCGCGCTGACTGGCGAGGGCCATATGTATTGAATGGCCTTGCAATAGCAACAGGCAACTCGAATGCATTAAAATAACTCATAGCTACTGAGTCAGCCGCAATCTTTGAAGCACTATAAGGTGACTGAGGGCTTACTGGATGACTTTCATCTATTGGAACGTATTGAGCAGTTCCATAAACCTCACTTGTAGAAGTATGAATAACCCTTATATTTCCATTTTCCTTTGCTGCTTCACAAATATTTAAAGTCCCTTTAACATTTGTATCTAAATAACTATCTGGAGCAATATATGAATAAGGGATTGCTATTAAGGCAGCAAGATGGAAAATAATATCGACATTTTTTGAAATATTTTTACAGAAATGAGGATCTCTAATATCGCCCGTTAAAACTTCAATACTACCTAAACAATTAACATCTTCCAGCCAGCCCCAATTATTAAAAGAATTATATTGTGAAAGTGCTTTTACTTTATAACCTTCTAAAACAAGCATCTCAACTAAATGTGAGCCAATAAAACCATCTGCACCAGTGACTAAAGCAACTTTATTATTCATATTTCTATTTAATTATATTAATATAAAAAATCTTAAATTAATTCTTTTAAAGAAGGAACAACTTCAATACCCTCAATCTCAGAAGCACTCTTATCTGAAGAAAGAAGAATATATTTTTTAGATTTTACAAAAGATTTTACTTGTAATATGTCTTTTAGCTCATCGTCAATATGAATATCAAAATCTTCTTTATGTAAGTCATCCTTTCGAATAAGTGAGTCAAAAAAAATATTATTTGACTCTAACCAAGCTCTTGTTTTACCCTTCATTAAAGGATAACTGTTAAAAGGCCTAGTCGTAGCTATTATAATCCTAACTCCCCGCTTTTTTAAAACAGAAGTCAGATATTGTGCATCTGGATTTACTGGTACTTGATACTTATAGTCGCTCAGTCTATATTTTTCTTTAATAGCCCAGTAGCTATCTCCCAAAGCATCCTTAGCTATATCTTTACTTTCATATCTTTTGTTAGTTTCATGAAAAATAAAGTCCAGCCAAACATTAGGATAATCATTAAAAACACCATCAATATCAAAACTCCATACCATTAATTCAGAACCATGATTTAAAAACTTCGACATAAGAAAAATAAGTTAAGTACTAATTTATGCTTTTTTTAGAAAAAGAAAATTTAATATTTTTTTTCCAAATAGCTTTAAATACAGAATTATAAAAGCACTAAGTGAGGATAGGAATATTATAGTTGAATATGCAATCCCTAAATTAAAAGCTTCGCTTAATAAATGATTGATCATTTTTTTTTCAAAAGTAAATTTTAATAATTGAGGAAAAAAAATCTTCAAAGATGATTTGAATAATTTTGCTCTAATCTCATTTGAATTAACTTTATAGTAGCCTTTATTTAGCCATTTATTAAAAGCAAAGTAGAAGTCTTTTATATGGAAAAAACTTTTTGGATATGATGAAAACCCCCTATTTACTGTCAAAGCATTAGAGTTGACATAAACATCAAGATTTTTAATCAATAATTCATAATAAAGACTTATTTCTCCAGAATATACATAATTTTCACTATCATAATTAAAGCGAAAATCATTCAACTCTCTTTTAAAGATTACGTTTGAAGGTGGTGGAGCAAAATCAAAGGAAATTAATTTTTTAAGCATATCAGAAGAATTCAAATAACCATAAAATTCTTCTGAAATTAAATTGACGCCCTGGAAATTATGTAAATCAGCACGCAAAGATATATACATTCCAACTTCATGATTTTTAGTTAATACCTTATGAGCAAGACTCAAATGGCTTGATTCAAACCAATCATCTCCTTCGCACACAACAATATATTTACCAGTTGCAAATTCTAATGGTTTATTCCAACTTGCTATATCTTGAAGTTTTTTTTCTAATTTAATATAAGTTGTTTTTATGTTTAAGCTCTTATTTTTTTCTAAATAGCTTGATATCACTTCATGACTTTGATCTTCAGAGCAATTATCAACAATGATATATTCATAATTGGTAAAATCTTGAAGTGCAATTGAATCCATTGCCCTTTCAATGGTTTTTTCTCTGTTATTAACCTCAGTACAGATTGTGAAAAATGGTTTTTTATTTAAGTTCATTATTAATTTTATCTGTTCTTAGAGCATTCAAAAAAAATATGATAGCTCCTTGAAGCTAATTCCAGAATTTTAAGCAAAATCTATTGCGATTTAGCCATCTCCTTAAAATCTTTATTGTTATCAACTAACTGTTGATATGTTCCACTATCAACAATATGACCATTTTGCATTAAATGTATAACATCACATTCTTTTAACGTTGTAAGTCTATGTGCAACCATAACTATTGTTTTTTTATGAGATAAGTTTTGAATAGCTTCCATAATTACATTTTCAGTAATACCATCAAGTGAGCTTGTTGCCTCATCTAGAAAAATAACAGAGGGACTATGATACAGTGCCCGAGCAATCCCAATACGCTGCCTTTGGCCTCCACTAAGTCGAACGCCTCTTTCACCTACAACAGTATTATATTTCTCTGGTAATGACTCCACAAAGCTGTCTAGATTTGCCATTTTTGCAACTTGTTTAATTAATTTTTTATCTACCTGGTTTTTGGGAACTGCAAATGCAATATTCCTTTCGATGCTGTCATCATTTAAGTAAATTGATTGAGGTACATAACCAACTATTTGCTGCCATGCTCTGATATTATTATCATTGATCTCTACCCCATCAACACTAATAGATCCTGAATTAGGAGACAACAGACCAAGCAGTAGATCTATCAAGGTTGTTTTTCCAGAACCAGTAGAGCCAACTATTCCAATAGTAGTATTTGCATTTATTTTTAAATTTAATTTATTTAAAACCAAGCTCTTACTATTGGAATAAGAGTAACTTAGGCTATTAACTTCAAGATCTTCTGAAAGTACCATCGGCTCTTGATTATTTATTTCATATGCGCTAACAGGGGCTTTAGATAAATCAGAATATAGTTTTTCAAGCGCAGGTAAGTTAAACTTAAAGTTTGTAATTCCACTATATATCTGCTGAACTGCAGGCAATAATCTAAATCCTGCCATCGCATAAAGCGAGACAATTGGTAATATTTCAGTTGTAGTGTAGCCTGTAGAAACAAAAAAAATCATTACACTGATAATTCCTGAGAAAGCGACCACCTCTAATAAGTATCGTGGAAGTACAGCCATTATTGTTTTTTGTGCTAAATAAGTATTAAACCTTTGAGATGGGTTATTAAAACGCCCTACAAACTCTTCCTCTATCCCTCTCAATTTAATATCTTTGATACCTGACATAGCCTCATTAGCAGTTTTATACATTTGGAAATTAGTTTCATTCGCACCAACACCTATATTATTAAGCCGACTTCTAACAAACCTATAAATTAGCCAATATGCAGATCCTAATATAATAGTTGTACAAGAAGCAATTATTGGGTCTATGTAAACTAAAAGAATAAATATAAATATTGTTACAATCAACTTTGATAATACAGTCAAAGCAGGTAGAACAGTTCCTCCAATACTTCGATTAATCTCATTTAATATATTTTTACTAAGTTCTGAAGTGTTTTGATCCAAATAAAAACTGTAAGGCCGATGTAAATAACCCCTCATTAGTCGAACTGAAACTCGATGAGTTTGAAGATATGAAAAATAATTAATTTGCCACACCATAAATGCATTTACGAAGTTTGCTATTAATAAAACTGAAATAGAAAACACGCCTAAATAAATAATAAAAGTATTATCATTAGGTGCTTGTGAAAACTGATAAGCAATCTCTAAGTATTTATTCTCATGAATAATATCTGGTGAGGTAATAACCGCCATAAATGGTGCGATAGAAGATACACCCGCAACTTCAAGTAGGCCAACTAATATAAGCCCAAAAAAAACTAAAACAACTTTTTTTAATTCAGACTTTAAAAAAATAATATTTATTTTTTGCCAAATTTTCATAATTAAAGAACAGGCAACGACAATAAAGTTAATTTATTTCTATTTATGGATTTACAATCTACCATCAACTTCGCTAGCATCTAATAAATATTTAATATCATAAAGTATATGATTATCTTTTGCGAATGATCTTATCTCTTCAATAGTTAATGCAGCAAATTCATTATGAGCAACTGCTATAACTATTGCATCATATTTTTTTTGCAAAGGGGCCAATATAGGAATTATTCCATAGACATTATTTGCTTCAACTTTATTGACCCATGGATCATACACATCAACTTGGCACTTATTTTCTATGAATCCGCTCCAAACATCCACTACTCGAGTATTTCTTATATCTGGACAGTTTTCTTTAAAAGTGAGGCCCATAATAAGGATATTAGCATTCTCAATGTCTATACCTTTTTTCGTCATAAGTGAAATAACTTGATTGACAACATAGCTACCCATGTCATCATTAAGTCTTCTTCCTGCAAGAATTATATCTGGGCTATAGCCAACTTCAATAGCCTTATGAGTTAGATAATAAGGATCAACACCAATACAATGGCCTCCAACTAAGCCTGGTCGAAAAGGCAAAAAATTCCATTTAGTTCCTGCAGCCTCTAGAACAGATTCAGTATCTATGTCAAGCTTATTAAAAATAAGAGCTAATTCATTAATAAGGGCAATATTAATATCTCTTTGAGTATTTTCAATTACCTTGGAGGCCTCTGCAACTTTAATACTTGGAGCCTTATGAGTTCCAGCTTTGATAATTTTTTTATATATTGAATCAACAATATCAGCAATTCTAGGTGAAGAGCCAGAGGTTACTTTTTTAATTGAAGTGAGCCGATGCTCTTTATCACCAGGGTTGATTCGCTCTGGAGAATAGCCACAATAAAAATCAAGATTAAATTTCAAATTGGATGTTTTTTCAAGAATTGGGACGCAAACTTCTTCTGTTGCTCCAGGATATACTGTAGATTCGTAAATAACTATATCATCTTTTTTTATAAATCTGCCAGCAACTTCACTTGCATTAATAAGTGGCCTAAGATCAGGATTTTTATTTTGATCAATAGGTGTTGGGACTGTAATAATGTAAATATTGCAATCTCTAATCGCTTCAGCATCATTTGTAAAACTCAAGTAAGCAGATTCGTTAAGTTCTTTAGTATCTACCTCAAGAGTAGAATCAGCTCCATCAAGAAGCTCCACTACCCTATGCTTATTAATGTCAAAACCAATTGTCTGAAAAATATTTCCAAACTCAACAGCTAATGGAAGTCCAACATATCCAAGTCCTATAACTGCTATTTTTTTATTTTCAATATTTTCCATAATTTTAAAAAAAATCCATATTAGAAATTACACTTAATCTTTAAGAGTCATTAAAACTCCAGAACAATAGAACAATAGAACAATAGAACAATAGAACAATTTTGCAATACACTCTATAAAAGATAGAATTAACTAGATTAGAAAAGCATTTTAAACCATCATGAACTGGAGTTAAGTAAATTAATTCATCTTTAGAAAATAACATATGAAAGAACTTTGCAACAAAATACACAATCTTTAATCAGGAATCTTAAAAGTTATTATTAACTATATAATAATGCCTTTAAATATTAATATTTGAAAATTGTTATCATTAAAAAAAACTCGATAATTCATTATGAAATATGGCAATATAGATTTTAATAAAAAGAATATCCTAATTACTGGTGGTGCAGGATTTATTGGGAGCAATCTTGCCTTCTATTTTCAAGAAAATTATCCTGATTCTAACGTAGTTATTTTTGATTGTTTTCGAAATGAAAATCTATTTCAAAATGGAAATCTCACAAGCTTTGGACATTATAAAAATCTAATAGGCTTTAGTGGTGATGTAATATGTGGAAATATTAATAAAAAAAGTGATTTAAAAATTCTACATAATTACAAATTTGATTATATTTTTCATCAGGCTGCTATTTCTGATACGAGAATTTATGATCAAGAAATTATAATGAAAACAAATGTTAACTCGTTTTATGAAATCTTGGAAATTGCTAAAAAAGACAATGCTACTACGATTTATGCAAGCTCAGCAGCAGTATATGGTAGCTTGCCATCACCACAAAAAATAGGGCAAGAAAAGCCTGAGAATCCTTATGGCTTTAGTAAATACTTAATGGATCAGATGGCTAAGAAATTTGCCATTAAAAATTCTAATTTAAAAATAGTCGGTTTAAGATTTTTTAATGTCTATGGACAAAAAGAATATTTTAAGGCAAAAACCTCTTCTATGGTTATTCAACTTGGTCACCAAATTCTTGGTGGGCAAGCACCTAGACTAATAAAAAATTCAAATCAAATTTTAAGGGATTTTGTATTTATCGAAGATGTAGTTCAGGCTAATATTAAAGCTTGTGATGTAAATAGTCTATTTTCTAATAACTATGGAACCTTTAATGTAGGAACTGGAAAGTCTAGAAGTTTCCAAGAAATTTCAGATATCTTACAAGAACAACTCGGGACTGACCTTGGTACAGAATATTTTACCAATCCTTTTAAAGGTTATCAATTAAATACACAGGCAGATATTACTCTTACAAAGCAACTCTTAGGCTTTGACCCCCAATTCTCATTAGAAAAAGGCATTAAATCTTATTTGCCTGAAATTAAACGACTTTATGGTGAAGAATTATGATCAGTATTGAAAGTAAATCTCCAAAAATATTAGTAATTGGTGATTTAATGATTGATAGCTACTTATGGGGGTCTTCTAATCGCATTTCTCCGGAAGCGCCTGTCCCAATTGTTAATATTAACAGTGAGAGCTCCTCACTTGGAGGCGCGGGAAATGTGATTAATAATTTAAATTCTTTAGGTGCAAAAATTGATGTTATTAGCGTTATTGGTGATTGTGAAAACTCTCAAAAACTTAAAGAACTCCTAAAAGATATTAATATTAATATAGAGCATTTAATCATTCAACCCAACAGAATTGCATCAAAAAAAAGTAGGGTTATTGTATCCAAACAACAAGTTGCCCGTTATGATAAAGAAAATACGGAAGAAATTAATTCTGAGTCTGAAAATGCTATTATTGAAAATTTTAAAAATATCATAGAAAATTATGACATTTTATTGCTGTCTGATTATGGCAAAGGTGTTCTTACTGACAAACTGACAAAATCCTTAGTTAGCATTGCTAAAAAAAATGATAAAAAAGTATTAATTGATCCTAAAGGGTTCAATTACACTAAATACAAAGGAGCTTACCTTCTTACTCCAAATAAAAAAGAGGCTAGTGAAGCAACTGAAATAAATATAAAAGACAAACAAAGTCTAAAGAAAGCAATTAGTAAGCTTAAGGATGATTTAGATTTAACTGTCTCACTTATAACACTTAGCGAGGATGGAGTTGCACTTTATGATGATGAGCTTCGGATTCACCCTACAATTTCTAGGGAGGTTTTTGATGTAACTGGTGCAGGAGACACTATTTTAGCTTCACTTGGATTTGCATTGGCTTGTGATGTTGATATTGATCAAGCCGTAGAGTTTTCGAACCTTGCAGCTGGAGTTGTTGTAGGAAAAATTGGAAGCGCCACAGCATCTATAAATGAAATTATAGAATTTGAATCTAGTTTAAAAAACTCTTCCATTGATGGATGCATCAAAACTATTTCTGAAATTACATTACTAAGCAATCAACTTAATTCAAATTTTAAAAAAATTGTTTTTACTAATGGATGCTTTGACATTCTTCACTCAGGTCATATTGGATATTTAGAAGCAGCAAAAAAGTATGGTGATATATTGATTGTAGGAATTAATTCTGACAGATCAACATCTGCTTTAAAAGGTAAAAATCGCCCAATTAATTCTCAAATAGATAGATCTCAGATTATTGCAGCTCTCAAAGTTGTTGATTATGTTGTTATCTTTGATGAAAATACTCCTTACGAATTAATTAAAATTATAAAGCCTCATACTTTAGTTAAAGGAGGCGACTATCAAGGCAAGAAAGTTGTTGGTGAGGATATTGTCAATAAGTTAGTAATAGTAAAATTTGAACATGGGAAAAGTACTACAAAAATTATTAATAAAATCCAACAAGGTAGCAAATAATGGAATCGACTATCAAGCATGAATTCAATGAACACATAAAAACTAGTAAACTCACTATGGAGTCTATGAGTGGAAAAATTGAAGAGGCTGCTAAAATTTGCATTGATTGTCTCAAAAGTGGCAATAAAATTTTAATTTTTGGTAATGGAGGAAGTGCTGCTGATGCGCAGCATATTGCCGCTGAAATAGTTGGTAGATATAAAACTAATAGAAAAGGCCTTCCAGCAATTGCTTTAACTACAGACTCTTCAGCAATGACTGCAATTGCAAATGATTTTGGCTATCTTCACGTATTTGAGAGACAGATTGAAGCTTTGGGTAGGAGGGATGATGTATTAATTGGAATTAGCACTGGTGGAAGCAGTGCCAATGTAATTAATGGAGTAAAACTTGGTAGAACTCTCAACTGTAAAACTATTGGATTTAGTGGAAAAGATGGTGGAGATTTAAACTCCTTATGTCATGTTAATATTGTGGTGCCTTCGGATGATACTCCAAGAATTCAAGAAATGCATATCGTTATTGGTCACACTATATGCCAATTAATAGATGAAGCATACTAATTCATATTAATACCTTCAAGAGTAAGCGCATCTTTTACAGGGTAGCAAAATATTACACTTGATTAATAAAAAATTTATTAATTAATTAATTAATTAAATGATTTAATAGCTTTTAATACATCATCTGCTTTAATAAGATTCATGCAATTATGATGTTTTAGAGGGCAAGTACGCTTCATACATGGCTGACAGTCTAAATTTTTTTTAACTATAATACTTTTTTCCAATCCCCATTGTGATGTTTCATTATCATTAGTAGGGCCAAATATTGCAACTGTTGGAATTTGAAGGCTTGCAGCAATATGCATTGGCCCACTATCTCCAGTAATAAATAAATCAAGACATGAAATTCTATCTATTAAGTCTTGAACTGAAGTAACTCCAGTAAGATTTTTAAAATTAGTAACTCCTTTTTTAACTAAGAGCATTTCTATGTCTTTTGAGATTTTTTTTTCACCAGGACCACCAAAAATAATAATTTCATAATTACTAGAAAGTGCTAAAGCTACTTCAGCAAACCTTTCAGGATACCACTGCTTTGCAGCACCATATGAAGCACCAGGATTGATTCCTAGAGTTAATTTTTTGTAATTACTGCTAGACGAAGGATATAACTTTAATTTTCCAGCAGGGAGTTTTAAATTCAAGCACTTATTAACAAAATTATTATATTTTTCAACTTGATGAAAATTCTTGTAACTATTTTTATTATATTGGTATTTTTTCTTACTCACAACAAAGAATTTTAATAATTTTGATCGAAATGAGCCTCTAAAAGATATAAATAAATCAAACCTACCTAAACTCTTTGAAAAATTATTTATAAATAGATTATTTTTCTCCAAAACGATGATCTTTGTAATTTGATTATTATTTTCAAATAATTCAATTGAGGATGATGAGCCTATTATGGTAACTTCAGGATTATTAAACTTTGTTATTACATTTTGAATCGCTGGAGTGCACATTACCGCATCACCAAGCCATGTGGGAATTTCAATTAATAATTTCATTTATAACTTTAAGTGTCTCATTGACATTTTTTTCTATGCTGAAATTTTTGGACAAAACTTTATTAGCATTTTTAATTTTTTCGCACTCGATTTTATCATCTAATAATTTATTGATTGTTGAAACTATAGAGAAGTCATCTGGCCTTGACATTACAAACTGCTTATTAAGAATTTCACTAGCTCCATTTTGCTCAGTGGTGATTACTATATTGTTCATTTGTAAGGCTTCTATAACTACATTTGAAAAAGGTTCATAATGAGTTGGTAAGATAAAAAAATCGCTAACACTGTAAAAATCACCAACATCTTCCCTTGGCCCAGTAAAAATTACCTTATCTTTTATTCCTAAATCTTCAGCCAAATTAACGTAGTAATTAAAATTTTTCTCTTTACCAACTATAAAGGCAATGATATTTTCTTTATCCAGCTTAGATATAATTTGAAGGAATTGTTTAACCCCTTTTCTTTTAAAACCACTGCCTACATAAAGAAAAATTATTTGATCTTGGTTAATCAAATATTCTTTTGACAGTCTATCAAAAGAACTCTGATAATCAATTTTTTTTGTTTTGATTCCGCTATATACCACTCTTATTTTATTTGGGTTAATATCATAACAATCAATTATTTGATTTTTAACCATTAATGAATTTGCAATAATGCATTTTGCATTCTGAAAACATTTTTTTTCTAAAAATAAGTAGGCAGGATGAAGTGGATTAAATCGTGATTTTTTTTCACTTCTTAAATACATTCTATGAACTCCATCCCCAGCTCGATAAACATCTGGACAGGTAATTCTTTCAAGTGAGAAATAAAATTTATTTTCTTTAAGCAAAGAAACTTGCAAGTTAAAGATTATTACACGCAACCAAGAAGGTAGAAATTTAGGTAGCTTTGAGTTAATAACCTTATGAGGTATATTTATCTCATTTAAACCTTTTGATAAGCGAGATAAGTACTTTTCTGCTCCACCATACCTATCATTACTAGCTCGGATAAAATGTATCTCTTTATTCAAGAGATTTATTTTTTTCAACAATCATAAAAAATATGCAAATACCTAGCATCATCATAAATTGAAGGAACATGTGATCCCTCATATTTGCATCAACAAAACCTCTTCCTACAAACCCCATTGTTAAAAATAGAGAAAGCAGTGCATAATAATTTAATGATTTTCTATATTCGATTATTGAAACTCTAGTTATTACAAAAATAAAAGACAACCATATAAAAGTTGCAATTATGCCACCCCCTAGCGACAACTCTAGGATTGCACTATGAGCATGCATTCCTCTTTTAGCATACTCAGGGTGTCGAAGTTCTAAAGCGTGTCCAAAAGCATTTCTACCAAAGCCAACCCCCATAGGATCTTCAGCAATGTATTTGAATGACTTGATTGCATATACGATTCTTGTATAGTTTGAGCCAGTTACTTCATAGCCACTTTCGGTTCTTAAAACTGGCGCACCTGGATCAATAAAACTTTCATCCTCTGAAGAAGACACTGCAACAGGAACTGTTTCAACTAGCTTGGACCATCTAGGATCAGTATTAATATTATAAATAAGAGGTATGGTCAAAACTATAATTAAACCAAGCGAAATAAAGCTTTTTACTTTAGCTGAGTACTCTTTATTTTTATACAAAAAAGCTATGCTAGAACCAATACCTAAAAAAACCAACGCAATATCTCCAAGCCTTAGGGATTCAACAAATGTTGAAAAAATACAAAAAACTAGGAGTAACAACAGAATACTATTTGATACTTTTAATACTTGTTTCTTGACCCGCAAACGTAAGATAACTTCAGCAATAATCATAGCAAGTAAGATATTAGTCAAATAATTTGGCAGAACTGGGGAATCCATCAAGCCTCCGTATCGTGATAGCATCACGCCCTCATGCCAAAGAAAATCAATAGCTGCAATATCTAAATATAAGATGTGTAAAAATAAACTATAAAAAAGAATAGTAATTAATGATTCTTTAGAGATACTTTTTGATTTATAAACATAATTTGCTAGCAGTAGACCTACGATAAAGTATATTGATGGATAGACGATATGACTTTTAAATTCACTTAGTGACCACTCTGGCTCGAGAGATACGAAAATTGAGTGAAAAAAAACATAAACTATAAACAAACCCAGGAGTCCAATAATTAGTTTAAAGTCCCTACTCTCCTTGAGAATCTTTAAATTATTATCATTCTTAATAGTAACAAAAACTAGTGTAATGATAAGTCCAACTATTAACACATACCTAAGAGTAATTGTTCCATCTATGCTCAGTATGAACATTAGAAGTGAAAATATTGATAGAATTATTCGACTCATAAAATATTTATAGCTTATTTTTTAATAAGGTATTTGATTTAACCACACCCTCGAATGTTAGGTTGTAAGAATATTTTAGTTATCCAAAAAAATCAAATTTTTTAAAATTTTCTTTAACCTTATTTGATGGAGGAATAAAACTAACATTTGATTTTACTAATGACTGCATCCTGTAATAAAACTTATAAAGAAAGAATCTAAAGTTTGATATTTTTTTAGAATTAATTGGGTATCTATTGTCACTTGTTCCAGTCATCAATATTTGACTTTGAATTGAGCTATAGTCAAAAAGATACTCAACTGGATAATCTGGAAATTTATCTTTATCAAATAGACTATCTTTAATAAAAATAGAATTAGATATAGTGCAGCATATTAACTTATACCCTTTTTGACGCCCTAACTTCTCTAATGATTTTGCAGAACACCGAAGATAGGGGTGCCCCTCTAAATCATAATATTCCATGTATCCTGGTATAAATAAATTATGCTCAATTACTACTATTTGTGGATCAACATATTTTAAATTTTTCCAAACATGGTAATCAAACGAATCAATATCTATTGAAAGTAAGCCAATATGCTCAGGTAAATTTTTATTTTTAAAA
>MDSY01018224.1_pt1 | contig 19178 bp, 22 predicted proteins | sample 811131 | NCBI WGS metagenome assembly MDSY01 (sample SAMN05326643, study PRJNA326480) | marine metagenome | isolation source: seawater | place: Atlantic Ocean: South West | collected 2010
TCAAATTAATTTATTAATATAAATAATTAAAAAAAGGGAATCAAGTAAGATTCCCTTTTTTTGTGACCTCGGCAGGATTCAAACCTGCAACCTTCTGAGCCGTAATCAGATGCACTATTCAGTTATGCTACGAGGCCTTATATCAGTTAAAATTATTTTATAAAATGACTAAAATAAAATGATGTTCCCACTATAGTTCCTATTTAATTTTTTTTAAACTATTTGAATGCAAATTTAACACATTTTATACATCCTCAAAGTGTTTCCCCACTTGTTCTTTGAAAGTATATGGTTTTACTAAGTTTTCCTCCATCATTTCCTCTAATAATCCAAACATTGGAAGTTAATCGTGTAATGTTTGGTGTAGGTTTCGATAATGAGTATGATTATTCTGGATATGGATGTGTAGTTTATTTTAATCAAGATATAAGTGTATAAAAATTATCTAAATCTTATTAATTTACTTGTTTTAAACTATAAGTTTTCCTCTGTTAGGCTTAAGTATTGTTTTTATTTCATCCAGATCTTTTTTATCTATTATTGCATATGCAATAAAATGCATTTCATTTAATCTTTCAGTTCCAGAATCAATTAATTTTTTCTTTTCTATTTTAAAAAATTCCTTTAAGTGTAGCTCATGGTGTATCGCTGTATTATTTCCATTAGGTCCTCTAAAATCCCGTATGAGCTTAATCTTTTCCATATTTTAAGATACCAATTATTTAAGAGCTATTTCTACACTCTCTTTTAGTCCAAATTTTGGTTCCCATCCCCAATCATTTCTAGAGTTAGAATCATCAATTTTCTTAGGCCATGAATCTGCAATTTGTTGTCTAAAATCAGGTTTAAAATTCACTGATATTTTAAAACCATTTGATTGAATTTCACTTATCAACTGATTTGGAGTTATGCTAAATCCAGTTATGTTGTAGGACCCCGATATAGATAAATCAGTTCTGTCAACTGACATTAGTTTTATAGCAGATTCTATTGCGTCATCAATAAACATCATTGGAAGTTCTGTATTTTCTGTTAAAAAACAACAATAATCATTTTTTTTCTTTGCCGCATTAAGCATTTCAATAATATAATCAGTAGTTCCTCCTCCAGGTTGTGTTTCGGTAGATATGATACCTGGGTATCTTAGGGATCTTATGTCTAATCTAAATCTTTTAAAGTAATAATCTATTAGTTTTTCTCCAGCTAACTTACTAATACCATAAATAGTTGAAGGGTTCATTAATGGATTCTGAGTTACAAATTCAAGTTTAGATTCTGTTCCGAATACCGCAATAGAACTTGGCCAGAAAACTTTTTTTATTTTATTGTCAACTGCTATCTCAGCTATATTTTGAAAGCTATCCATATTTAATTTCCACGAATTAAATGGGTTTTTTTCACCATTAGCAGAAAGTATTGCAACAAGGTGGTATATAATATTTATACGGTGTTTTTTTACTAGTGAATCAATCTTATTTTTATCCAATACATCTGCATTTTCAAAAATACAATTTAGTTTTTCTTTAGGGTTTCTTATATCAGTTGCAAGAACAAAAAAATTAGATTTTTTAAAATGTTTTATAAATTCAATACCTAGTTGGCCTAAAGCACCTGTAATTAATATTCTATCCATTTATTTATTTAAAATAATAGCTTAATTTTATTTAAATTATTTTATTCAAATGTACGAATCTATAAAGAAAAGACTAAAAGAAGAGTTAGAAGATATTCAAAATTCTGGTCGTTATAAAACTGAAAGAATTATTTCATCCAAACAGGACTCAAGTATAAGGGTTAATAATAAAGATATTGTCTTAAATTTTTGTGCTAATAACTATTTGGGACTTGCTTCAAATCCAATAGTAATTAATAAAGCCAAAGAAACTTTAGAATCTCATGGTTTTGGAATGGCTTCCGTTAGATTTATATGTGGAACTCAAGATATTCATAAAACTCTTGAAAAAAAGATCTCTAAATTTTTAGGTACAGAAGATACCATACTTTATGCTGCAGCATTTGATGCTAATGGAGGTTTGTTTGAACCACTTTTCAATAAGGAAGATGCTATTATTAGTGACGCACTAAATCATGCTTCAATTATAGATGGTATTAGATTGTGCAAAGCACAAAGGTTTAGATACAAACACAACGATATGTTTGATTTAGAAGTTCAATTAAAAAAATCAAGTGAATGTAGAAATAGAATTATAGTTACGGATGGGGTTTTTTCTATGGATGGTACTTTAGCACAACTTGATAAGATTTGTGATTTAGCCATTAAGTATGATGCAATTGTTATGTCAGATGAATGCCATTCTACTGGATTTATTGGAAAAAACGGTAGAGGAGTACACGAAGAATTAAATGTTATGGGCAAAGTAGATATTATTACTGGAACATTAGGAAAAGCCCTTGGAGGTGCCTCAGGAGGTTTTACCAGTGGACCAAAAGAAATTATAGAAATACTTAGACAAAAGTCTCGCCCTTATTTATTTTCTAATACTTTGGCTCCAACTATTGTTGGTGCTTCTTTAGCTGTTTTAGATATTTTAGAATCTGATAATTCTTTTTTAAATCAACTTAAAACTAATACCAAAACTTTTAGAGAAGGAATGCAAAGTCTAGGTTTTGATATTAAACCTGGAAACCATCCCATTGTTCCTGTAATGCTTTATGATGACCACTTGGCTCAAAAAATGTCAGCTGATCTTTTAGAAATGGGTATTTATGTTATTGGTTTTTTTTTCCCTGTAGTTCCCAAAGGGGAGGCGCGTATTAGAGTGCAACTATCAGCTTCTCATTCAGATAAAGAAGTAGAATTTGCGTTAAATGCTTTTGAAAAAGTTGGAAAAAAATTAGGAGTTATTAGTTGAGGTTAGAAAAATGAAGTGGTAATACCAAAACTAAGGCCCGTACTTTCTGGAACATATCTACATATTCCACCAGTGCAAACTAATCCTCCTCTTTGTCTTCCATAATTCACTGTATATCTGTTTATTCCTTTACTATAACTTCCTCCTATATTGTAATAATGAATTTTTTTATTTTTTTCTGGATTTTGATAGTTATATAAATCAGAAATATATATTGAAAAAGCAGAGCTTAAATTGAATTCTAGCGCAATGGCAGACCAGTTTTTTGAATCATCTTTTGTTGAAAGGTGCTGAAGCTCTAATCTTAAGGATTTATTACTGCTCAACTTATAGGTATTTTCAAGGACTATAATATTTGATTTCACCTCGTCAGTCGTCTCTTCAACCAATCTCTTGTTATAATATTGATTTACAAATAAAAATATATTATCAAATTTTTCAGACCATTTTTTTCTTATTTCAAAACTTAGTTCTGAAAAATATTTTTCTCCAAAGCTAAATAATTCAGTTTCATATTTTTGATTGTTAAAATCAAAATTTCCATCCAAATTATTCCATATAGAAGCATTGATAGCTAAGTTAGTTCCATATTTACCACCAAAAAATGTTTCATTTTCAATAAAATAATATAAATCTGTTTGTATTCCTATTTCTCCAGCTTTAGTAAGTATCGGACTTTGAAAAGACACATTAGGTTGAGCTGCATAAACATATAGATTCGTTAATGAATAATCATGTTGCTTAGTAAGTGCTGGAAGATAATTTACGATACTTTCATTATAAACGTTACCAAAAGCTTCTCTTTCAGAAAAAAGGGACATATTTTCTAGTCTTCTGAATGTAAAATCAAGACCCAAGCCATTTTTAAAATAACCAGAATTTAATAATATGGCAGAACCTTTTTTTATAAAACTGTCTGAAAGGGATCCGAATATAACTATAGGATTTTCTGATTTGTTAACTATTTCAAAATTTGAATAGAAAGAAGAGGAGGAATAATCAATCCTAGCAGAAAATAAATTTGTCATTTCAGGATAGAAATCACTTTTAGTTTTTTGATCATTTCTTCCAACATAACTTAATCCAAGTAAAAATGTCGAATTATTTTTAACAGCTTTTGAAAAGTCAAATTCGGAATTAAAACCAACAATGAACCCTTTAGAGTATTTAAATCCTTTTTTTTGATTTCCTAATAAAGTAGAAATATTAATTTCATCATTTATTCTATATTTTACATTCAATCCTCTTATTGAGTTATTAATTCCTAAGTCTTTGTCTTCCCATGACCTCAAAATCATTCCGCTTCCGAATTGTTCGTAGAAATTTCCTAACGAAACACTTAAATTATTTATATTATAATCAATTTTAAAAGTAGAAACATTAGTTTTTTTAAAGTTTTCTGAATAATTTAAAAGAGGTTTTGGAGCATAAGATTCAATTTGTAATTCAAAATTCCAATTATTACCAATATTAGATTTTAGATTAAAATAGTTGTTGGATCTAAACCTTTTATCATAACTAAAATCTCCAGTTTTAGAGTCATCTAAGTAGTATGCTGAGAAGGACTCATATGAAGATGTCAGATTTTTTAGTATTTGAGAATTTAAAATAAAATTATTAAAAAAGCAGAGTAGTAATATGTAAATAGTTTTCTTGTTATTCATGAATTAAATTAATTTTTAACAATGGAATTTTTTATTATAAATTCATATAAATCATTTTCTTCTCCTGGTTTATAACCCATTTTTCTGTATATGATTTTATTTCCTTTTGTCACAATTGTATGAGGAATACCATTGATGTTAAGTGCTCTTTTTAAGGCTTGATTTTCATCCAATAAGATTTCAAAACTCCATTTTTTACCATTTACAAGTGGTCTTATTCTTCTTTTAGTCCTAGAATCATCAGTAGATATTGCTACTATTTTAACATTCGCTTCGTTCCATTTTTCTATTTCTTTATGAATGTTATCCAATTCATTAATGCATGGCACACACCAAGTCGCCCAGAAACTATAAACTGTTAATCCTTTCTTATTGTATGTGGTTTTGGAATTTATAGATTTTCCATTTATATTTTTTATATAAACACTAGGCATAATATCCTGAGAATAAAGCCCTTGTGTTATTATAAATAGTAATGAAATAATTGATAACAGGATTTTATTTTTCATATTTTGATTGCATATAATTTCAAAAATAATGTATTTAATTATAAATTTAATCTATCTTAGAACCATATTTAACAAATTAATTGATCTCATGAGGATATCCTTCAATACAGTTTTGTGTTTCTTTATAACTTTTTTTATAGCATCCTGTGCTTACGAAGGTGTTGGAGACGTTTCATCCGCTGATGATGGTGGTGGTGAGGTTGATGAAGTTAAAAGTATAAAATTATCCATTTCGTCTGAAAATATTGAAGTTAATTCAGAAATATCCTTTACTGTTCTTAGTGATAAAAATGATATTTTGACATCAAGTTGTAAGTTTTTTGTCAATGGAACTGAAATTTCTGGAAATAAATTCAAGCCAGGTGAGGCTGGAGATTATACTGTTTATGCCACTTACAAAGCATTGACAAGTTCTACAAAAACATTTGCTGCTTCAGCGCTGCCTATTAAAAATTTCAAGACTAATGTTTTGATTGAAGATTTTACTGGGGCATGGTGTGGTTATTGTACTAGGGTAGCTTATAAATTAGGTGAACTTAAAAAATTAACTACTCAAGTAGTAGTTGTAGCCGCTCATTATGGAGATGCTTTACAGTATACAAAAATAACTGAAATGACTAATGCTTTTGGTGTTTCATCTTATCCTCACGCTAGAATCAACAGGACTACTAAATGGAATGAAAGTCAAAGTGCTGTAACTTCATTGTATGCCAATAGTTCAAAAGTAGGAGTATTAATTGAGTCATCTTTAGATGGCAATACATTGTCTATCAAAATTAAGGCTAAATTTGCTGAAACTTTTACAGATTTAAAGTTCGGTGTATTCCTTTTAGAAAATGATTTATTACTTGATCAAAGAAATTATGGTGATTTTGGTTATGGTTCAGCTGATCCAATTGTTAATTTTGAACACGATGATGTTTTAAGAGTTTCTTTGACTAGCCCTCTAGGTGATAACATACCCTCTGCATCGACAAAAGCAGGTGCTATATTTGAAAAATCTTTTACATATGAAATTCCTGAATCTTACAAAAAAGACAAAATGGATATTGTAGCTTTTGTGACTGATAAAGATAAAAAATCTTTAAACGCAAGACATTCTGAGTTAGGAAAAACTCAAACCTTTGAAGAGCTTTAAATTCAATTAATCTAGACTATTTTTTGTTATATAGTATCTCCACCCTATAATTGCTAATTGTATTTTACTAGCATTAATAGGGTCTAACCCACTTTTAGTCATGCTTGGTAAAATTAGTTTATTGATTTTAGCAATAATTTTAAATAAAACTTTCATACATCCACAATATACAATTCATGTCTTATATTTACAACTTTTAAAAATATGGATTTAAGTACATTTGTTTTATTATTCTCAGGCTTAATCGTTTTGATTGTAGGAGGAAATTTACTTTTAAAAGCGGCAGTTTCAATTTCTTTAAAATTTAACATTCCTAAAGTTTTAATTGGCATGACAGTTGTTTCTTTAGCAACTTCTGCTCCTGAGTTAATTATAAGTTTAAAATCTGCTTTGAAAGGCTCACCTGATTTGGCAATATCAAATGTTGTAGGTTCTAATATCGCAAATATTGGTTTAGTACTAGGTCTAACTATTCTTTTCTCACCTATTAAAATTTCTAAAAATATTTATAAAATTGATTGGCCAATAATGATGTTTTCTGCTTTATATTTTTTAGTTATTATTTTGGATGGAGTTGTTAATACTTATGAGGGTGGTATTTTGCTTTGTTTTTTAGTTGTATCTATTATTTATTTAATTAAACATCAAGAAAAATCTGAAGAGGATATTGATTTAGAGACTGATTCTATAGACTCTTTGCCAAAGTCTATTTTAATTCTTTTTTTTGGAGGTGTTTTTCTCTATTTAGGTTCTGAATGGTTTATTTCCGGAGCAATCGATTTAGCTAGCTCATTTGGTATTAGTGAAAGAATAATAGGGATTACTTTGGTTTCTGTAGGAACTAGTATTCCTGAGTTAGTAACTTCCTTAGTTGCAGTTTTAAAAAAGGAAAAAGGTATTTCGTTAGGAAATTTATTAGGATCTAATATTTTTAATGTATTTGCCGTTTTGGGTATAACTTCAATTGTTACTCCACTGGCGGTAGGTGATTTAAATATTATAAATTATGATATTTATGTAATGTTATTCTTTGCATTTATTATTTTTCCCCTTATATTTTTTCCAAAAAAATACATTCTTGGAAGAGTAGAGGGTGTAATTATTTTATCTTTTTATTCCTTATATATTTTTAACATTTTTTCATAAAAAAAGCATCTAAATTTTAGATGCTTTTTTTTAATAAAAAATAATTTTTTATTATTAAACTTTGGCAGATTTAACCGTTTTAATAATTCTTCCTGCAATTTTATAAGGATCTCCATTTGAAGCAGGTCTTCTGTCTTCTAACCATCCTTTCCATCCTTTTTCTACGGTTATAATTGGAATTCTAATAGATGCCCCTCTGTCTGATACACCATAACTAAAATCTGTAATAGATGCAGTTTCATGAAGTCCAGTTAGTCTTTGTTCGTTAAACTGTCCATATACTTGTATGTGTTCTTTTACTACAGATCTAAATGATTCACAAACAGCTTCGTAAGTTTCTTTAGAACCACATGTTCTTAATAAGGTGTTAGAGAAATTTGCATGCATTCCACTACCATTCCAATCTCCTTTAATAGGTTTTGGATGGTACTCTATGTAATAATCATATTTTTCCGTTAAACGATCCAAAAGATATCTAGCAATCCACATTTCGTCTCCTGCTTTTTTAGCACCTTTAGAAAATAATTGAAATTCCCATTGTCCACTAGCAACCTCTTGATTTATTCCCTCAAAATTAAGTCCAGCTTCAATACATAGGTCGGCGTGTTCTTCAACAAAATCACGACCGTGAGTATTTTTACCTCCAACTGAGCAGTAATACATTCCTTGTGGACCAGGATATCCTCCAATAGGAAAACCTAATGGTAATTGAGTGTCACAATCCATTATGAAATATTCTTGCTCAAACCCAAACCAAAAGTCATTATCATCATCATCGATTGTAGCTCTAGCATTTGAAATATGAGGGGAACCATCAGCATTTAAAACTTCTGTCATAACCAGGAAGCCGTTAATTCTATCTGGATCAGAGTAAATTGCAACAGGTTTTAGTAAACAGTCCGAAGATCCTCCTTCTGCTTGTTTTGTAGAAGACCCATCAAATGACCATATAGGACAATCTTCAAGTTTTCCACTAAAATTTTCTTCAACTTTAGTTTTACTTCTCATGTTAGATGTAGGTGTATAACCATCTAACCAAATATATTCTAGTTTAGATTTACTCATAATTTACAATTGATTTGTTTGTTTATTTTAAATTTAAAATTAAAATATAATATTGATTAATAGACGGTTAACTACACAAAACAAGTAAAATTTATTAACATTTATTAATTATATATTTTTTGATATTAAAAATTTATTTATTGATAATTTAATATTAATAAAAATGAATTATTTGTAATTTCAATGTCTTTATCAAATAAATTTTTAATGCTAACCAATACTATTATCTTTGTTTTATTATTATGAGTTCCAATTCTTCTAATCGTTACTTACAAAGAGGTGTTTCATCTGATAAAACCGATGTACACAATGCTATAAAAAACATAGACAAAGGAATTTTTCCAAAAGCTTTTTGTAAAATAGTTCCTGATACTTTAACTAACAATCCTGATTATTGTTTGGTTATGCACGCTGATGGGGCTGGAACGAAATCATCATTAGCTTATGTTTATTGGAAAGAAACAGGAGATCTTTCAGTTTGGAAAGGGGTCGCTCAAGATGCTTTAGTAATGAATTTAGATGATCTTTTGTGTGTGGGAGTAACTAACAATATCTTATTATCCTCTACAATTGGAAGAAATAAAAAACTTATTAGTGGCGAAGTAATTAAAACTATAATTGAAGGTACAGAAGAGATAATTGAGGAAATGTCTAGTTATGGTGTAGATATAAAATCAACTGGAGGAGAAACTGCTGATGTTGGGGATTTAGTTAGAACTGTTATAGTTGATTCAACTGTGTTAGCTAGAATTAAAAAATCAGATGTCATAGATAATTCAAACATTAAACCAGGAGATGTTATAGTAGGCTTATCATCCTCTGGAAAAGCTAATTATGAATCTTCATATAATGGCGGAATGGGAAGTAACGGATTAACGTCTGCTAGACACGATGTTTTTGATAAATATTTGATGGCTAAGTATCCTGAAAGCTTCGATCCAAATGTACCTGAAGAATTAATTTATTCAGGTTCAATGAAAATAACTCAATCTTTAGAAGATTTAAATATTGATGTTGGTAAACTTGTTCTTTCTCCAACTAGAACATATGCTCCTATTATTAAGAAAGTTTTAGAAAAATATAATTCAACACATATTCACGGAATGGTACATTGTAGTGGAGGGGCTCAAACCAAAATTCTGCATTTCATTGATAAACACCATATTATAAAAGATAATCTTTTTTCTGTTCCTCCTTTATTTAATTTGATAAAAAAAGAATCAGGTACACCATGGAAAGAAATGTATAAAGTATTTAACATGGGACATAGGATGGAGATGTATGTTTCTTCTGATTGCTCAAAGGATATTATTAAAATATCTAAGTCTTTTGGAGTGGATGCTAAAATTATTGGAAGAGTTGAGCAGGGAGATAAAAAGAAACTTTCTATAATTTCTGAAAATGGAACTTATATCTACTGATATATTCTTGATAAAAAATATCGTAATTTTACAATGCATTTTTTTAAATAATGTTAGATAAATTAAACATAGTTCAGCAAAGATTTAATGAGATTTCTGATCTTATTATACAACCTAATATTATTAGTGATCAAAAACGTTACATTAAATTAAATAAAGAATATAAAGATTTTAGTGTAATTATTGAAAAGAAAAAACTCTACGAAGAATTATTAGCTAATATTAAAGAAGCTGAAGAAATTTGTAAAAATGAAGATGATAAAGAAATGGTTGAAATGGCCTCTGAGCAACTAACAGAATCAAAGCAACATATTCAAAAATTAGAAGAAGAAATAAAAATTTTATTAATTCCAAAAGATCCTGATGATTCGAAAAATGTAGTTGTTGAATTAAGAGCAGGTACTGGAGGAGACGAAGCAAGTATTTTTGCTGGTGATTTGTTTAGAATGTATACAAAGTTTTGTGAAGGAAAAAAATGGAATGTAAGTTTAGTGGATTCAAACGCAGGAACTTCGGGAGGATATAAGGAAATAATTTTTGAAGTCTCAGGAAATGATGATATTTATGGTCTATTAAAGTTTGAGTCAGGTGTTCATAGAGTTCAAAGAGTTCCCCAAACTGAAACTCAAGGTAGAGTTCATACTTCAGCAGCAACAGTGATGGTTCTACCCGAAGCTGAGGAATTTGATGTAGAGGTAAACATGAATGATGTTAGGATAGACTATTTTTGTTCCTCTGGTCCTGGTGGTCAATCAGTAAATACTACTTATTCTGCTGTCAGATTAACTCATACACCGACCGGTATTGTAGCTCAATGTCAAGATCAGAAATCTCAGCATAAAAATAAAGATAAAGCCTTAAAAGTATTAAGATCTCGTTTATATGAATTGGAGTTAAACAAAAAATTAGAGGCAGACTCCCTTAAAAGAAATTCAATGGTATCCTCTGGAGATAGATCTGCAAAAATCAGAACATATAATTATCCACAAGGAAGAGTTACAGATCACAGAATAGGCTTAACTCTGTATGATTTACAAAATATTGTAAATGGTGATATTCAAAAAATAATTGATGAATTGAAACTAGTTCAAAACACTGAAATGTTAAAGAATTCAGAAGAAGTCTTTTAACTTAATAATGGAAAAAAACAAGTTAATAAAAGAAATTTATAGAAAGAAATCTTTCCTGTGTTTAGGTTTAGATACGGATATTTCAAAGATACCTTCATTTTTACTCAGTGAGTCAGATCCTGTTTTTACTTTCAATAAGCAATTAATAGATTCATTGAATGAAATTATTGTAGCTATTAAAATAAATACTGCTTTTTATGAAGAGCATGGTTCAAAAGGTTGGCTATCTTTAGAAAAAACAATTAAATATATTAATTTAAAATATCCAGATTTATTTACTATTGCAGATGCAAAAAGAGGGGATATCGGAAATACGTCTGATAGATATGCTAAAGCTTTTTTTGAAACATTATCATTTGATTCCATTACAGTTTCACCCTATATGGGAAGTGATTCTGTTGAGCCTTTTTTAAAATATAAAAATAAATTCACTATACTTTTAGGTCTAACTTCGAACCTTGGTAGTAAAGATTTTCAGTTATACCCAAAACAAGAAAACCCTTTATTTAAAGAGGTTATTTTAAAATCACTGAGATGGAGTGAGTCAAATAATTTAATGTATGTTATTGGAGCGACTAAAGCAGATTATTTGAAAGAAATTAGATCTATAGTTCCAAACAGTTTTTTGTTAATCCCAGGTATCGGAGTACAAGGTGGAAGCTTAAAGGATACTTTTATTAATGGCGCATCAAAGGACGTGGGGCTTTTGGTGAATTCATCAAGAGCAATTATTTATGCAGGAAATAATAAGGATTATCTTAAAAAATCTTTGAAAGTAGCAAAATCTTATCAAATTGAAATGGAAAACTTAATTAACTCATTGAATGATTAATTATAATGTATATAAAAATCCGTTGTCTAATGAATGGGTAACTTTTGTTCATGGGGCAGGAGGGAGTTCTTCAATTTGGTTTAAACAGATTAGGGAATTCAAGAAACATTTTAACGTACTTCTTCTAGATTTAAGAGGGCATGGAAAGTCAAATTTTAATATTAGAAATGTTTTTGAAAAAAAATATACTTTTTCATCAATAACTAACGATATAGTTGAAATTTTAAAAAAAGAAAAAATTAAAAACTCTCATTTCGTTGGAATTTCTCTTGGAACAATTTTAATAAGACAAATTGCAGAATATTACCCTAAAATGGTTAATAGTATGGTAATGGGGGGTGCAATTATGAAATTAAATTTGAGATCTAGATTTTTAATTAAATTAAGTTCATTATTTAAATCGATCGTTCCATATATATGGATATATAAAATATTTGCTTTTATAATTATGCCATATAAAAATCATAAAGAATCACGAATACTTTTTATAAAAGAAGCAAAAAAACTTTATCAAAAAGAGTTTATAAGATGGTTTAAATTGACATCTGAAATCAATCCATTGTTGAAACTTTTTAGACAAGTAGAATTGTCTATTCCAACTCTTTATGTGATGGGCTCTGAAGATTATATGTTTTTAGAATCAATTAAAGTTTTAACAAAAACACATAAAGAAGCTAAACTTCTTGTTGTCCCAGACTGCGGTCATGTAGTGAATGTTGAAAAACCTAAGTTTTTTAATAATTCGGCTATTTCTTTTCTAAAATCACTAAAAAAATAGTTTAATAAATTCCAGGCTGTTTTAATTTAAAATTTTCTTTTTCTTTAGCCTTTATTACCATTTCTTTTACTTGATTTAACAGCATTTTAGAATCGTATATTATACCATCTTTAATTGTGTATTTAACTCCTCCAACCCTAACAACTTCATTTTTGTTATTTAATTTAATTGCTCCTGTTCCATAAAGCACTTTTAAGTTCTTTAGTGGGTTTTCTTCAATTATAACAAAGTCTGCAAGTTTTCCAACCTCAATAGATCCAATTGATTCTTCTGCTCCTAAAGCTTCTGCTCCGTTTAAAGTTGCTGACTTGATAATTTCTAACGGATGAAAGCCTGCTTCTCTTAAAAGTTCTAGCTCTCTCACATAAGCAAAGCCATATAATTGATAAATAAAACCAGAATCTGAACCAGTAGTTACCCTTCCTCCTCTATTTTTATATTCATTTATAAAAGTCATCCAAAGTTTATAGTTTTTTTTCCATTCAACTTCTTGTTCAGTACCCCAATAATGCCAGTATGAACCATGAGAAATTTTACTAGGTTCATAAAACTTCCAAAGTGATGGTAACGTGTAGTCTTCGTGCCATTCTGCTCTTCTGGCTCGATGTAAGTCTCTACTTGCTTCATAAATATTGAACGTTGGGTCTATAGTGAAATCTAAATCTATTAATTCGTTCATTACATTATTCCAATGATTGGAAAAAGGTTCTGCCGCTTGTTTCCATAGTTTTCCAGCTTCCTCAAACCTGTGTTGTTCATTTTGATAATTATAATCTGTAGGATAATTTTGAATAGTTCTATCATTAAATAGAGCCTCAGGTAATCCATACCAATGTTCCATTGAAGTTAATCCAGCTCTTGCTGAGTGTAAAACATTCCATCTTGCTACACTTAATTGTGCATGATGACATGCTGATTTTAAACCAAGTTTATTATTCTCATCTAATGCAGCTTTCATAATTTCTGGTGAAGATCCAAAAAACTTAATTCCATCTGCTCCTTTTTTAGCATTTTCTATAACCCATTTTCTTGCTTCTAATGGCGTAGTTATATTGTCTCCAGATCCAAAACCAGTATATGAAAAGATTCTGGGTGCAATAATAGTATTTTTCTCACTTTTTCTTTTTAAATCTAAAGTAAAATCTACTCCTCTTCCACTTGGTTCTCTTATCGTTGTAATACCGTGAGCTAGCCATAGTTTAAAAACATAATCTGGGTCAGCTCCTTGTGATTTCCCGCCAATATGCCCGTGCATATCGATAAAACCAGGTAGAATATACATTCCACTACAATCTATTTCTTTTCCATTTTTTTCTAAAATTGGACCATTGCTTTTAGTGTCAATTCCTGGGTATCCTACAGTTTGAATCTTAGTGATTTTATTTTTTCTAACTTCAATATCAACGGGTCCAATTGGGGGAGCTCCATTCCCATTAATCAGAGTAACCCCTCTTATAATTAATTGTTCATATGGACCTTGACTAATTTCTTGAGCATTTATATTAAAAGACAGAAGAATTAAAAACAATAAACACTTAAGTTTTATAAAATTTAATTTTTTCATTACAAGTAATTTTATCATGAAAATAGTTATAATTATCTAGTTTATAGAAAAAGCTCGTTTCATTTCGGAACGAGCTTTGAAATAACTAACTAACCAATAATTAATTTATAGAAAAATCTCCATAAGCTCTGGTACCATGTTCAGCATTATCTAACCCTTGCTCTTCTTCTTTTTCATCAACTCTTAATCCTACAATAGACCTTACAAATAATGTAATAATAGTTCCAAGAACGATGCAGAATAATCCTGTAATTCCAACACAGGCTAATTGAACCATAAATTGATTAAACCCAGCCATATTTCCAAATATACCAACAGCTAAAGTTCCCCATATTCCACAAAATAAATGCACTGGTATTGCTCCAACAGGGTCGTCTAGTTTACATTTGTCTAATATCGCAACGCCAGCAACAACTATTGGACCTGCAATGGCTCCAATTGTAATAGCTGTCATTGGAAGCATTTGATCTGCGCCTGCTGTTATTCCAACAAGTCCACCTAAAACTCCATTCATAAACATTGTTAAGTCTAAATTATTATATGCTATTTTTGATGTAAGTGCTGCGGTAATTCCACCAGCAGCAGCTGCTAAACATGTATTAACAAGCGTTAAAGAAGTTAATGCAGGGTCTGCTGAAAGAACTGATCCGCCATTAAATCCAAACCAACCTAACCATAAAATTAGAACTCCAGCTGCAGAAAGTGGAATGTTTGATCCAGTTATAGCTAAAGGTTTACCGTTAGAATCAAACTTACCAATTCTTGCCCCAAGAAAATAGATAACAATTAAAGCACCCCATCCACCAACAGAATGAACAAGAGTAGAACCTGCGAAATCATAAAATCCTAAATCATCAGAAATGAAATTACTAAAAAATCCACCTCCCCATTGCCATGATCCAACAATTGGGTATACAATTGATACATATAATAAAGCAATAAGCATAAAAGCGCTAATCTTAATTCTCTCAGCTACCGCTCCAGAAATTATTGTGGCTGCAGTTGCCGCAAACATACCTTGAAAAAGAAAGTCAGTCCAATATGTATATCCTCCGTCAGCATAACTTAATTGATCGTAATCAACACCAGGATCTAAACCAGGTCCTGCAAATCCTAAGATTCCGTCTATGATTCCAAATTCACCAGGGTACATGATATTAAATCCGAAACCACAATAGACAATTAGTCCCATTGTTATAACAAAGAAATTTTTAAATAAAATATTAATGGTATTTTTTTGTCTCGTGAGTCCAATTTCAAGCAAAGAAAACCCTAAGTGCATAAAAAATACAAGTGCAGTACAGATCATCATCCAAACATTATTTGTTGTTAATAATTCCATAATAATTTTAGTTTAATGATTTTTTACCAGTTTCTTTTGTTCTTATTCTGTATGCCTCCTCAGCAGGAAATACAAATATTTTTCCATCTCCAACTTCTCCTGAATATGCAGATTCAAGAATTGCTTTAATTGTTCTATCAACAAATTCGTCGGAAACTACAATAGATAAATATCTTCTTTGTATATCAGCAGTACTGTAAGTTACTCCTCTATAAACATGACCTTCTTTTTCGTTTCCAACTCCAGTAACATCCCAGTAGGTGAAAAAATTAACCTCTACATTATGTAGAGCCTCTTTTACTTTGGAAAACTTTGATTTTCGTATAATTGCTTCAATTTTTTTCATAATATTTTTTTAAATGTTAATTAAAAGCTTATTCCAAACAACAGAAATGCAGCTTCACTGTCAGGATTGTAAATAAACGATCCTGAAACTGGCAATGAATAATCTTCAGTAATTTTGATGTCTTTAGAACCTCCAAATGATAAGTTTACTATTCCGCTATTTCCTCCTGCATAAAATGCATCTTTACTATCGCTTCCAAACCCAATGCCAATATCAATTGCTCCGATTGGAAATACTGCTTCAAGGTATAATGCTTCAGCATGTGTAAAATAACCTATAGTTAAACCAATTGGACCAAGATTAGCTGACCCTGAAACTTCCATCCAATCGTTGTCAAATAAACCAGGATTTCCATTACCATAAGTACCATCGTTAGTAGGAAATGAATAATTAGTAATTGTAAGTGCTAAGGGACCAAAGTCATAAGAAACCCATAAATCAAGCTCGTTACCACCACCACTAGAAGTAGTAGGAAAACTCCCCCATACACCTCCAGTTAGTGATCCCGAGCCAAGTTCCATCCATGGTTGGATATGCGCACCAGAACCAAATTGAGTTCCCCTCCATACATAGGAACTTACTAAATCTGCTCCGAAATCTTGACCTTGAATTGTATTCGAATTTAGAGTTACAAATAAACTGATAATAGTTAAAACAAATCCAGTAAATTTTTTTTTACATTTTTTCATAATTCTTTAAATTTTAATTAATAATACAAGATTTTTGTTAAATAATTATCATTAAATTTAATAAAAACATGAATTAATCACATTAAAAATAGTTAAAAATGAATTATTATTATGAATTTAATAAAATAATTATGCTAAATTTTTGAAATAAAAAAAAATGAATTCTTAAATTATTGATTTACAAAAATTTAGAATAATTATAAACCTATTTTGAAAGCTGAAGACCAAAAAAAATAGCTGAAAAACCTAAAAGAAGTGATAAAAAAGTATAAAATAATAGTTGGCTAATGTCTCCGCTTTTTATTAAAGAGATGTTTTCATATGCAAATGTTGAAAATGTAGTTAATCCACCACAAAACCCTGTAGCTAACAGTAAAGTTTGTGGAGAGTTTAAATTATTGTTTTTTATTGCATACCCCAAAACTAATCCTAGTATAAAACACCCTATAACATTAGAAATTAAAGTAGGAGCAGGAAACTTTGTGTAATTTAATATAGAAATCTTTGTAAGTAAAAATCTAAAAACACTCCCCAATCCTCCTCCTATAAAAATGATTAATAATTGTTTCATGAAACACTTAATTTTTTTAAAATTACAAGAAGTGAAACGAAAGCAATAAAACCAATAACAACCCACTTAATTCCTTTGTAAGTACCATTGAGTTTTTTTAAATCTTTCTTATAACTAAAAGTAATTATTATTATAAAAGAAATAAAAAATAATAGTCCAAAAACTAATTGTCCGTTACTAAACATATTTAACTATTTTAGTTCAAAAATAACACTTAATATAATATGAAACATCAATTAGATTGCGTTAAAAAATTTCATCAAGTATATAAACTCAGTTATAAAGATAAACCTACATCTAAATTGGATTTTGAAACTATCAAGTTGAGGTTTAATCTCATGGCTGAAGAAAATCAGGAATATTTTGAAGCTGCTAATAATAATGATTTAATTGAAGTTGCAGATGCTTTAGGAGATATGCTTTATATTTTATGTGGAACAATTATCGAGCATGGAATGCAAGATAAAATTGAACAAGTTTTTGATGAGATTCAAAGGAGTAATATGAGTAAATTATCAGAAGATGGAGAACCAATATTCCGTGAAGATGGAAAGGTATTGAAAGGACCTAATTATTTCAAACCCAATATTTTAAAAATTTTGAGTTAAGCCTTTACTCTCCATCCAAAAGGATCATCAGAAATATTATATTGAATGTCATTTAATTTTTTCTTTAAAATAGTTGAAAATGAGTTTTCAACTTTAGGTAAATCATAATTCATGTTTTCATAACCAAATCCAATTATTGGCATTACTACTACAGCTGTTCCACTCCCAAAAATTTCTTTAAGATTCCCGTTTTTTTGAGCTTCAATTATTTCAATCACTTTAATAGGTCTAATTTCAATTTTTATTCCTTCTTTTTTTGCTATTTCAATTAAACTTTTTCTAGTTATTCCATCTAAAATACTATCACTTGTTGGCGCAGTTAGTAAAGTATCTCCTATTCTAAAAAACAAGTTCATTGTTCCTGCTTCTTCAATGTATTGATGATTTGCAGAATCTGTCCAAATTATTTGTTGAAAACCTTCTTCTCTTGCTAAAATTGTAGGATAAAATTGAGCAGCATAATTTCCTGCTGCTTTAGCATAACCAACTCCACCTTTTGAAGCTCTGCTAAATGATTTTTCAATTTTAACCCTAACTTCTCCATTGTAATACGTATTTGCAGGAGCACAAATAATCATAAACTTATATTCGTTTGATTCAGTAGCATTTATACTTGCTTGATCTGCAAAAATAAATGGTCTTATATACAAAGAATTCCCTAAACCAGATTTTATCCAGTCTTTATCTAAATTTAGTAGTACATTTAGAGCTTCCATAAATATTTTTTCTGGAATTTCAGGCATAGCTAATCTTTTAGATGATTTAATAATTCTATCGTGGTTTTCTTTTGGTCTAAATAACCAAACTTTATCATTTTGATCTTTGAACGCTTTCATGCCTTCAAAACAAGCTTGTCCATAATGAAAAACTCTTGCTGAGGGGCTTATTAAAATTGGTTGATAGGGTTTTATTTTTGGGTTAATCCACTCTCCTTTTTTAAATGAACACGTAAACATATGATCAGTAAAAACAGAACCAAAATTTAAATTATCAAAATCAATATTTGAAATATTAGATTTTTTTACTTTTTCAATTTTCATAGCAAATCAATTGTTATTAGCAAAATTACAAATTAACTTTGACCCAAAACAAAAATACATATGAGATTTTTAGTTACTGGAGCAACAGGTCTGATAGGAAGAAAAGTTACAGACATTATTTTAAAGAGAGGAGATGAATTAAATATATTATCTACCAACAAAAATAATATTAATAATTCTAGTGAAGTGAACTTTTATTATTGGAATCCTGAATTAGGAATTATTGATGAAAACTGTATTTCAGACGTGGATGTAATTATTAATCTTGCTGGCTCTCCTATAGCTCAGTTATGGACTCAAAAAGCTAAAAAATCAATATTAGATAGTCGTTTAAGTTCTGTTAAATTATTAGAAAAATTAATATTAAAAGACAAGAATAATAAAGTAAAACAATTTGCTTGCGCATCAGCTATTGGAATATATCCTTCAAATATAGATATTGAGTTTGACGAAAAATCTAAA
>MDSY01041694.1_pt1 | contig 19177 bp, 15 predicted proteins | sample 811131 | NCBI WGS metagenome assembly MDSY01 (sample SAMN05326643, study PRJNA326480) | marine metagenome | isolation source: seawater | place: Atlantic Ocean: South West | collected 2010
ATAGAGTAGCCCGTAGGGGATTCGAACCCCTGCTACCAGGATGAAAACCTGGCGTCCTAACCCCTAGACGAACGGGCCAAATAGGTGCGCAAAGATAGTTAGAGATTTTATTCTCACAAGCACCTGAGATAAAAAAAACAAGATTTTAATAAGACTTTGCAAATAAAACCCTCCGAGCACTTGGATTTCCAGTCTTTACGCATAATCCAGGAGTCATATCACCGTCAAATGGAAGACAACGAATGGATGCTTTCGTCTCGTCTGAAATGAAATCTTCTGTTTCTGCTGTTCCGTCCCAGTGAGCCATAACGAATTTTTCATCCTGAATGGCAACTTTAAATTCTTTCCAAGAATCTACGTTAACTGTATTTTTCACCATGCGATCTTCCGCTGTAGCAAACAAATCTGACTGAATCGTATTGAGGAGGTTACGAACATGCGTCGCAATTCCGTCAAGAGATTCGAAAGACTTGGTGCGTGTATCACGGCGGGCGAGTTCACAAGAGTTCTTTTCGAGATCGCGAGGGCCTACGGCAAGTCGAAGAGGAACCCCTTTAAGTTCGTACTCGGCGAATTTCCAACCGGAGCGCTTAGAATCGTCAGCATCCAATTTAACTCGGATATCTGCTGCACGTAATTCTTGTTCGATTTCTTTGCATTTGTAAACGATCTCATCCATCTGCTCCTGGCCTTTGTAGATCGGAACGATGACGACTTCAATCGGCGCAAGCTTGGGTGGGAGAACGAGTCCAGCGTCGTCGGAGTGCGTCATGACAAGAGCCCCCATCAAACGAGTTGAAACTCCCCATGAGGTAGCCCAAACAAGTTCCTGCTTTCCTTCTTTAGTAGCGAATTTAACATCGAATGCCTTGGCAAAGTTTTGTCCTAAAAAATGAGATGTTCCAGCTTGAAGCGCCTTACCATCCTGCATTCTAGCCTCTATACAAAGCGTACTTTCTGCACCTGCGAAACGTTCGCTTTCGGTTTTATCTCCCTGAATCACCGGCATAGCCATCCAGCCCTCTGTGAATTTTGCATAAATATCAAGCATGCGGCGGGTCTCCTCCATGGCTTCCTGCTCTGTAGCATGCGCAGTGTGACCTTCTTGCCACAAAAACTCAGTGGTTCTTAAGAAAAGGCGGGTACGCATCTCCCAACGGACAACATTCGCCCATTGGTTAATTAAAAGTGGAAGGTCTCGGTAACTCTGGATCCATTTCCGATAAGTATTCCAAATGATCGTCTCAGAAGTCGGACGGACAATCAACTCTTCTTCCAACTTCGCCTTGGGGTCAACAATCAGACCCTTTCCATTGGGGTCGTTCATAAGACGGTAATGGGTGACAACAGCACACTCCTTGGCAAATCCCTCCACATGAGCAGCCTCCTTAGACAAATAGCTCTTGGGGATAAACAGTGGGAAATATGCATTCATGTGACCCGTTTCCTTAAACATGCCGTCAAGCACATCCTTCATCCGCTCCCAAATCGCGTAGCCATAGGGTTTAATAACCATACAACCCTTAACATCGGAGTGCTGAGCCAAATCAGCATCAACAACAATTTCGTTGTACCACTTGCTGTAATCTTCGCTTCTTGGTGTTAGTTTTTTTGCCATCTGACTTTGGTACGATTTGTGTGAAAAATTAATTGGAGTAACATCTCGCACTGCGAAAGTACGAATTTGATTACCTTGCTAATATATAAAGCTTATGGATTTACCTATACATTTTTTCAAACTACCCAGCATCGTTTTTTCTGTAGTGGCATTTGTCGGTTGTGGCATCAGCCCCAACATGACCTCTTCTCTTGAATCCGACGAACTCTACCTGTCCTCCGGAGAAGAATTTATTACTGATACTGAATACCTGGCCTTCGCATTAAATGACCTAGAATCCCTAGATTCAGAGGAGGATTACTACAACCCCAGCGGATACGGCAGCCGAAGATATTCAAACAATGGGTACAATGCGAACCAGCCATACCATTCTTTAGGACTAAGCAGTCATTTCTCTCCTTACGGATACGGCTTTAACAATGGCTTCAACAACGGCTACGGATACAACAACTACAACTCCGGATACAACAACTACGGATACAACAGCTATGGAAATGGAGGTTATGGATACAATCCCTACAACAACAGCAATGGTTACGGATACAATCCCTTCAACAATTATGGCTATGGAGGATACAACAGTGGGGGATATTTCGGGAACTATACAGGTACCATCTCAAATATCATGGGCTCCGTTTTTGCGCCCTGCCCTCGAACACCGCTTCTTACAAGTACATTAACGAACAGCAACTACAGTGGGGGTCGACTAAGCACGAATAAAACTCAAGAAACTGGAAGTGGAGTTACAAATTCAACGAATGTAAGTAGTGAAAATGCTGAGGTGAAAAAAACGCGTTCAATTTGGAATTGGGAAGCTGTAAGCCCTCCATCGAATAACAACTCAACTCGAACAAGGAACTCCAATATTCCCACTTCAAACTCCAGCGCAAGACCCAGTTCTAGACCTGACAACAACCGCATCAACTCTAACAAGACTGGCAGATCCAACAACTCGACAGGAAAATCTGGTGGTCGCAGACACTAACCCCTTACAATGATCTCCACAAAGTCATCGCTCACACAAGAGCGTGCATGTAAAATTGCAATCTTTGCATTGTTCATTTTCATTTTTCAAGGCACATTCCTCGCCCAAAACGAAGTGGATGTTCTCAGATACTCCATCACAAAACCAACAGGGTCGATTCGCACAAACGCTATGGGCGGAGCCTTTGGAGCCTTGGGAGCTGACCTAGCTTCTATGGGTATAAACCCAGCGGGAATAGGACTCTATAGAAGAGGAGATCTCAGCATTACAACAGGTCTATTTGCGAGCAGCACAACAGCAAAACTTGACGAATATGAAAATACAATTACCGATATTTCAGCTACGATAGGCTCTTTTGGAATTGCATTAACAATACCAAGTGTCCATCCAGATTGGCCATTTATAACACTGGGAATTGCGCATCAAAAACAAGCTATATTCGATCAAAGACTTGTCCTTGACAATGTTTCCTTAAACTCAAGTTTACTTGGAGTCTTTCAATCCCTTGCTACCGGCACCATTGATACAAGTTTAGATGATGGAACTGCATTTCCGTACACCGCATCACTTGCTTGGTATGCTTACCTACTCGATCCTGACGGGAGTAGCAACACAAACTACATCACACCCTTTAACACAAGTGAACCCATTGCTGTAAACCGCAGAATCGAAAGGTCTGGGAACATGGGAGAGACTCAGTATTCAATGGGAAGTACTTACAAAGAGTGGCTCAGTTTCGGTACAACGCTTGGCGTAACAAAACTCAAGTTTATTGAAGAGTCTCGTCACGAGGAAACACCTTTTGAAGCGGATACAGAATTAGCCTCTTGGACCTATATAGAAAACTTAAATGTAGAAGGGACAGGATTTAATTTAAAAATAGGAGCCCTTGCTAAGGTGTCTGATTGGATGAGAATCGGAGTGGCACTCCATTCACCCACTAGATTGCATTTAATTGACAGCTACAACACCTCAATCGAAAGTGTCTGGAAAGATGGTCAAAGCTATAGCCAAACATCCCCTGAGGGTGGGTTTGAATACTTGATAATTACACCAGGAAAGGCGATTTATAGCGCCTCATTTTTGATGGGCAAAGTAGCCATTCTTTCAGCTGATTATGAAACCGTGAACTACCAAGGTGGGAAGCTTAAACCCACAGAAAGTTGGCTATCGACAGACTATGAGTTCGAAGCTGAAAACCAAGCTGTAATAGACTCGTATGACAGAGGACACGAAGTTCGCGTGGGATTGGAACTGCGGGTTGCGAAAAATTGGCGTGTTAGAATGGGTGGCGGATTTTCTACTTCCCCCTACTCTATCGAATCAGGGGTCATTTCAGAGCCTTCTAAATACAGAGCTAGCCTAGGGAGTGAATATCGAAATCAGCAATGGTATGCCGGGTTTTCTTGGGCGAAATCATGGTACAGTGAAGACCTTTATTTGATCGACCCTGCTTTACAAATCACACCTATTGACCTTGGAAGAACCTTGGGTATGATTTCAATTGGAGCTGGATATAGACTGTAAGATTTTATGTTTTATAAAAACAAATATGTACGAAAAAGGCCCGCATAATGCGGGCCTTTTTAATTTATGTTCTTGGCGAAAGCCATGAGGCAACGCTAAATTATTTCTTAAGTTTCTTAAGTTCTTTGTCCATGATGACATCCATACGCTCCTTCTCTTCCTCTGCAAGAGCTTTGTCAACCAGAATACGACCACTGTGCTCATCAACGATAATCTGCTTTCTTTGGGCAATGTCGATTTGACGCTGTGGTGGGATTTTAATAAATGTCCCCGCGCTTGCTTGACGCTCGATTGGAACAACAGCAAGACCATTCTTAGCAGCGCTACGAATTCGAGAATATGTACGAAGCAGACGCTCGTCAATTGTCTTTGCCATCTTTTCACTCTGAACCTGAAGCACTTCTTCTTCAGCTTGAGTTTCAGAAATGATCTCGTCCAACTCTGACTGCTTGGCAGAAAGATCAGCATTGCGTTGAACATTCTTCGATCTTAAATTCGCGAGACCTTCAGCCTTTTGAACTTGTTGTGCTTTGCACTCACGAATGCGCTTTTCACAAAGCTCTATCTCCAAGGTTTGATATTCAACTTCTTTGTTTAAAGACTCAAACTCACGGTTGTTGCGAACGTTGTTCTTCTGGTCCTCATATTTTGCAATAAGAGTTTGACTTTCCTTGATTTGCATCTCATAAGCAGAAACACGCTGAGAAAAATTGTCGTTTTCCTCCTCCATCTTTTCAAGACGAGTTTTGAGACCACCAATTTCGTTTTCAAGGTCTTCAACTTCGAGGGGAAGTTCACCACGGACAACACGGATACGGTCTATGCGGCTATCAATGAGCTGAAGATCGTATAAAGCGCGAAGTCTATCTTCGGCTGTAAAAAGCTTTTTAGTTTTTGCCATAGGACACTTTGTTGTAAATCAACGGATATGAACGGGATTCGTATTAACCGAAGTCAAACGAACCGCGAATTTAGTGAATTTATGCTTTATAACGTTGGCAATTAAGGTACTTGTTCGCCATTCGCTTTCATAATGCCCCACATCAGCAATTAAAATCTTACCATCAGCGTCAAAATACTCGTGGTATTTAAAATCAGAAGTGAGGAAAACATCTGCATTTTTTGCGATTGCATCTCCGAGTAAAAAAGAACCTGAACCACCACAAACAGCTATTCTTGACACAAGTTCTTTGGGGGCTTTTGTGTGCTTTATATGGGATGCGTCCAACACAGTTTTTGCACCATCCAAGAAATCTTCCCACGCAATCGGTTCTGGCAATACTCCGATGATACCAGCACCAACGTTGTTGTTTTTATTTACAAGTGGTGTGATGGAATAGGCCACCTCTTCATAAGGGTGCACCGAGATGGCGGAAGCAACAACGGATTGAGAAAGCCAACTTTCAACCAAAACCTCAATCTTAGTTTCTGATTCTACATGAGCCTCTCCAAGACTACCTACAAAAGGTTCTGCGCCCTTTCCGGGCGTAAATGTCCCCTGACCTTGAACGTTAAAACTCACGTTGTTGTAGTCACCCATGCTTCCCGCACCAGCATGAAACATAGCCTCTCTGACATTCTGAGACTCAGCATGAGGACAATAGACAGTGACATGGTGAAGAAGGTCCGATTTGGGACGGAGGATTTTTAACGACTCAGGTGTACAGCCTAAAGCTGTGGCGAGCTCTTGATTCACACCCGAAAGAACGTTGTCCAAATTTGTGTGAATTGCATAAAGTGCAATCCCCGATTTAATGGCGCGTAAAACGGTTCGTTCAACATAGTTTTTTCCTGTTAAACGTTTGAGTCCAGAAAAGATAATCGGGTGATGACTCACAATCATTTCCGCTCCAATCTGCTCTGCTTCGTCGATGACCGCTTCTGTGCAATCAAGAGAGACTAGTACTTTCGTAACTTTCGCATCTGGGTCACCCACCAACAAACCTGAGTTGTCATATGACTCTTGCAATGCGGGCGGAGCCCAAACTTCTAACACTCGCGTAATGTCGCGTACCTTCAGGGCGTTCTGAGATTCCATGACGACTAAGATACTTAATAAGACCCTCATTAGGAGAGTGATTTTCTCTCCTATTACAGCACTTCATGGAATTGCGCTGATTTTTCGCCATGCGTTATTTGATAAAGGCTTCATTACATCTCAGCATGCTGTCATTCCTACGTTGGTGATTGGAAACATTCACGCAGGGGGAACTGGTAAAACACCTCACGCATCGGCTCTTTTAAACATATTCGCAGCGAGACTGGGAGGAGCAGAAAATGTTGCTTTGCTTAGCAGAGGATATGGGCGGAGATCTAAAGGGTTTAAATGGGTCCAGGAACATGAAGACTGGCGTGAGTTTGGAGATGAACCTTTTCTACTCAAACAATTGCATCCAAAACACCCCATCGCAGTGTCTGAAAACAGACTCTCAGGTGTCGCATTGATTCAAAGAGATAAGCCCCACGTAAGACTGGTGATCCTGGATGACGGGTTACAACACCGAAAGTTAATTCCACACAAATCAATCGTACTTCTTGACGCACAACGACCACTCAATCAAGAAGCTTTAATTCCTGGCGGGAGTTTAAGAGACTTAAAATCGAGAGTTACAAAGTTCGACGCAGTCATTTTCACCAGAGCGGAGCTGAGCCTAGGAACAGGTAAATCGATTTTTTCTTCTGAGATGATCGCAAAAATGAGTCAACAGTCAGCCCGTGAAAAATCTGCTAAAACTAGAGTTCTTGCTGTAAGTGGTATTGCAGAGCCTGAAAGGTTTATGAAAGATTTGGCATCAGAGTGGAATGTCGTGAGGAAACAATCCTATCCTGATCACTATGAATTTCAGAAAGAAGACGTTGAAAACTGGGTCGCTTGGGTTCAAGCTGAAGGATTAGACGGAATTGTAACCACCCAAAAAGATTCAGTTAGACTGAATCAGTTCTCGGAAACATTACAAGGCATTCCTCTCATTAGCATTCCGATAGAAGTAAAATGGCACAATGAAATTGCTTTAATTGCTTTGGTTGATGAATGGGTTGAATCTACGATATTTGCAAAATGAAGTTCAAAACATTCACGATTTTATTTAACACGGTTTCATTGCTGTTGATTTTCACAGGGTGCAGCGTTATGACAACTCCAGATGTCGAAAATGCAGGGGTCATTTCAGGTACATTTTTTGGCATTGATGAGGAAACACCGATTATGCTCCGCAGCTTTAAAAATGGAGCACTGACTCAAGTTGCGCAATGCAAATCAGGAGTCGATGGAACATTCACAATCTCTCCCGAGACAGCTTTAGCTCAGGGATATCATCAATTAATCATTGACAAGCGCTGGCCCATCGTCTTGATTACAGATTCATCTGAAGCTCCCATCGTTTCAGGAACCGTTCCTGATAACAAAGGCTACATCGTTAATTCCACAATCACGGGATCTGACGCAAGTGAATTGCTGGCCAAATACTACAGCCAACTGATGCCCAAACAAGATTCACTCTTGTTGGTTCAAAATTCAATGCGTAGCCTTCAAAACGAAGATAAAACAGCAGCCACTAAAATGGTCAATAAATTCATTTCGGAACTAGACAATCTGAGTCTCGAATTTATCAAATCCAATTCAGAAAGCCCTGCTACTTTAGCAGCACTAGAGAATCTAGCTCCAGAGAAATACGCTGTAGCATATAAATCCGTGCTGAAATCACTGTCAAAAACATTCGGTGATTCTCAATATTATGCCATGATAAAAAAGAAATACGACTCATCGGTTTCGAAACGAAAAATCCCCAACCAACCTCCCCCAAAGAAAAAGTCATCTGGAAAAAACAGCATGTACTCAGCTGGTGATGAAGCTCCAGACATTGTCATGAATAACACTGAAGGAGAAACCATAAAACTGAGTGACCTGAGAGGGAAAGTCGTGCTACTTGATTTTTGGGCTTCTTGGTGTGGGCCTTGCAGAAGAGAGAATCCAAATGTTGTACGTGTATACGAAAAGTACAATGCACAGGGGTTTGAAGTTTTCTCCGTATCGCTAGACAGCAACAAAGATAAATGGATGAAAGCAATCAAAAAAGACGGCTTACTTTGGCCGCATCATGTATGTGATCTTCAAGGATGGAGAAATGAAGCTTCAAGAGCATACGGGATATCAAGTATCCCTCATGCGATACTGATAGGCAGAAACGGAGTGATCATTCGCACACATTTGAGAGGAGCTGCATTAGAAACAGAGTTGGAGAAACTCTTTGATTAAATCTCACGTTTTGAGTCACAGAGTTTTTTTCGCATCTGATTTGCACTTGGGAGTCCCCGATTCCTACTCCGGTCGTGAACGCGAGATTAAATTTGTTGATTGGCTCAACAAAGCAGTGGCTGAAGGAGCTACAGAAATTCATTTGCTGGGAGATCTGTTCGATTTTTGGTTTGAATACGCCCACGTAGTTCCCAAAGGTGGAGTCAGACTGCTTGGAAAGATTGCTGAAATTACTGACCTTGGCATCCCTGTACATTATCATTTGGGAAACCACGATTTGTGGAATTTTGGATATCTCGAATCAGAAATAGGGGTTACCGTACACCATCAACCAGTGATTTTCAAATGGGATGGTTTAAAATGTTTGGTGGGTCATGGGGATGGCTTAGGTCCTGGCGATGGAGGTTACAAGCTCACAAAAAAGATTTATACAAACCGATTTGCACAGCTTCTATTCAGCTGGCTTCATCCTGACTTAGGTGTGAAACTTGCAAACCTTTTCTCAAAAAACTCGCGAGCAGCAGGTGGGAAAAGTGGTGGAGCTTTTAAATCCAACGAAGAAGAGAACTTATATAAGTATTGCTCCGATTTCTTAATTGAAGATCCAAGTATTGACTGCTTTATTTTTGGTCATCGACACATCCCACTTGACCTTGAATTACCTGAGCATAAAATGCGTGGAACACCATCGAGATACATCAATATCGGAGATTGGATTACACATTACAGTTCCGCCAAACTTACCGACGGAACACTATCATTAAGTCAATAAAAAATGGGAAGCTTGTTGCTTCCCATTTTTTATTTACTTAATACTCCTTGATTATCGTCTGACAATCATTTTTGATGCCAATACTTTAAATTCACTCGCTGCTCTTACGACATACGTACCGTTCGTCAGATCACTAACATCTATGAAAACACTTTCACTTGAGTTGTTGTTCAACTGACTCTTGGAAAAGACCATTCTACCTTGAAGGTCATAGACTTCAATCACCGTTGCTCCAACAAAGTTTGCTGTGCTAACTTGAACTGATGATCCCACAACTGGATTGGGATATATCAGAAGATTCTCTGGATCATTCAGGTTCGTTTCAACAACTTCTTCTGAACCTAAGAATGAGTCAGATCGGAAAATACCTCTTCCATGAGATCCTGCATAGATTGCTCCAGTGTTCGAAGGAGAACTCCAGCTTGTCTCAGAACGCCACTGCTGCTTCAAGTCGAATATTGGGGCCGTTAAATCTTCGGACGTTAGAGACATTCCTACATTGGACATTGTCCAATCATCACCTCCATTGTCTGTTATAAATGCTCCGTACTCAGTACCAATCACGATTGTAGCACCTGACTCATCTTGAAAGTCGATTACAACATCATAGATAGGCATTTTACTCAAGTTTGGAACTGACCAAATGTTAGAAAACGTTGGTGATTCAGACATTGCATTCCAAGACTCTCTGACTTTACCAGCAACAACACTTCCGTATCCACCAACCGTAAACACAACGTGATTCGCATTGTTAGGATCAACACTTACTCCAGTGATAGCACTTCCGGCTTGAGAAACAATCGTCTCCATAACAACATGCTCTTCAACATCTTCTTGAACGTAAACATCCTTCAAGCCTGAAAACTTAACAAGCGTTCCATTCCAACCACTTACAAACATCACGTCGCCTGCATGAACTGTATCATTCACAACGTACTCAATAGATTTAGCTCCTCCACCAACGGGTGCTGCACCTAGACGAAGCCAATCTGGAGTCGTATTGAAGTTCAGCCCTTGTCTTGTCATCCAAACTCCTTGAGAACCTACAAAGCCTACACTTAACATCGCTGTGTAAGGGTCGTGAACAAGTATTCTGCCTGGTTCATCAACAAGGGTGTCAGCCGGGTAGAAATACATCGAGTCGCATAACTCTACAACATCATACTGAACATCTGTTCCGAAAATAGTATCATTTCCTATGTTAAGAGTTACATCGAAATCAATTCCATCAACAGTAACGATTGTATCTAACAAGTTGGGGATGATTTCTAAAATGACTGCAACCGTATCTGCACCAATTGTATCATCGTAACATACAAATTGCTCTTGAGCTACCTGAGGTGCTAACCAGAAGTAATCAGGATCATCTGTTAAGATGTAATCTAGTAGACGCTCTGGCCTTGCAATCTCTTCGTAAAACATCAACTCCACTCCCTCTGGCAAAGCATATTCAATCGGGAGATTCTGACTGTTCGTGTAAAGCTGAAATATACTGTCAGAAACAGTCTCTCCATATGGATTTACGAGGATAATGTTTTGCTGAGATTCTTCATCTTCTGTGTCTTCATACAAGCGAAGGCAAGTATAGAACTGACCTAAGTCTCCTTCTTCATCAATAAGCGCAGATACATCATTGTCCCACAAATCGCCAAGATTGCTGAAAGCTCCAGGTGACACAGTTCCACGCGCTAAGCCTCCATTCTGAGAAGCGGCAAACCATGCATAAGTTTGCTCTGTCGCATCAGTCACTTGACTGATAGCGCAATCAAATCCATCACCTCCGTTGACTTCAAATGCATGCTCATTTGTTAAAAAAGAACCGTCGCCTGGAATGAACAAAGATCCATTGTCTTGAGTTCCACCTAAAACTGCTGTTCCCGCACTGTGAGCCATTCCATAGAATTGGGTGACATTGTAGTTGTTATTTGATTCAACGTATGACGTTCCTCCGTCTTCACTCTTGTAAATACCTCCATCACATGCAATGAACATGGTCCCTTCTTCAGTGAAGATAATCTCGTGCACATCTGCGTGAACTCCATAAGGAAATCCCGGGAAATTAAAAGAACTTGCCGCTGGCTCTGCTTGTTGATTTGGACCCGATCTCCATAAAGAAATGCCGCCTACATAAGCAAGATCAGGTTGCCCCTTCTTAATTCCCAATGCCAAATCATAAATACCTTGGGAGCGAGGAAGTGGTGTTGAACTTTCAACTCCACCAGGCCAGCATACTGTCCAAGAACCATCTTGACCTGAATTGTCTGAGTAATATAGACCGTAGAAAAGGCCTCCTGATGTCGCATACAATGCAAATGCATGCTCTGAATCATCTTGAGAAATTGCGATTCTCGCTCTTCCGATACCACCCTGAGGTAAACTACCACTGCTTGAACCACCAGCTGTTATCGACTCAAAGTTTGAAAATTGTTCATTAGTAGATCGATACACCAAACCGTTTGTAGCAGCTATGAGCATGTAGGATGCATCCGGCGCAATCGTGATGTCAGAAACTCCACCTCCAGGTCCTCCACTTGCAGGGTTAATGTCTATAACACCATCCTCAATCGTTCCAAATGATGAATTAGAACCATACCAAACTCTGTTGTCAAAATTGGGGTGCTTGACCAAGGCGTCATTAGAGGACCAGTTTCCATTGTTAAATTCACCTGGATCGGTTCCATCAACAATCGTGAATGTCTCCCCTCCATCATTGCTCCACCAAATACCTCTACCTCGGAATCCTGAGGCTCCTTCACCACCACCACCATCAAAACTAGACCCTGTTCCAACATAAATATCACCGTTGTCTGCAACTGCTATCGAGGCAATCATTAAAAATGGCATGCCAGTCATTTGACTCCATGTATTAGCGCCGTCCAGTGATCTCCAAAGGCCTCCAGAAACTGAACCGGCATAAATAAGATCTTCATTCACAGCAACAATTGCTCTTGTACGACCTCCAATATTGTCAGGCCCCAACTCTGTCCATGACAGATCTGTACTTTTTGAGGTTGCTCGTGATTGTACTTCCGCAAATTTTAAAACATCCTCTCTTAGTTCATTAAGACCTTGGGAATTGATTTCACCTGTGACTACATCTGCCAACAACATACGCGTTATTTCAGCTGCACCGTCGGCTTCTCTTTGAATATCATTCTCTACAGCTCTTGGAGAATATGTTGCTTCAGAAACTTGATTCTCAACTGGAGAAAAATTCCAAATTAATGCAAAGGCTAAAAAAGCAACGAGGGGTAAGTACTTTGAATTCATATAATATAAGTTTTTCTATCTAATAAATTGCCCGGTGAAGTTACAACAATACTGATTATTTAACATGCTTTTCTGCGTGATAAGATGACCTCACAAGTGGGCTACTTTCCACATACATAAATCCCTTGTCTAAGGCTTGTAATCTAAATTCTTCAAACAAATCTGGGTGAATGAATTCAAATACGGGAAGATGCGCTGGTGTTGGCTGAAGATATTGGCCCAAGGTCAAAACTTTGACTCCAACGCTTCTCAGATCATCCATCGATTCAATGACTTCTTCCTTGGTCTCACCTAAACCAAGCATGAGTCCACTTTTTGTACGTATTCCTGCATCACCTAAACGCTTCAAAACCTCAAGAGACCTGTCATATTTCGCTTGCTTTCTAACTCCTTTTGTAAGTCGTCGAACCGTTTCCATATTGTGGCTAACAACTTCTGGCGCAACATCAATGATTTTTTGAAGATTCTCCCACTTTCCAGCGAAATCAGGAATGAGTGTTTCAAGAGTCGTCTCTGGGCACTGGTGACGAATAGCTCGAACAGTTTCAACCCAAATAGTTGCACCTCCGTCCTTTAATTCATCTCGATCTACCGAAGTAATCACCGCATGCTTCACATTCATAAGCTTCACGGATTGAGCCACTTTAACTGGTTCAAAATGGTCTACGGGCTCGGGTCTACCTGTGGAAACACTGCAGAAGCCACAAGACCTTGTACAAATGTTACCTAGAATCATAAAAGTCGCAGTACCCTCACCCCAACATTCTCCCATGTTTGGACAATGACCACTTTCGCAAATGGTGTGAAGCTTGTGTTCAGAAACAATTTCTCTGACTTTTTTATAAGTCTCGCCTGTAGGCAACTTTACTCTAAGCCAATTTGGTTTAGGTATACGTTTTGAGATCGTTGTTTCTAACATGGTGCAAATGTCGCTATAATAACTTAATAATTAAGCCTAAAAGATTCACTTTTGAGTCCAGTTGGACCCCAGTCCTATTTTTATATAAAAGCTTACAAAAGCTAACTGGCTATCAACAAATTGCACAGCCATTATTTCAACAGGTCTTATAAAGATTTGGAGGTCTGTCCCCAGCTCTACACACCTAGTATTACCTCGGGTGTTACCATACTCAAAGCTTAACCCATAGCCCATGTTAGCTCCTGGCACCACGCGCATTTCATCAAGCCCATTTACCCAAGGCGAACGGCCAAAAATATCATTGTAAAAATGCTCCTCAGGGTTGTAGCGTTCCGTCGCAAGATAATCATAGGGTATTTCCGGATATCCAATTTCTAAATACACGGGCTTTTCAAAACCCAAACATCCACCGTAGCGAAAGACACGTTCCACTTTCACAGCACCTTTTCTAAGTTTTGGAGTGAGCTCTTTGCACATTTCAACATTCATCTTGAACACTAAAAAACTATTTATCTTACCAAATACATATGGCAAACCATCACTGTAGACTGGATTGGATGTTTTCTCTTCTTTTGCATGATTGAAGAAAACCAAATCAGTGGTAATTGACCTCGAAACTTTTGCATTTAAAAAAACACCATAGTGAGCTCCAATACCAGCGCCTTGGGTATGCGCAATAACATGCAGTCCTGAAGTATGACTGTATAAAATGTCGATTCCCTCCTCACCATAAACCAAATCTTTGCCCGTTGAAACGCCATCATTTACTTGCGCCTCAAATGTATTGAGATGCAGACAAACAAAAAGTAAAAACAGGGCGGAAAGTAACTTCATTTACACAACATAAATCATCTGCACAAATTTACTTAAAGTACATTAATATTCAATATGTGAGATTATATAATACAACTACCCTCCGTATCTTTACCTAAAACACACACTTTGAACGAGACTCTTATTTTATTGCTATGCACATCAACGGCTGCTGCAATTGCATGGTTTATTGCGACCAGACTGAGGTCTGAAAAAACAACATTGATTGTTTCAGACACCGAACATGGTCAACTTGATGAGCTTAAAAAGACACTTGAATTAAAAGAAAATGAGATTGTACACCTCAAAGTTCAAGTCGGAAAACTGGAACAAAAAGTTGAAGACTCCCATGAATACAGGGAAAGTACAGAAATGAAATGGCAAGAGGAAGTTAAAACACAACGCAAAAATCTCGAAGATGTAGCTCGTGAGGTTCTGGAAAATGCTACAAAAAGATCGCAAACACAATTAGAGGGTGCTCATGCTGAGAGCCTTAAACAGCTTCTTATTCCAGTGAAAGAACAGTTTATCGGATTTAAGAATCAAGTTGAAAAATACTATGGAGAGGAGAAAAAATGGTTGGGTGCACTCAATAAAGAGTTAGATGACTTGGCAAAGATGAACATGGGGCTCAATGAACAAGCAGAAAATTTAGTGAAAGCTTTAAAGGGAGAGTCTAAGGTTCAGGGAGACTGGGGGGAATATCAACTTGAACGATTGCTGGAAGATGTGGGGTTAGAAAAAGGCATACACTTCACGACCCAGACCTCTGTTAAATCTGATGATGGAAAAAACCTAAGACCTGACTTTTTAGTGTCATTACCTGATGAAAAGGTACTGGTTATTGACTCCAAGGTCAGCCTTACTGCATATGAAAAATGTGTAAACACAAATGATGAGATTGAACGTGAAGCTTTCTTAAAAGAGCATATTCAAAGCATGAGAAATCACATTAGATCTCTTGCGAAAAAAGACTATGCCAGTCTTTACGACAAATCCGTTGACTACACCTTGATGTTCGTTCCTATCGAGCCGGCTTATTTCGCTGTTGGAGATGAGCTTCAGGCGATTCAAAGAGAAGGTTTGGCAGCGAGAGTTCTGCTGGTGTCCACAACCACGATGCTCGCAACGTTGAGAACGGTTAGCTACATATGGAGACAAGAACTTCAACGAACGAACGTGATTGAAATCTCATCTAGAGGTAAACTTTTGTACGAAAAGTTTGTGAGCTTTACAAATTCAATGGACTCAATTGGAGATCATCTTCAAAGAGCTGACAAAGCCTACCAAGATGCCGTCAACAAACTAAGTAAAGGCTCTGGACACCTTGTTGGTCAGGCAGAGAAATTGAGGAAATTGGGGCTAGATGTAACTAAAAAAATACCTGAGAAATTTATTTCAGATTCAGATTCAGACTCATGAGGTACTTGATATGGATGTCACTTAAACTAACTGTCGTCATCATGGCCATGGCATCATGCTCAACATCCTTACTATCTGACTCCACCTCTTCCAGACGTCCATATGACTTCGAATCTACTGCTTTGCATGCTGAAGTGATCCCCTTTTTACATTCAGACACATTGTCTGTTTTCCTTACGGTGGCAAGAGAAGAGCTACTATATACGCGCGAGTATGACAAAGCTCCATTTGTTGCGAATCTAGAAATCACATTCAATTCTCAAAAATGGATGTTGTCAGACACCTTGTCCGGCACCTCTCCAAGGGTCATTCAACGAAAGTTCGACCTCAAAGAGTCTGAAGATCAATTGGACAAAGTATGGCTCAAGTATACTGTCAAAGATCTAAACAGAAGTTCTTCGCTTACCGCGATAAGAGAGGTTGAAAACATTGTTGCTTGGGATCTACAAGAAAATTGGCCAACACACAATGGATTCATTGCCGTGGGGTCTCAAATCGTAATCATGACAGATGTGAGCAACACATGGGATGTTAAACATGTGGTGCCTTCAAAAAAACTTCCTGCACCTCCATTTTCGAATTACCGCAACCCATTGGACACCCTCAAAGCAAGGAAACATAGTACAATTAAAAATAGCTGGACGGTCCTAGAAGGCTGCCAAGTCTTTACTTCAAATGACAAAGAAACAAACTTGGTCATACAAGGTGTCACTGAAGAATTTCCGGCACTTAAAAATGTTCGACACCTGATTGAATCAGTTAGATATATTGCAACAAGAAGCGAGTATTCAGCTTTACTGAATGCCTCTAACCCCAAAGTAGCGCTAGATGAATTTTGGATGTCATGTGGAACATCCACTGAAAGATCTCGGAAATTAATCAAGACCTACTACTCAAGAGTTGAGGAAGCCAACCTGTCATTTTCCGGATTACAAAATGGATGGAGAACAGACAGAGGGATGATCCATATTGTATACGGTGTACCCAATCGAGTCCGAAGAGATTACTGGACAGAAGTGTGGACTTATGGAGAAGAAGGGACATCTAACACTCTGATATTTAGATTTAAACGAAAAATTCACGACCTTGACAACAACAGGTACAGATTGGAAAGAAACACGATGTACAGAAGTTCTTGGGACAGAATGGTCACAAGTTGGAGAAATGGAAGGGTACAAAACGATTGAACGTAGTACCTTGCACCCATGGAATCAAGACCAATATACAGTGGCCCACGCAGACCCTCAGAAAAGACATTTGTCTATGGCTTTCACCCGATATCAGAAGCTCTCGACGCGGGAAAAGAATTGGACAGCGTTTTAGTGCTCCGCAGCTCAGTAAATGATCGGCTTAATAAATTACTTGGACGCATACGATCTATGGGTATACCTATCAAAATGGTTCCCAGAGAAAAGCTTGATGCAGTAACACTAAAAAACCACCAAGGGATGGTGGGTTTTCTTTCACCTATAACCTACCAGCCACTTGACGAAATTGTGTTAGGCGCTTTTGAACGTGGAGAATCCCCTGTATTAATTGCCGCTGATGGCATTACAGATGTTCGGAATTTAGGTGCGATAGCTAGGTCTGCAGAGTGTTTTGGTGCTCATGCCCTCATTGTACCTGAAAAAGGTTCTGCTTCTATAACTGATGGTGCTATTAAGAGCTCAAGCGGCGCATTGCTAAGACTACCTGTTTGTAGGGTCTCAAATATTTCATCCGCACTTGATTTTCTAAAGAACAGTGGAATTGCTTGCGTTGCCCTATCTGAAAAAAGTGCAGTAGGATTGCCTGAGAACGAAGTTAAAGCACCATATTGTCTTGTTTTAGGTGACGAAGGATACGGTATTTCTTCTGAGGTTATGCAACTGTGTGACCACAGAATAAAAATCCCTATGGTAGGGAAGACTGCAAGCTTAAACGTTTCCGTTTCAGCGGGGATAGCTCTTTACGCTCTAAATGCGGTTAAGATCTAAAATCCCTACCCTTGTAGATTGCCATACCACCTAACTCTTCTTCGATTCTAAGAAGCTGGTTGTACTTGCCGATCCGATCCGATCGGCTTGCTGAACCTGTTTTAATTTGGCCTGTTTTAAGCGCAACCGCCAAATCCGCAATCGTAGTATCCTCCGTTTCACCACTGCGGTGACTCATCACTGCGGTATAGCCCGATTTGTGTGCCATATCCACAGCATCCATGGTTTCACTTAGCGTACCAATCTGGTTAACTTTAACCAGGATAGAATTGGCAACACCTTGCTCGATACCTTGGGAAAGACGTCTAACGTTGGTGACAAACAAATCATCACCTACCAATTGAACGTCGTTTCCCAAACGATCAGTTAAAAGCTTCCAAGCAGCCCAATCGTCTTCATCTAAGCCATCTTCAATACTAACAATGGGATACTTTTTACTCCAATCGCACCAAAACTCAACCATCTCTTCACCATTCATTTCAGCACCTGTTGAATCAAATTTATAGATGCCTGACTTTTTATCGTAAAATTCTGAAGCAGCTGCATCAAATGCAAGAAGCACATCATCACCTGGCTGATAACCAGCTTTTTCAATCGCTCTTAACACAAATTCTACACCTTCATCGTTCGACTTTAAATTGGGGGCAAACCCACCTTCATCTCCCACATTTGTTGAGTGACCTTCTGCCTGCAAGACTCCCTTTAAGGAATGGAAAATTTCCGTCCCCATTCTAAGACCTTCTGAGAATGAAGAAGCGCCAACCGGCATCACCATGAACTCTTGAATATCTATCTTATTGTCCGCATGAGATCCCCCGTTTAAAATGTTCATCATCGGAACTGGAAGAACTCCCACGTTAGAACCTCCTATGTACCTGTACAAAGGCTGCCTAACCGTCTCAGCAGCAGCCTTCGCTACTGCAAGTGACACACCCAGTATGGCATTGGCTCCAAGATTTGATTTGTTTTCTGTCCCGTCAACATCAATCATAATCTGATCGATGAGCCTTTGCTCAGTCACATCAATGCCGTGAAGTTCTTCATTGAGGACTTCATTGACATGCTCAACAGCCAAAGTCACCCCTTTTCCCATCCAGTCACTTCCTCCATCTCTCAGCTCCATCGCTTCATGAACTCCTGTCGATGCACCTGATGGAACAGCGGCTCTTCCGAAGGCTCCTTCCTCAGTCACAACATCAACTTCGATTGTAGGGTTTCCTCTAGAATCTAAAATTTGACGTGCATGGATAATTTCAATGTTACTCATGGGGGGGGTTACTTTACACTTGAATGTTTGCATTCAAGAATCAATGTGACAAAATCATCAAACAAGTATCTGCTGTCATGTGGACCAGCTGAAGCTTCAGGGTGGTATTGAACGCTGAACACGGGCTTATTTACCAATCGAATACCAGCAACAGTATCATCGTTTAAATGAACGTGGGTCACCTCTACCTCGCTGTTGTTTTTTACAGAATCATGACTTACAACAAAACCGTGATTTTGAGATGTGATTTCACATTTTCCAGTCAGTAAATTCTTCACAGGATGGTTGACACCTCTGTGACCATTGAACATTTTCATCGTCGTTAAACCTTGACTTAAAGACAACAGTTGATG
>MDSY01142675.1_pt1 | contig 19172 bp, 16 predicted proteins | sample 811131 | NCBI WGS metagenome assembly MDSY01 (sample SAMN05326643, study PRJNA326480) | marine metagenome | isolation source: seawater | place: Atlantic Ocean: South West | collected 2010
AACTTTACGAATATTAGAAGCTGTAAGGATTTTAGGTTTAGAAAAGAAAACAAGAATTTACCAAGCTTCAACTTCTGAATTGTATGGAGGTATGCCAGAAAATAAAAATGAAAGAGGTTTTTATGACGAATCTTCTCCGTTTTACCCCCGATCTCCATACGGAGTAGCTAAAATTTACGGTTTTTGGATTACTAAAAACTATCGTGAAGCGTATAATATGTTTGCTTGTAATGGTATTTTATTCAACCATGAATCGCCAAGAAGAGGGGAAACTTTTGTAACCAGGAAAATTACACGTGCGGTGTCAAAAATAGCATTAGGTTTGCAAGATAAATTCTATTTAGGAAATTTAGAAGCTAAACGTGATTGGGGGCATGCCAAAGATTACGTTAGAATGATGTGGATGATATTACAAGCTGACCAGGCGGAAGATTGGGTAATAGCAACAGGAGTTACTACAACAGTGAGGGATTTTGTGCGTCTAGCTTTTGGAGAAGTTGGAATTGAATTAGAATTTAAAGGAGAAGGTGAAAATGAGAAAGCCTACGTTAAATCATGTAATCATAAAGATTTTATAATCAAAATAGGTAAAGAAGTTTTATCGATAGACCCGTCTTATTTCCGACCAACAGAAGTTAATTTGTTAATTGGAGACCCTTCAAAGGCGAAAAACAAATTAGGATGGATACCAGAATATGACTTAGCTTCATTAGTAAAAGATATGATTGAAAGCGATGTATCATTAATGAAAAAAGATATTGTTTTATTAAAAGCCGGACATGAAATTTTGAAGCAGGCTGAGTAAAAGATAGAATTGAGTTTGATTTGAAATTGGCTAAAAAAAATTAGGAATTGAAGACAAGCTCCTTATTAAAAAGAATCTAGTAACTTAAAAAATATAAATGTATAAAGACAAAACGTTATTAATAACTGGAGGTACAGGATCATTCGGAAATGCAATGGTTAACCATTTTGTAAACACAGAGATAAAAGAAATTCGCATTTTTAGCAGAGATGAAAAGAAGCAAGAAGATATGAGGATTGAATATAAAAATGATAAATTAAATTTTATTATTGGTGATGTTCGAGATTTTGATAGCATTAATAATGCCATGATTGGAGTTGATTATTTATTTCATGCAGCAGCTTTAAAGCAGGTTCCCTCTTGTGAATTCTATCCTATGCAGGCAATAAAAACTAATCTTCTTGGGGCTGAAAATGTGCTAGAGGCAGCAGCCATTAATAATGTAAAAAAAATAATTGTTTTAAGTACTGACAAAGCAGTTTACCCAATAAACACAATGGGAATGTCTAAGGCACTAATGGAGAAGTTAGCAATTTCTAAGGCTCGTGATTATAGAGTTCAAAAATCAAAAAGTGTAATTTGCGCAACTAGATATGGTAATGTAATGGCATCAAGAGGGTCAATAATTCCATTATTTATTAAACAAATAAAAGAAGGGAAAGAGCTTACTGTAACTAATTCAGAAATGACCCGCTTTATGATGTCTTTAACAGACTCTGTAAATTTAGTTTTATTTGCATTTAAGAATGCAAATCCTGGCGATATTTTTGTTCAAAAATCGCCAGCGGCTACAATACTAACTTTAGCAACTGCATTGAAAGAGTTATTTAATGCCGATAATGAAATTAAAGTGATTGGCGCAAGACATTGTGAAAAAATGTATGAGACGCTATGCGGAAAAGAAGAGATGTCAAAAGCAGATGATATGGGAGCGTTTTTTAGAGTACCTGCAGATTTCAGAGATTTAAATTATACAAAATATGTACAAAAAGACGGACCAAGACTAAAGAATAAAGAATACAATTCGGATAACACCAATATCTTAAATGTAACTCAAATGAAAGAATTACTATTAACATTAGATTATGTTAGAGAAGAATTAAATTTGAAAAAAAATATTTAAATATGATTCCACTAATTAAAACATTGCTTCCGCCTAAAGAAGAACTAATGCCTAAATTAGAGAAAATTTTATATTCAGGATATATTGCACAAGGAGAAGCTGTTAATTTATTTGAAGCAGAGTTTGCAAAATATATTGGAAATAAGAATTGTCTTTCTGTAAATAGTGGAACTTCTGCATTGCATGTTGCTTTAATTTTAGCTGGAGTAAAAAGGGGAGATGAAGTAATTTCGACTCCCTTAACTGCAGAACCCACAAATACGGTTATTTCACAAACTGGAGCAAAAATAGTTTGGGGAGATATAGATTTAAATACCGGGAACTTATGCCCTGATTCGGTTGAAAGGAAGATAACCAATAAAACTAAAGCAATCATGGCTGTTGATTATGCCGGAATTCCAATAAATATTAAAAGATTTCAAGAGATTGAAGAAAAATATGGAATACCAATCATTCAAGATTCTGCACACGCATTAGGGGCTTCTTATAATGGCAAGAAACTAGGAAATCATTTTAAATATACAACATTTTCATTTCAGGCTATAAAACATATGACTACAATTGATGGAGGTATGGTTTGCATAAAAGATGATAAAGAATATGAAAAGGCTAAATTAATACGTTGGTTTGGAATAGAAAAGGGAGTTAGTCGTTTAGAAAACAACATACATATTCAAGGGTATAAATACCACATGAACAATGTAAATGCTACGATTGGTCTAGTTCAATTAGAAAGTTTAAATAATACGATTGATACATATATAGACAACGGTAAATATTTTGATAAAGAATTGAAGGGCGTTGCAGGATTAGAATTAATGAATTATTATCAAAACTCGCAACCTTCTTATTGGTTATATACTTTAAAAGTAGAAAGAAGAGGTGATTTTATTAATATGATGTCTGAAAACGGCATAATGGCATCAGAATTACACAAACGTAATGATGTCCATGCAATTTTTTCTTCATCTAAATGTGAACTGCCTAATGTTGATAAATTTGACCAAACGTGGGTACATATTCCATGTGGTTGGTGGGTGACACCTAAAGATAGAAAAAAGATTGTTGACTGTATAAAAAAAGGATGGTAGAAAATATGATACCAATATTCAAGCCCTATATGCCTGAGAAGTTAAATAAAGGAATAGAAGATATACTTTATTCAGGTAAGCTAGGATTTGGAGAAAAAGGAAGAGCGTTTGAAGAAAAATTAGCCAATTATATAGGAAATGAAAAATTATTAACGGTTAGCTCCTACAATCACGCCTTGCTTATAATTTTATCAACATTAGACCTAAATCCTGGAGATGAAGTAATCGCTTCTCCGGTAAGTTGTTTGGCGTCAAATCAGCCATTTTTAGTAAAGGGTTTGAAAGTTGTTTGGGCAGATATAGACCCTAATTCAGGGACTTTGTCTGTTGATGATGTTCGTTCTAAGATTAATTCGAAAACCAAAGCTATTTTTCATAACCACTATTGTGGATATTTGGGTGATATTGATGAGATGAATGCTTTAGGAAAAGAATTTGGGATTCCTGTAATTGATGATTGCATAGAAGCTTTTGGATCAGAATTAAATGGAAATAAAACCGGTAATTTAGGTACAGATATTACGGTTTTTTCATTTCAAACAGTTAGATTGCCTAATACTATTGATGGTGGGGCAATTGTTTTTAAAGACAAGGCTATGTACGAAAAAGCAAAAATGATTCGTGATTACGGTATTGAAAGAACTCATTTTAGAGATGAATTAAATGAGATAAATCCTAAATGCGACATTAAATTAGAAGGGTATGGTGCTTTAATGAGTGAGATCAATTCATTTATTGGTATTCGCCAAATGGATGACATAGAACTATTATTAAAAAAACAACGAGATAACGCTGAGTTATGGAATGGTAAAATAAATAAAATGGCGGAAATCATCTCATTGCCAACAAAGCCAAATTCATCTCCTAATAATTGGGTATATGGAGTTCTTGCTAAAAATAAAATTGAAACAATCAAACAGTTTAGAGAAAAAGGTTTCTATGCAACAAGTGTTCATATCAATAATAATATTTATTCCGTTTTCGACAATAAAATTGAGTTAAAAGGAGTAAATGAATTTATAAATCATTTTATAGCCCTTCCAAGCGGATGGTGGTGTTCAATTAAATAATTATGAAAGCAATATTTTTAGCATATCAAGATTGGGGAATTAAAGTGTTTAATCCAATTAGAAATAACCCAAGACTAACTGAATGCATACTTTGTAGATCGCAAAAAGAATTAAATACTTTGTGTATAGAAGATTACGATCTTTTAATGACTTGTGGTACTAGTGAGAAAATAGGTGAAGACGTTTTAAAGAAGATTAATGTAATTGGTGTCCATTGTGCTGAATTAGATAGATATTCCTACGGATCACCAATTCAAAATCAAATTATTGACGGTGTTATGTTTACTAAACATAGGATTTTTAAATTGTCTTATAATGAAAATTCTAAAAGGAGACATGCTCATGAGCGTTTGTTTTCTCATGAAGTTGACCTTGATTTATCTGGAAATATGCAAAATATATTCAATCAATTATCTTCCACAAGTATTGTCCTTTTTAATATGTATTTAAATGATTTTCCCGAAATTATCTGGAAACAATGGCCAGAAGAAAATTTAGTTAGAGAAAGAAGAACTCCTAAGGATAGTTGTTTGACAAAAGAGCAATTTGGAAAAATGAATACGGAAGAACTCTATAATTTTTTTAGATGTTTAGAAGAACCATATCCTAATGGATATATTGAAGATGAATTAGGTCGATTATATATACAAAGTATTAAATTTGAAAAAAAATAGTATGCGAATAGCTTTTGCTGCAAGTCGTAATTTAGCTGTTGAATTAATTAAATGGATTCATATAAATAAAGATTTATATGATATTGAACTAGTTGGAGGAATTGCACCAAAATTTAAAGGATGGTGGGATGATAAAGTATATGAATTATATGAAACCCTTGAAATACCAATTTTCTCAAATATTGAAGAATTAATTGATAAAGCAAAACCTGATTTAGTCTTTTCATTAAATTATTGGAAAATGATACCGCCTAATTATATATCCAAAGTTGATAAGGGAATTATAAATATACATCATTCATATAAATTAAGATTTAGAGGTCGATATTCTACAAGTTGGGCAATTATTCATGCAAGAAAAGACAATAATTATTGGCATGGTTCAACATTACATTATATTGATAGAGAGTTAGACAATGGAAAAATTATTGCTTCACAGAAATGTTCAATAACTAAACAAGATACTGCTGAATCACTTTTTGAAAAGGTTGAAAATTTAGCTATAGATATGTTTAAAGGAAATTTTAAAAAAATAATAAAGGGTTCTATTGTGAATATTCAGCCAGATCCTGTTTCCTTTTTTTATGATATTGATTCAAATAAAAAATTAGAAATTGATATTACATTGCCAACTGAAGAGGTTTATGATTTTGTAAGAGCTTGGAGTTTTAAAGGCAGGCCTAAACCTTATTTCTTACATAACGGTAGAAGGATATCACTATCATTAGATGACATATAGACATACATTAAAAACTAATAAAAACAAGTATTTAATACTTCAACTATTTAATTATAAGTATATTAATTATGAGTAAAGTATTAAAAAACTGGAGTTATCTGCTGTTTTCAGATGTTATTCAACAAATTGTAGGATTTGTTGTTGTTATCCTCTTAGCTAGAAAACTTTCTCCTGATGGTTATGGTTTATATAATGTAATTATATCAATTGCAACTATTTTCTCAGTTGTTGCTCATTTTGGAATGAGTAATGTAGTAATTAGAGAATTATCTTTAAATCCTGAAACTACTGCTTCTTTTATAAAAAAAATTATTATTCCATTCAGGATAGCTAGTTTTATTTTTGCAGTAATAGCTTTTTTTATATATGGCATGATAAATGTCAATGCAGATAATACTTGGTCTATTTATGTAGTTTTAATTATTTTGAATTTATCACTTTGGAATTTTTCGGAGAGTATAGCATTCGGGCATGAAGTGACAAAATATTCATCAATTCTAAATATTATTATTTCTCTAGTCTGGTTGGCTTCAATATTAATTATTCCAGATAAATTATTAGTTGTTAATACTATATTGTTGGTTTATTGCTTATTACACTTTATTAAAGGGGTTTCTTATTCTGCAATTATATATAAAGAGTTTTATTTACCACAACCATTTAAATCTCAAAAATCGACTGTAAGTCGAATGCAATTTTTTAAAATGGTGCTGCCTTATATTTGGTTATTACTTATTGTAACTTTAAGTAATCAGCTACCTATTCAATTTTTAAACACGAATTCTAACTTAGATGAAGTTGGTTTTTATGCAGTAGGTTTTAAATTAATGATTCCTATATCTATTGTTGTAGGTACCGCTTTTAAAGCGATTTTCCCTTCCCTTACAAGATTATATGCTAATGATAAATTAGAGTTTCAAAATAAGTTAAAGCTAGGGTTTAATTTAATAATTGTATTTGGAACGCTAATAGCAATAGTAGCTTCTTTATCTAGCTATTTTTGGCTTACCCTAATTTTTGGTGATGAATATAGTAGTGCCGTTATGGTGTTTAATTTTTTAATTTGGTTTAGTGTTTTATCAATATTAGATTCATTATTGAGTAATGGTTTATCATCGGCTTATAAAGAGCGAGTATTAGCAATTATAGCAACAATAGATGTCATTATTATACTACCACTGTTATATTATGCATCTTCTTTTGGTGCCTGGGGTTTAGCCTTTGTAAAACTAACTACAGGAACTGTGTTCCTAGGTTACCATTTGTATGTTTTTGTGAAAGTTCTTAATGTTAAAATCTTTAATAAAAATTTAATTTTGTTACTTGGGTTTTATTTTACAGCCTTAAGTATCTGTTTGTTTATGGAAAATCAAATTCTTCAATTATTGTTAATTACAATATTATTACTCATTTTAATTATAATGAGAAATTCACCTATTATTGAAACATTTAATTATGTTAGACTATCAATTAAAAAAATAAGAGTGTAAAATTATGAAAATAGCTGCGATTACAATGACTATGAATGATTATCATGTTGTAGAACAATGGGTGAAATTTAGCGATCAATATAAAGACTCCATTTATAAGCATATCATTGTACACAATACCGTTAATGAAGATTATGAGTTGCTAATTAAAAATAATTTTAGTGATGCTGTTATAATCAAAAGAGATGTTAATGGAGGAACTACCGGAGCTTATAATACAGGAATTAAAGAAGCACTAAAAGATCCGGAAGTAGATGCTATAATGCTAATAGCTAATGACATTAAGATTAATTCAAATGCAATAAAAGAGTTACACAAACTATTGTTTAGTATCAAGGATATAGGGGCAGTAGCTCCCGTACTTTTAGAAAGCGATGATAAAACAATTGTAGCCTATGGTGAAAATTTAACTAAGGATACAGGATTAGATAGATTGTATCATAACGAAATACTTAATCCTAATTTACCAGAAACTGTTGAATGTGAATGTTTACCTGGTGGAATGAATTTAGTGAAAAGAGAAGTATATGAAAAAGTAGGTTTTCAAGATGAATCTTTATTTATGTATTGTGATGAAAATGAATTTTTCCTGCGTGTCTCAGCAGCAGGTTATCGAATAATGGCAACAAGTAAGGCGCTGAGCTCTCATTTTCATATTTTTACAGAAGGGACTAAAAATGACAATAGTTTAGCATGGTTTTATATAAATAGAAATCATTTATTAGTTTGCAAACAATATAGATCTTTTAAAATGGCTTTTGTTTTATTTTTAAAGCGCTTTTTTTATAACGGAATTAAGTATACGGTTAGCTTTTTAAAAGATAAAACGCCAAAGAAGATATACTATTATTACCTCGGTTTAATTCATGGTATTTTAGGAATTAGAATTAATTTTGTTAAAAAACAATAAGAGAGTAGACGTTAAATTATGACCAATATTAAAGTATCTATTATTATTCCTGTTTACAATGGATCCTTATTGATCTCACGTTGTTTAGATTCTATCTTTAATCAAATTGGAAATTTTGAGTTAGAGGTAATAGTAATTGATGACGGATCGACAGATAAATCTCTTGATTTATTAGACTCTTATCCAAATCCAATAACTATTCTAAGACAATCAAATAAAGGGCCAGCTGCTGCACGAAATAAAGGGATAGAAAAATCAACTGGGAAATATTTTGCTTTTTTAGATGCTGATGATTATTGGGAACCAAATTTTCTGAAAGAAACGGCTTCATTTCTTGAAAATAACCTAGAAACAATTGCTGTGAGTGTTGGTCAAATTCACAAAATTATTGGGAAAAAAAATGTTATTTCTCCAATAATCTTAAACACAAAGCCAATTAAATATACCTCCTCAATAGTCTTAGATAATTTTTATTCATTTTGGGCAAAACACAATCATGTGTGTACGGGGTCAGTGTTAATGCAAACAGACATTGTAAAGCAAACTGGTGGTCAAAGAATAGATTTGAGAATCACAGAAGATCTTGAATTTTGGGCTTATTTGGCAACCTTTGGCAAATGGGGGTTTATTCCTAAAGCATTATTTACCAGTGATGGTGGAGAAATAACAAAAGAACAGGGGTGGTTGGAAAAGAATAAAAAGCGTTGGGCCTCAGCCCCAACTGTTAAAGAATGGGAAAAACGAATCCTGGGTAGATTAACAAAAGATCAATTATCTTCTTTTAATTTAGCAAAAGGAAAAATAGTAAGGAACCTTACTTATGCTATGATTCTATCTAATAGAGAAAAGGAAGCTTTGAAAAATATAATTGAAAATAGAAAATCATTACAATCTGACAAATTATCTAGGCTCATGAAATTTTCATCATATACACAGATTACATGGAATATGTTAAATATATTAATCAACTATAAAGAAAATTATCGAAAAATTTAAAAATGAAAACCGAACACAAATTATCGATTAAAGATTTTTTTCTATCAGCAGGATTACCAGGCTACCTTCTATTATTCTACCCAACTTTAATAGCGCTAGTAAGTCGTCAAAGAGACTTGAGTGAAGTTTCGTCAATAGATTCATCTGCAACTATACAAGTTATTTTTACTTGCGCTGCCTTTTTGGCATCAATAAATGAATTAATAGAAAATAAAACATTAAGAATATTGATAACCAAAAGCCCATTAAAATGGCTTTTTTCATTTATACTTTTAGGGTTTGTAAGTACTTTATGGAGTGTTAATGTTAGTCTAACGTTTTACAGATCTTTTGAAAATCTATCTTTTTTATTGTTAATATGTGCTTCTCTTTCAGTTGTATATAATAAATATAAATCTCCAGAAATATTAATTTATTGGGTATTGTATTATGCTGTTTTACTAATAATTACGGGAACCTTAAAACGGTCATTACTTTGGGGATTACCATTTTTCTCAATTGACACTTTATTGTTAGAACAAATGAATTCATCACCTTTTTTCTTTTTAGTATTGCTATTACCTGTTGGATGGATGATTAGAAGTATAATACTATCAATCTCTATTTTTAGTTTGTCAAATACCGCATATTTGGGAATGATATTTGGATTTTTTGGATTAACAAAAGGAAGGAAAAAAACAAGAAACTTATTACTATCAATAGCTTTAATTTTGATTTTAATTCTTGTAAATATAGGTGCCGAAGTTTTTTTACAAAACACGATTTTTTATGGAAAAACTGGAGTAGGTTTGGAATATACATCTGGGAGAAATAAACTTTTTAATATAGCAATTAACGAAGGTTTAAAGAGCCCAATACTAGGGTATGGTTTTGTTGCTGGAGAGGTGAATATAATTACTGAAAATAGTAATGGATCAATAGGTGCACATAATGGTGTTTTGTCTGCTTTTTTAGGAACTGGAATAATTGGGGTAATTATTTTTATTGGATTTTTTATAAAAATGTATAATATTGCGAAATCAAAAGTGTTACCAGAAAAATTAAAAGCTGTATTTACATCTTCAATAATTTTTCTTTCAGTTTATATGTTGGGAAATCCATCATTAGGAACTAGAGTTTATGGGGCATGGATTTCTTCAACAATAATTATAGTATTAATTTCATTAATCTATTTACATTTTAAAAGCATAAAGAAAACATGAAGATAACTTGGGTCACAAGAAGTTTTTTAGATTATAGAATTCCTGTATATGAAGCTATAAATACTCTATGTAATAATAATTTAACAGTTATTTATTTTAAAGACGTTGTTCCAGAACGCTGTCAGAATAAGTTAAAATTAATTCTTGGTGAACGTGCAATAGGCTTAAGTGGAGAATTAAGAATTGGAGGTAAAAAAAACCAACCTCTATCTAGTATAAAAAGAAATGGAATACGAATTCCAATTCAACCAGGTCTCATCAGAAAAATAAAAAACACTAACCCAGACGTTATTTTATCAGATGGATTTTTTCAATGGACTTATTCCGCAATATTGTTAAGGATATTTATGAGAATACCTCATATAATGCTTTATGAAGGTACAGAACACACGGAACGAAATGCTGGAAAAATTCGATTGTTTTACAGAAGGTTTGCTTCTAGATTTATTGATGTAATACATTGTAATGGAAGTTTATGTGTTGATTTTTTAGAAAATATTTTAAAAATTAATCAAACAAAGTTAGCTTTAGGTAATATGACTTCAGACACTAAAGCATTAAAAAAAAGTTGTGAAGAGTTTACTAAAGAGGATCAATTGTTATTTAAGGATAAGTTAAATTTGCAAGGAGATGTATTCTTATTTGTAGGGCGGTTAGTTCCTTTAAAAGGAGTTCAATCTTTAATTGAAGTTTGGGGGGAATTAAAACCTAAAAACTGTAATTTACTGTTAGTTGGCGAAGGCCCGCTTAGTGATGAACTTCGTGAATATGTTAAGGTTAATAATATTAAGGATGTTCTTTTTATGGGAGCTGTTGACTATGATGATATCTATAAATATTTTGCAATTTCCAATGTTTTCTTAATTCCAACCTTACAAGATAATTGGTCTTTAGTTGTGCCAGAAGCTATGAGTTGCGGCTTGCCAATCATTTCTTCAAAATACAATGGTTGTTGGCCAGAATTGGTGCAGCCAAAAAATGGATGGGTATTCGATCCTTTGGATTCAGATAATTTTGAATCAACATTAGTTACAGCTCTAGGAAAAAAAGACAAGTGGAAACAAATGGGCAAAGAATCTTTACAAATAGTAGGTGAATTTTCTTCAGAAAAAATAGCTCAACAGATTTATAAATCATGCGAAAAAATAATTACTGATAAATAGTATGGATATTACTACTTACCTTTATCTAAAACGTTATTCCCTTGGTAAAAAAGGGGCTGTAGAAAGCTATAAAAAGGCTATGGTAAATCAAAGTATGGAGATAAACATTTTGCACAGCTTAGTATGGAAGAAAACTAAGAAATTACTTACTCATGCTTACAAAAATACAGAATGGTATAACACTAAATTTAATGAAATAGGTTTGCATCCCAATGATATAACTCAGCCGGAGCATTTTGAGCAAATACCAATATTAAAGCGGCATGAAATTATTGAAAACTTTGAAAAATTTATAGCAAAAGGTTTTACATCTAAAGATCTTAACTTTGTTACTACAGGAGGAACTTCAGGTACTCCTTTGAAAATAGGAGTAAGTAAAAATAGAATTAGAGAAATACAGAAATGGCAAATGTTTGATTGGTGGAAAACACCTCTTAATGCTAATATGGCAAGTGTCTATAGAGGTTTACCAGTATCTGGAATTAATAAAATTGCATTAAGTTTTATTAATTGGCCACAAAAAATCATTCGATTAGATGCAACTCAAATCACTCCCCAAAAAATAAAAAGTTTCATTAAGGATTACGAAAGGGTTCGACCCAAGATAATACATGGTTATGTAGGTGCTATAAATGCAATTGCAAACTACATTTTGGAAAATAATATCGTTTTTGATTTTAAACCAAATGTGATTATGCTCACGGCTTCCCCAGTTACAGTTTTGCAAGAGCAAAATATTTCTAAGGCTTTCAATACATTAGTTAGTGATCAGTATGGTTGTAGCGAAATATATTTTATATCTGCTGAATGTGCTCATAAAAAGGGATTGCATATTTTTTATGATAGCGTAAAAGTTGAAATTGTAGATGCACATAATAAAATTGTAAACAATAACATACAAGGTAAAATTATATTGACAAATTTAGATGAATTTGCATTTCCTTTAATTAGATATGAAAATGGAGATGAAGGCCGTTTGTTAGATGATAAATGTTCTTGTGGATTAACCTTGCCATTAATGGATAAGGTTAAGGGAAGGATATCAGATAATATAAACCTCCCAAATGGCATAATATTATCAGGAGAGTATCTGACTACTATTTTTGATGATTACACAGATTATGTAAATCAATTTCAAATAATTCAAAAAAAGGACTTAAGTGTAAATGTGAAGGTTAAACTTTATAAAAAGAAGGATACTAACTTCATTAAAAAAATTGTAGACAATGAGTTAGGAAAAAAAATAAATGACCAATTGCTATATAATTTAGAATTTGTTTCAGAAATAATATCAGATAAAGGGAAACTGCAATTTATTATTAAAGAAAAATAAAAAATGAAAGTACTTTTTGTACATAATAATTACGGAAGTAATAATAGTGGAGAAGAGCATGCCTCTCAGGGACTGGCTAACCTTTTAGAAGGTCATGGGCATATGGTGGATTGGTACAGAAAAAGTTCTGATAAGATAGGAAACTCTTGGTATATGAAAATAGTGGCATTTTTTCTTGGTATTTATAACCCCAAAGCGGTAAGAGAATTAAAATCTAAAATAAAACAATTTAGACCTGATGTGATACAAGTACAAAACGTATATCCATTTATTTCACCAGCTATTTTGCAGATGATTAACAAGCTTAGTATTCCTGTTGTAATGCGATGTCCAAACTACAGATTATTTTGTCCTACAGGATTACATTTAGATCAAAAAGGGAAAGTATGTGAGAAATGCTTGGGAGGCTTAAAAGAATTTAATGTTATTTTAAAAAACTGCGAAAAAAATAGATTTAAAAGTATTGGCTATGCCTTGAGAAATTTTTTTAGTAGAACGCTATGGAAGTTGCAAGACAATATGGATGCATATATTGTACAGTCTACTTTTCAGAAGAATAAATTTATACAAAATGGGATTCCGAGTTCAAAATTGTTCATAATTCCTGGAATAACTCCTGAGTTAAGAATAACCGCAACTAAAGAAATAGGTGATTATGTTTCCTTTGTTGGACGTGCAAGTCTAGAAAAAGGAATTGTTGAATTTTTAGACGTAGCTAAAGAACTGCCTTCAATTAAATTTGCAGTTGTGGGTGCAGTTGATGACAGTTTAGAGTATTTAAAAATCAAAGCTTCAAAGAACGTGCACTGGACAGGGTTTTTAAGTGGTAAAGAATATGATTTATTTTATCAGAAATCCAAAATGATTGTGGTACCAAGTAAATGGTATGAGGGTTTTCCAAACGTAATTACTAGAGCTATGCAACATGGAAAGCCAGTTATTACTTCAAATATTGGTGCAATGCAGTCTATAATAGATCACGATATAAATGGCTTATTGGTAACACCAGGAAATGTAGAGGAACTTAAAATAGCGATCGAGTCCTTAATTAATAACGATATTAAATGCATGAAATTAGGCTTAAATGGTAGAGAGAAAGCACACACAAAGTATAATGATAACATTATTTATAAAGGCTTAATGTCTACTTATGAATTTGCAAAATCTTCTAAAAACTAATTTATGTTATTTAACTCCTGGGAATTTATTACATATTTTATTATTGTTCTAATATTATACTTTGCAATTGAATTTCGCTTTAGACCATTCTTATTATTAGTAGCCTCCTATTTATTTTATATGCTTTGGAAATGGGAGTTTGCATTATTAATGCTGGCCGTTACTTCTGTAAATTACTATACTGGCTTAAAAATATCAGAAAACAACGTAAAAAAACAACAAAAAAAATATCTTGTTCTGTCAGTTTTTGCCTCATTACTTCCTTTATTATATTTTAAATACGTAAATTTTTTTATTGAGAATTTTGCTGTTTTGGTTCATAATTTTGGATTTAAAGCAAACTACCAAACCTTAGCCGTTATATTACCTGTTGGGGTTTCCTTTTTCACATTTCAGGCGATGAGTTATTCATTTGATGTATATAATAAAAAAACAACTGCGGAAACTAATTTTATAAATTTCGCTGTATTTGTAGCATTTTTCCCTCAGTTAGTTGCAGGACCAATTGAGCGCTCCTCGAGCCTTTTAGCACAGTTTAGAGAGAATCACCACTTTAAATTCCAGTTACTAATCAGTGGATCAAAACTATTTATTTGGGGATTATTTAAAAAAGTTGTAATTGCTGACCGCCTGGCTATCTACGTTGATAGAATTTATGATAATCCAGAGCTTTTTTCAAGTTCAACTTTAATAGTAGCTACTTTATTTTTTGCAGTACAAATATATTGTGACTTTAGTGGCTATTCTGATATGGCTATTGGTTCTGCAAAAATGTTAGGCTTTAGCTTAAAACAAAATTTTAATTTACCCTACTTAGCAAACTCTATTGCAGACTTTTGGAAACGCTGGCATATTTCATTGTCTTCTTGGTTTGGAGATTATTTATACAAACCTTTGGGTGGTAATAGAGTTTCCTACTTAAGGTGGATTTTTAATATTTTTATAGTGTTTTTAATTAGTGGCTTTTGGCATGGAGCAAACTGGACTTTTATTGTTTGGGGTGGCTTACACGCTTTATATTATCTTTTTGAAAATTGGGGTGATAAGCTATTATCATATTTAAAATTATTAAATATTAAAAAAAACATCTTATACCAATTAATCAAAATTATCACAATTTTTATTTTGGTTTGTTTTGCTTGGATTTTCTTTAGGGCAAACTCAATAGATGATGCTTTATACATTGCAAATAAAATCGTTTTCTTTAAATCTGAATCATTATACCTTGGAGCATCTAAAGTGACTTTTATGTTGTCAGTATTATTAATTGGTTTATTATTAGCTGTTCAAATACTACAGTATTTTAAAATGGCTTCATTATATTTTTCAGAATCTAAAATGCCTAAAAAAGTTGAGTTTTTATGGTATGTATTACTAATATTAGGAGTGTCATTGTTTGGAATAAGTTCTAATGCCTTTATATATTTTCAATTTTAATTATGAGTTTATTACAGGACTTTAAAAATGACACATATAAGAGAAAAGGTATAAGAATAATAACTTTCTTTTTTATATCTTTTTTGATATTGGATTTTACTGTGAGCATCTTTCTTAAAAATGGATTGGAAAAATATTATGGATTGGATGCAGAAGCTAAGATAGCATTGATTGGACACTCCCATTTAATGTTAGGTATAGATAAGGTTAAAATGGAAGATAAATTAGGAGTAAATGTTGCAAAATATACTAGTGAAGGGGTAAATGTTTCAAATAGAAAACTAATGATTGAACATTTACTTAATAAAAATGATGAAATTGAAACTATAATTTATGGCGTTGATGCTTGGACTTTTACGGGAGAAGGTTTAAGTGAAAATTCTCATGTATTATTTTATCCTTTTTTAAGTGATTCGAGTATTAATAAATTTGTTAAAAATAACACTTCTCAAATTGATTATTGGACTAGAAAAATAATCAAATCTTCACGATATAATGAAAATTTAATTGCAAGTTCAATAAGAGGATATTTTAGCAATTGGAATAATTTAAAATATGGTCAGGTAGATGTTGAAAGACTAACAAAAAGTATTTCTTTAGGTGAGTACCGAAAGATTGAAAATAATAAACAGAACATTAACATACTGATTGAAACTATTAAGAAATTACAAAAAAAAGGAATCAACATAGTATTACTTTACATTCCAACTATTGATATTATTAATCAAGTTGAATACCAGAAATTTGAAGAAACTTTAGCTATTTTTAGAAGTATCGATAATAATAATAATAATGTTGCGTTTGTTAACTACTTAGAGCCCTTTTCACATCAGCACGAATTGTTTTTTGATCCAATTCACTTAAATCGAAAAGGACAAAAAAAAGTAACAAATGAATTAATAAATTTATTTAATACAAATAAGCTAAAATATAATTGATAAAAATTAACTAGTGTCCATTAACAAGTATTCTAAATGTATCAATTATGTAACAATTATAAATTACTTTTTAAGTAATTTTGTTTAAATTTTAAAAAATGCTTATAGAGCAAATAACTACAAAAACATTAAATGAGATTAACTTTGATAATCATAGAATAATTAATACAATTAATCCTCATAGTTACTTAATTACTCAATCAGATGCAGTCTTTTTGGAAGCAATTAAAAGTTCAGATATTTTACTTCCAGATGGTATTGGGATTGTTTGGGCAAAAAAAATACTAACTAAAATTAAAATCAAAAGAATTGCAGGCTACGATTTATTTATTCATCTAATGTCTAATTTGAATGAGAAGCAAGGGACATGTTTTTTTCTTGGCGCATCAGATCAGACTCTAGAAAAGATTAATAAACGAATAGCAAGAGAGTATCCAAATGTTTCTGTAAGTTCCCATTCACCTGCTTATAAAAATAATTTTACAAATGAAGAAAATTCGGAAATGTGCACATTAATTAACAAAGTAAATCCAGATATTTTATTTGTAGGAATGACTGCTCCAAAACAAGAGAAATGGGTATTCACCAATAATAAAAATATAAATGCTAAATTAATTTGTTCGATTGGAGCTGTATTTGATTTCTATTCTGGTAATGTGAATCGTCCTAGTAATTTTTGGATTTCATTAGGGCTTGAATGGTTTCCTCGTTTTTTACATGAGCCTATAAGATTGGCTAAAAGGAATTTAATATCTACTCCAAAATTTATTATACAAATATTTTATATGAAAACTTTTAGAAAAATTAAAAATTAAATTCTTTTCTATTTTAAAAAACGCAAATGATACAGTCCTTAATCGTATATTTGTATTCTTATAAATTGTAAAATGATATAATATGAAAAAATTAATATTTATTATAGTTGTTCTTTTGATGATAGGCTCTTGTACTTCGAAAAGGCAGGTAACCTATTTAAATGGAGTAGATAAATATACAAATACAAATATAGTTAAACAAAAGAAACCATATACAGTACAAGTTGATGATATTTTACAGATAAAAATCAGTAGTATGATACCTGAGGCCGCAGTTGTTTACAATAGACCATCCTCTTCAACAAATTTAACACCAAACAATTTAAATCAAATGATACTTGATGGATATATTGTTTCACCTGATTATACTATTAATTTACCTGTATTAGGAGAACTGGAGTTAACATGCACGGTTTTAGAATTAGAAAAAAAAATTGCTAAAATATTATTAGACGGAGGACATCTTGTGAGACCTACAGTATCAGTAAGATTATTAAATGGAAAATTTACTATATTAGGGGAAGTTAATAGTCCGGGGACATATTCATATCTAGAAGAAAACCTCACTTTATTCCAAGCCTTAGGTTATGCGGGAGATTTAAAAATAGATGGTAAGCGAAAAAACATTACTTTAGTTAGGCAGGAGAATGGCATACGATCTGCAACTAAATTAGATATTACATCAAAATATTTTTTAGATGAACAAGAGTATTACATTAGAAATAATGATGTCATTATTGTGAATCCGAATTTTAATCGCATAAAAAGCGCAGGCTTTATAGGCAGCCCTCAGTCAATTGCTGCTATATCGTCTATATTATTAAGCATTACACTTCTTATAATAAATAAATAAATAATACAATGCTAGACAATATCATTAATGAAGATAAATATGATCTAAAAAAAGAAGTATTTAAATATTTGTTCTTTTGGCGTTGGTTTTGTTTCTCTATAGCTTTATGCTTAATTATATCTCTCTTTTTCTTAAGATATTCACATAACATTTATAGTACCACTGGTAAAATAAAGATCTTAGATAAAAAAGAAGCCTCCTTGAAATTACCTACGGCAAGTGATGTTTTTAAGAATAATACAATCAACCTTGAAAATGAGATAGAATTATTAAAATCGTACACAATACTAAGCAAGGTATCTCAAAAGCAAAACTTAAATACTAACTTTTATCGTGTTGGAGGTATTATGACCACACGAATAGCTACTTTCCCATTTGATTTTAAGCAACTAATATTAAATGATAGCATCCAAGAAGAATTAATATTTGATATTTTTTTTAATGATGATGGAATTGAGATTAATGAAATTATCAGGGATACAACTTATATTTTTAGCACCTATAATACTAATAAAATATCACATAGTTTGCCTTTTGATGTAAGCTGGAATAAAACGGATGCCTTATCAAGCTATGATGAGAGTTATAAAGTTATTTTTTCTAATACAAAGAATACTATTAGTCAATTAAAAAACATGGTATCAGTATCAAGGTTAGGAAAAGAAAGTGATATTATACTGCTTAAAATAGAAAATGAGGACAAAGAATACGCTGAAATCGTTATTAATACTATAATAGAATCATTTAACCAAGATGGTATAGAGGATAGGCAAATGATACATAAGCGAACTATTGATTTTGTTAATGAACGCTACGTACAACTATCTAGTGAACTTGATTCTATTGAAATAGAGAAACAACTCTATAAGCTAAATAATAACCTAACAGATATTAATGTTAATTCTTCCCTTAGTTTAGAATTAAGCTCAAAGTCAAATCAACAATTACTAGATTTAGAAAATCAAATTTCAATAGCTAAATTATTAGATAAGTCCTTTAAAAAAAATAATTATGATTTATTACCTGCTAATATCGGAATTAATAATAGTAAAATAAATTTCTTAATCACGGATTTTAACACCATAATACTAGATCGTAAAAATTTAATTGTCAGTGCTGGATTAAATAATCCTTCAGTAATGCAACTAGATAGAGCAATAAAAGATAATCGTGCAAATATAATTAGTACAGTAAACAATTATTTGATCCAACTAAAGCAAACAAAAAGACAGTTAACCTTACAAAGCAAAAAATTAAATAAAGATGTGTCTAATCTGCCAGAAAAAGAGAAAATTTTACGCGCGATTGAACGTAATCAAGTTATAAAAGAAAGTTTATATTTATTTTTACTTCA
>MDSY01121026.1_pt1 | contig 19169 bp, 16 predicted proteins | sample 811131 | NCBI WGS metagenome assembly MDSY01 (sample SAMN05326643, study PRJNA326480) | marine metagenome | isolation source: seawater | place: Atlantic Ocean: South West | collected 2010
TAACAGTAGTTGGATCGGGGTATGTGGGAATGTCACTCTCGGTTCTCTTGGCGCAGCACAACAATGTTACTGTGCTTGATATTGACGTGGCGAGAGTTGATAAGATTAACAATAAGCAATCCACGGTTGCAGATACAGAAATTGAATTATTCTTAGCCGAAAAGTCATTATCGCTGACTGCTACTTTGGACAAGCAGGCTGCCTATGAGGGTGCTAGCTTTATTATCGTTGCAACGCCCACTAACTATGATTCTAAAACAAACCGTTTTGATACCAGCTCCGTTGATGCTGTGGTTGAGGATGCGCTTAAGTTAAATCTCGACGCGTTGGTAGTGATCAAATCGACCATTCCTGTGGGTCATACAAAATCGCTTCAAGAAAAATTCGAGACTCACCGTATTATCTTCTCTCCGGAGTTCTTGAGAGAAGGGCAAGCTCTTAAAGATAACCTCTATCCATCACGAATCATTATGGGTAGCCAGTGTAAGGCCGGCGAAGAATTTGCTGGTCTGCTAAAACAGGGCGCAGAAAAGGAAAGTATTGAAACACTCTTTATAAGATCTACCGAGGCCGAAGCGGTCAAGTTGTTTGCTAATACCTACCTTGCTATGAGGGTTTCTTTTTTTAATGAGCTGGATTCCTATGCTTTATCTCACAAGCTGAATGCAAAAAGTATTATTGATGGCGTATGTCTAGATGATCGTGTTGGTAAGGGGTACAACAACCCCTCTTTCGGCTACGGTGGTTATTGTCTTCCCAAAGATACTAAACAGTTGCTGGCCAATTACGAAAGTGTTCCTCAGACTCTTATCCAGGCTATTGTGTCGTCTAATACAATCCGCAAAGATTTTATTGCTGATGAAATTCTCAAGAAAAATCCAACTGTTGTCGGGTTTTATCGTCTTATAATGAAGCAAGGGAGCGATAACTTTAGGGCGAGTGCAATACAAGGGATTATGAAGCGCATTAAAGCCAAGGGAATTAAGGTTGTTATATATGAGCCTAATCTCTCTGAGACAAGTTTCTTTGGGTCGTCGGTTGTCGTTGAGCTTGATGAGTTTAAGTCTTTATCGAACCTTATTGTTGCTAACAGAGATTGTGCAGAGCTAGATGATGTGAGGGATATTTTATTTACTCGTGATCTTTATGGATCCGACTCTTAAAAGCAGGAGCGGATTTACTCAAACGTACTACAATATTGTGAGGTGGATAATATTGTTAGGTTGTAGTGTCAACTAAGTGACAGAAATAAATATATCAGTAAATTACACGCTCTTCTTGTATCGCTCTGAATACAGAAACTCATGTGTGAGTTTGGATTGTGCGAAATTGGCTTTATTCAGTAAAAAGGTATAGCTGCTAGTGTATTGATGGGGCTTTTGTAATTATAGGCTGTCTGTCGCTGCCGAACGTGTTTTTAAGGAAAGTTATGGAATATAAGATTGGTATAATTGGGCTTGGGTATGTTGGTCTTCCGCTTGCCGTTGCTTTTGGCCAAAAAATTGAAACAATTGGCTACGACATCAATAGCAATCGCATTAAAGAGCTCTTAGAAGGTTTTGACAGCACCCTTGAGGTCGAATCAAGTGAGCTTGAATCGACAAGCAAACTTAAATTTACCTCAAGCAAAGATGATCTTCGAGCTTGCAATATTTATATTGTAACAGTTCCCACACCTATAGATCAGTTCAAACAACCAGATTTATCGGCTCTAAAGGGCGCTAGCGAATTGGTTGGCGGCCTATTGGGTGGTAACGATATTGTGATTTACGAGTCTACTGTTTATCCGGGAGCAACTGAAGAGGTGTGTGTCCCCATACTGGAGAGGGCTTCCGGGATGAAATTTAATAGAGATTTCTTTTGCGGTTATAGTCCAGAACGCATAAATCCGGGAGATAAAGAACATCGAGTAACGACTATAAGAAAGGTCACCTCAGGATCCACAGATCGAATAGCAGATAAAGTTGATGCTCTTTATGGGCTGATTATTACAGCGGGAACTTATAAGGCGAGTAGTATTAAAGTGGCCGAGGCTGCGAAAGTTATTGAGAATACCCAAAGAGATATTAATATTGCGCTGATAAATGAATTGGCTCTTATTTTCAGGAAGCTTAATATAGATACAGAAGAGGTACTAAATGCGGCTAAGACTAAGTGGAATTTTCTGCCTTTTAGCCCCGGATTGGTGGGTGGCCACTGTATTGGTGTTGACCCTTATTATCTAACCTATAAGGCCATAAGTGTGGGTTATAACCCAGAAATGATACTTGCTGGGCGAAGATTGAATGATAGTATGGCGGCTCAAATCGCAGAGCATGTCTCGAAATTAATGACGAAAAAGAGAATACATGTGGTAGATGCGAACATACTCATAATGGGGTTGTCATTTAAAGAAAATTGCCCTGATATAAGAAATACAAAGGTAGTAGATATTGTTCATGAGTTCCAGGGTTATAACTGTAAAGTTGATGTTTACGATCCTTGGGTTAATAAGCAAGCGGTCTTAAACGAGTATGGATTTGAGACAGTTGATACTCTTGAGCGAAATAAATACGATGCAATTATCTTGGCCGTAGGGCACGACGAATTCAGGAAAATGTCAATTCGCCAAATTCGATGTCTAGGTAAAGAAAATCATGTCGTTTATGATGTCAAATATATATTTAAAGCTAATGAATCGGATGGCCGGTTGTAAGCTTCAGATTTGAAGTTAATAAAAATTCTGGATTAAATCGTTCTCGATCAACTTTTTACGGAGTAATTAGTGAGTGGCCCTAGTAACTTTTTGCGTAGAGTTAACGTAGAACTTCAGCATCATAAATTACCTAGTTTCCGGATAATCAATCCTCACCCCGGACAACTGAAAGATCTTTATAATAATGATGTGGTAAAGGTTGGTAGGCTGGACGGCACCGTTTATTACAAACTTACTTCGACTAATTTGTATAACCTTGTTCGTCAAAGAAGAGAGCATCGTATTGAGCTAATAAAGTCTATCCCTGATCTCATCACTCTAAGCTTAAACGGCCCAATCAATTCTTATTTAAACAGAGCTAGTGGGAAAATACTCCAAAAAGCAGACCTAATCATATTTCAAAGTGAATTATCAAGAGAAATGCATCGGAAGTTTTTTGGAGATGCCAACCAGCAATCATATGTTATCTTAAACGGTGTTCCGGTAGAGATATTTAATCCCGATGTAAAGAGCGTTAAGCTTGAGGGCTCCCCGAGATTAGTAATAACAGCGTCTTTTCGATTACATAAAAGACTGCAGGATGCTATCGAGTTAATTAATAATATCCGGAAAAAACTCCCCGGTATCACTTTACATGTTATTGGAGTGATGGATAATTTGACTGAAGAACTTATTCAATCGCTGGACTTATCATCCTGCATTTTCCATGGGCATGTCGACTCCTCGAGGCTTCCCTCGATATATGCAGGTTGCGATCTAGGCTTGTCACCAAGTCTGTTTGATCCTTGTCCCAATAGTGTAGTAGAAATGGTTGCTTGTGGTTTACCGGTATTAACTACCAGTGCGAGTGGCGCAGCTGAAATTATAAAGAACCCTGAATTAATCATCACTGAAGATTTAGACTTTGATTTCATGGAGCTCCAGACCGCCGAAGCTATTCCCGTAATTGATATTCCTGCATGGTCAGAAGCAGTAGTTTCAGCGTTAGATAATAGAATTAAGCTGTCGCATAGCATGTTGAGAAGAGTCGAAGAGGAAATTGACATTAAAATAGTTGCAGAGAGATATGCCAATGCCATCAATGGACATTGACGAGCCTTTGGTTAGTGTCATTATGTGCGCTTTTAATGAAGAAGCTCTCATTTCTCGGGCCATAGACTGTATCTTAAATCAAGAATTTACAAACTTCGAATTCATTATTGTAAATGATGGGTCGACTGACAATACCGGAAAAATAATAAAAAGCTATACAGATAAACGAATAATTTTGATTGAGCATAAAAATAGAGGATTAACGGCCAGTCTAAATGAAGGGTTGAAAATTGCTAGAGGTAAGTACATTGCTCGACAAGATGCTGATGATATCTCTTATTCGCAGAGATTTGCTGAGCAAGTCAATTTCCTTGACAAGTTTAAAGAAGTTGTCCTACTCGGCACCATGGCGAAAATCAATAGCGGCTCTAACAGTAGTCTTACCGCCGTAATCCAAGAGCGGGATGTAAAAAAGTTGCTAAAAAAACAGAATATATTTGTGCACACATCGGTGATGATCAGAGCATCTGCGTTTCGTGATATAGGCCTCTATGACGAAAAGTATAAGACATCGCAAGATTATGATGCCTGGTTAAAGCTGTCTAGGGTTGGTGAAATTGCGATTTTGGAAAACGTTTTAGTGGAGAGAAATATACTACCGAATTCCATCACTGGTGCTAACCATTACTTACAATGCTTAAATGGATACAGGATCAGAAAAGGACATGTATCAACAATTAACAATATTAGGAACACGTCATATCATTATCTGGCGGGAATAGTTCCTGATTGGATAGTGGTGCTTGTGCGAAAATTAAAATTTATAGGGTGGAAAATATGAGGTTTGGCTTCGGTAAAAATTGGTTATCGTTTTTAAGTAACCTAGATAAGAATCGTATTAAAACGGCTGAAGCTTCTTTGAAAGAAATTCTTAAGGTTGAGTCTCTGGAGGGGAAAACGCTTCTTGATATAGGTTCTGGAAGTGGTCTGACTAGCTTAGCTGCTCGAAATTTGGGAGCCGCTGTGACGTCATTTGATTATGATAAATATTCAGTGGAAGCCACTGAGAAATTGAAGAACGATTTTTACCCCTCAGATGCTTGTTGGACCGTTTTGCAGGGATCAGTTTTAGATGACCAGTTTATGGAAAAATTGCGTGACTTTGATTATGTGGTTTCTTGGGGTGTTCTTCACCATACCGGCGATATGTGGCATGCACTTAAAAATGTATATAGTATTCCCAAAGAAAAAAATGGCGTTTTGTACATAGCACTTTATAACGATCAAGGATTTATAAGTGATTATTGGACTGTAGTTAAAAAATTATATAATAGTAGTCTAATAGGCAAATTAGCAATGACAATTCTGCACTACCCATATCTTGTAATTGCTCCTATTTCCTTAAGGATAATTTCAGGAAGGGGAATTGGCGTTAGAGGGATGACTTTTTGGCATGACCTCCATGATTGGGTCGGTGGCTACCCTTTTGAGGTGGCTTCAAGATCTTCCATACATGACTACTTTGACGAGGACTTTACGTTGATAAATTCCGTAGACGTAGGTAATAGACATGGCTGTAACGAGTTTGTATTCAGGAGAAAACTCGATTCGTAACCAGCGAGAGACTGTAAGAAATTCTCTAGAAATAAAATATGTTTTTTTTACGCTGGGATGTTTGTGTTTTTCCGCAGGGCTTGGAATAGAATTTCCAGGGATATATATTTATGGAAACCTAGGTTTCGTAGATTTTCTAATATTACCGATTTATGTACTCGTTATAAAAAACAAAGAAAAATTTTCCTCAGTTTCCTTTTTCCCTTTAGCAATTGGGGCAGTTGCATTTTTTTCGTTTTCATACCATGTTCTAGTAAGTGATTACTACAGAGTTGGTTTTGATGGTTTAGGAGTCGTACTTCGCTGGGTGTACTATGCGCTCGTGACCTCAGTATTTGCTATTTATATTAAGACCTATGATCAAGTTATCTACTGTATTCGGCTACTTTGGCTCGGCGGTCTGACTCTTATTTGTTATGCATGGATCAACTGGTATGGCTCTCCACAATGGTTTGTTGGGCTACCGGTACTTTCTTGGATACAGAATTTAAATGCTAACACTCTCGGATACTATTTTTCTCTAATGGTACCGTTGTCAGTTTTCTTATTAATGTCTAAGTCTATAGGTAGGCACTCAATGTTGATAGTTTTTGCCCTGCTTTATTTTTCTATATTGATGACGCAGTCAAAAGCTGCTGTTTTAATTTCAGTTGTGCTGCTAGTAATATCTTTTATCCGTAATAGACGGGCGATTTCCATTTCACTAATCGCAATCGCCTCTGTTTTGTATTTATACGGCGATCTTTTGATCGGGAGATGGGATGCTTCGCAAGCCTCAAACGCAGATAGACTTAATCTGATTGAAAGTGGTGTCACTATGGCTTCAGAAAATCCATTAATCGGAGTAGGGCCTAAAGGATTCAGCCACTATTTTGACTATTTAAAAACTTCAGATGCACACAATACCTATGTGAATATCATTGCAGAATTAGGATTTTTTGCATTCATATTGTTCACACTCATGTTCGTCTATCTGACAATCAGTTTATTCAGGAAAAAGCCTTTCATTGATAATACTCTATTTGTCTTGTTTTTTACTTCAATATTGGCGCTATTGCTAAATGGTTTCGTAACAGGTTTACCTTACTCTGACAAAATACCTTGGATTTTAATCGGTTTATTAATGGCCTGCGTCAACTCATCTCGTAACAATAAGCAAAAAAAACCAGATCAGGGTCCTATTTAAATGAGATTGAAACTAACTCATGTGATTACGGGGCTTTCCTTGGGAGGTGCTGAGAATTCTCTTTATAAGTTAGTGTCGCATTTAGACCGTCAGAAATTTGATATCTCCATAATTTCACTAAAAAATCAGGGTGTCTTTGGTGATCGTTTTGATGCTTTAGGGATACCGGTTTATTCTTGTAATTTTTCAGTTGGAGTTGGGGGGTTGTTGGCGCCCTTTAAGTTGGTGCGATTTTTATTGAACTTGAGGCCAGATATTGTTCAGACTTGGTTGTACCATGCTGATCTAATCGCTGGGATCGCTGCGAAACTCATAGGCGTTAAATGTATTATTTGGTCGATCCGAACTACAGATCTTAAACAAGGATCTTGGCTAACAGCTGTCATTCGAAAGATTTGTGCATTGTTGTCTCGCCTGATTCCTTCTAAAATCGTTGTTGTTGCTCATGCTGCAAGAACTAAGCATATTCAGTTAGGGTACGACGAATCAAAAATGACCGTCATTCCCAATGGATACGATGCAGAAGAGTTCAACCCTGATGTTGCTTCAGTCGCGAAGCTTAAAAATGAAATCGGTCTTGTCCAAACTGATGTGGTTATTGGTTGTGTTGGTCGCCTTTCTGAAGACAAGGGGCAGGATCTTCTTATAAAGGCCTCCCAAGATGTATTAAATAAATTCCCGAACGTGAAGTTTGTATTCGTCGGATCTGGATTTGAATTCACGAATAAGGCTCTGGTAGATTCTATTGCGAGCAAGTCAAAACTCGATAGATTTATTCTTATGGGTGAACGAAATGACATTAATGTTTGTTTTGGATTAATGGATATATTTTGTTTGCCTTCAAGGACTGAGGGTTTCCCCAATGTACTCGCCGAGGCTATGCTATCAAAACTCCCATGCGTTTCTTCTGATTGTGGTGATGCCAGGTTACTTGCGAATGGACATGTCATCATAGCGAAATTAAATGATTCAAGAGACCTTACTAGGAAGATTATTCAACTGCTTGAAATAAATACGATAGAGCGAAGAGTTTTGGGTCAGAGATCGTGGAGTCATGTATCAAATGAATATTCTATTGATCGCATGGCTACCAGATATGAGTCTTTATTCGGACAGCTAATAAAAAGGATTATTTAAAGACGTGTGTGGTATTACTGGTTTTCTTAATAAAGTAAAAGCTTCTCCTGAAGGTATTTTAGGAGAAATGATCGGGACAATGCCCCATAGGGGACCTGATGGTAGAGGGGTATGGCATGATACCAACGGTGAGATTGGTTTGGCGCATGCTCGGCTGTCTATTTTGGACTTAAGCAGCGCTGCAACTCAGCCTATGGTGTCACAGTCAAAACGCTATGTCATTTCATATAATGGAGAAATCTACAACCACGTTGGATTGCGCGCAGAGCTGGATGGATTGACAGATACCCAATGGCGCAGTAACTCTGATACGGAAACCTTGATCGAGTTGATTGAGTTTTGGGGGTTAGATGTTGCGCTGCAAAAAACTCATGGAATGTTTGCTGTAGCAGTTTGGGATACGCTAAAGAAAACTTTATCTCTTGCACGGGATCGAATGGGTGAGAAACCGCTGTATTATGGTTGGGTGAATGGAGCGTGGGTTTTTGCTTCTGAACTCAAAGCGATAAAAAAATTCCCTGGCTTTAATAATGAAATAGACCGTAAAGCTTTGGCTCAATATTTACGTTTAGGTTCTATTCCGGCTCCGTTGTCGATTTACAATAATATTTCTAAAGTAGAACCGGGTACAATCGTCTCTTTGCAGAGTGCTTATGATTCGCTTAAAATTAGAAGTTATTGGTCGACAATAGACACAATGATAGCTGGATCACAGAACTTATTTGAAGGCTCCGATATTGAGGCTGAGATTCAGCTAGAGAATATTTTAAGTAACGTTGTTTCAATGCAAATGTTATCAGATGTGCCCTTAGGAGCATTTCTTTCTGGCGGCATAGACTCTAGTCTGATATGCGCGCTAATGCAGGCAAATTCAACTGGTCGGATAGATACATGCTCGATTGGATTCGAGAGTAAAAAATTCAATGAGGCTGAACATGCTCGGGCAGTCGCGCAACATTTAGGGACTAATCATTTCGACCTTTATGTAACAGGTAAAGAGGCGCTAGATGTTGTGCCACTTTTGCCTGTAATTTACGACGAGCCTTTCGCCGACGCATCGCAGATACCCACATATTTGGTATCAAAAATTGCTAAGAAAAATGTCACTGTTGCTCTTACTGGAGATGCGGGGGACGAGCTTTTTGGGGGATATAATCGATATACACTTACCGATAAATATTGGAGTAAGCTCTCAATCGTGCCCCAAGGCCTTAGGCAGTTAATTGGAACATGCATACAACGCGTTCCTATTAGTCAACTAGATCGCATACTTGGTCCATTGTTCGGGTCAAGGTTTAATAATTTAGGAGACAAGATACATAAGGGCGCCAACGTAATGGGTGCCGCAAATGTTGATCAGCTCTACATGAGAATGCTTTCTCAGGTGGCGGAGCCAAGTGAATGGCTTATTGGCCATAGTGACGTGACTACTGATGCCTTAGTTAGTGGGGGCGATTCGGTGAAGCTTTCAGACATAGAGATGATGATGATGACCGATCTCGTCGGCTATCTGCCTAATGATATTTTAACAAAAGTTGATAGGGCTGCAATGGCGGTGTCACTTGAATCAAGAGTCCCATTTCTTGACCCGGACGTCATCAAATTTGCGGCATCTCTTCCGCTTCACATGAAGATAAGAAACGGTGATCCTAAGTGGATTTTAAAGAAAATTCTTTATAAGTACGTTCCTAAAACTTTATTAGACAGGCCAAAGATGGGTTTTTCTGTCCCGTTGGATGAATGGCTTAGAGGACCATTGATTGACTGGGCAGAAGCGCTTTTAGAGTCTTCACGACTTGAACGTGAGGGGTTTTTTAATGTTTCTACCGTTCGCCGGAAATGGGAAGAGCATAAGTCTGGATCGAGAAATTGGCAATACCAGTTATGGAATGTTCTGATGTTTCAATTATGGCTGGAGCACAATAAATAAGTAGTAGGATTTCTTATTTAGTGTAGCGTTTGGAGCAGCTCCGATCTTGTTACGCTAAGCGTTCATTCTAAGTCTTATCGGCCGATAGATTGCTGAATGGGCTTCTTAGGGAGTGAACTAACATTAGAAGAGTGCACTTGGGTAAGTGGTGCGATCATGGAAATAAATTATGAAAAAAGTGTTCATGTTCGTTAATGTTGATTGGTTTTTCTTATCTCATAGACTCCCAATAGCTATGGTTGCTGCAAAGAACAACATTGATATGAGTGTATACACGGATTTTACTAAGGTTCGAGATAACGATGGAGTAAATAAGTTTAAGTTACTTCGAAGTCCTTTAGGCAGAGTTGCAAAATATCCTGGTTATGAGTTTATTGAGCTAATAAAGGTATTTTTTTTAATAAGGAAAAGAAAGCCGCATTTAATACATGCGGTTACTATAAAACCAATGATATTACTTGGTATAGTGGCACGATTAACAAATACTCCATTCGTTGGTGCAATATCTGGCCTAGGGCCGGCATTTATACAAACTGGCTGGAAAAGTAAATTACGATTAGCGTTAATTCTAAAGCTCTATAGGTTTATTTTTCGATCACCAGAATCCGGAGTTATTTGTCAGAGTAAAAATGATGTAGATTTTTTATTAAAGGCTAAGGTTTGTGATAGGTTAAAAATCTTCATCATCGCGGGCTCCGGAGTAGATCTTAAAAAATACTCACCCGATCGCGCTCTCGACTCAAATGAGTCTGTCATTCTCATGGCATCGCGAATATTAAGTGATAAAGGTGTTTTGGAATTTTGTGCAGCAGCGAAAATTTTACAGAACGAAAATAAAAGTCATATCAAATTTAAGTTAGCAGGGCCCATCGATCTTCTCAGTCCTACGGGTATTCCTAAAGAAAAATTACTATCGATTTGCCTGGATAGCGGTATTGAATATTTAGGCAATAGATCTGATTTGGATGTGTTGCTGGCCTCGGCAAAACTTTTTGTTTATCCATCCTATTATCCTGAGGGAATTCCTAAGGTACTTTTAGAAGCGGCCGCAAGCGGAACCCCTGTGCTTACAACTGACCATCCTGGTTGCAGAGATGCTATTATTTATGGCAAGTCTGGTTTTACGGTAGAGCCTAAAGATGAAAAAAAACTGGCAAAAATGATTTCACAAATGCTGGCTGATGAAAAGCTTGCCGACATGGGCGTAGAGGGTAGAAAGCTAGCGGAAGAATTTTTTGATCAAGAAAAAGTTATTGAGTCACATTACAAGATTTATGCTCAATTTTTATGATACTCGATATCACTAGGAAAACTTCGAAGAGTTCAATCTATCCTGGGTATAGTAAGGACTTCCGATGATAATAAAATTGGCGGCGTTACTTCCTTTGCTGGAAAGAAATTGGGCTTTTTGGAGATTTAAATAAAGATAATGGATAAAATTCTTCTCACAGGCGGGTCTGGATTTGTTGGATCTGCATTATTACAACATACCGCTTTTGATGAAGCGGTTGCAGTTGGTCGAAGCTGTCCAAACAATTGTAGAAACTTCGTTTACAGAACTCTTGACTCGACGACTGACTATAGTGAGTTGTTAAACGATGTTGATATTGTGGTTCATGTTGCGGCCAGAGCGCATGTCCTTGAGGAAAATCCCCAAGGATCCCTTAATATATATCGCGACATTAACACCTCTCCAACGTTGGCTCTCGCGAAGCAAGCTATTAACGCGGGAGTGAAGCAATTTATTTTCATTAGTTCAATAAAAGTACTGGGGGAGAAGACAGAATTGAATGAGCGATTCACACATGCGTCCCCGCTCAACCCCCTTGATCCGTACGCGATTTCTAAAGCTGAGGCAGAGATAGGGCTCAAAGATTTAACCGCAAAATCTAAGATGGACCTGGTTGTTATCCGACCACCTCTAGTTTACGGAAAAAATGTGAGAGGTAATTTTGCGAAACTTCTAAAATTAGTACCCTTACAGCTGCCGTTACCTCTTAAATTTATTACTAATAAACGTAGTTTAGTTGCATTAGATAACTTAGTAGATTTAATAGTGTGTTGTTTGTCTAATCCAAAAGCGGCAAATCAAACGTTTTTAGTAAGTGATGATTTTGATTTATCTACATCAGATCTTCTTGCTGTTTTAGCTAGAACTGGAGGGTACAAAAGCAGATTAATAGGTATACCCAATTGGCTATTGAAGGTTTTTTTTAGAGCCATAGGTAAACTGGGCGTTTATCGACGGCTCTCAGATTCGATGCAAGTTGATATGACTTTTACTAAAAAACAATTGGACTGGGCACCTCCTATTGCAGTGGACGTTGCTATGCAAAGGTGCTGGTCTAAACGTCATTGATTGTGACGTCTAATTTGGAGATTTTATGAATTATTTAAATATTATCGGAAGAGATGCAGAATTATTTTCATCCGATATTGCAGAGTATGAGGATCAATTGTTAAGTATTGTGGCTAGTGCCCGTTTTTTAGTAATAGGCGGAGCTGGTTCTATTGGGCAAGCGGTATCTAGGGAAATCTTCAGGCGGAATCCTCAAGCTCTTCATGTGGTCGATATTAGCGAGAATAATACTGTTGAGCTAGTCAGGGATATTAGAAGTGATTTTGGATATGGGACCGGCGACTTCAGGACCTTCGCGATTGATTGCGGCGGTGTAGAGTTTGAGGCATTGATTGAGGAGCATGGTCCTTATGATTACGTTTTTAACTTATCTGCATTGAAGCACGTCCGAAGTGAGAAAGATCCCTTTACACTTATGAGAATGATTATGGTTAATATTTTCAATACCCTTAAGACTTTGATGTTAGCAAAAAAGATGGGGTGTAAAAAATATTTCTGTGTTTCTACTGACAAAGCGGCAAATCCTGTAAATATGATGGGGGCCAGTAAACGTATTATGGAAATGTTTTTAATGAAAGAAAGTTTGGTGCAAAATATTTCTATGGCACGGTTTGCTAATGTTGCCTTCTCTGACGGATCTCTGCTTCATGGTTTTAACCAACGCTTTGCAAAACGACAGCCGTTGTCTGCTCCAAATGATGTGCGTCGTTATTTTGTCACTCCAAAAGAATCAGGAGAACTATGTTTGTTGTCTGGTTTGCTTGGAAATAACAGGGATATTTTTTTTCCTAAACTGAGTGAAAAGTTACATTTGATCACTTTTTCCGAAATAGCGTGTAGATATTTAAGACAACTTGGATACGAACCTTACGAATGTAAGAGTGAAGACGAAGCGCGCAATCGGGCTGAGGAACTAATTGCTGAGAAGAGGTGGCCTTGTTATTTCTTTGATAGCGACACAACAGGCGAAAAGGATTTTGAAGAGTTTTTTACTGATAATGAAGATTTAAAAATGGATAAGTTTGATGGTATTGGTATTATACAAAATCCTCCAGACTTTGATGAACATAAACTGGAAATTTTTTCCCAAGGTATTGAGTCTCTGCGAGCTAAGGGTAAATGGGACAAAAATGATATTGTCCGTTTATATTTTCAATTGTTGCCTGAATTTGCTCACAAAGAAACAGGCAAATATCTTGATCAAAGGATGTAGATGTGAAGCGAACTTTTGATATTATTTTTTTGAGTATAGCGTTGATTATATTGTCACCATTATTACTGCCTATTCTAGTGATTTTGAGGTTTAGTAGAGAAGGTGAGATTTTCTTTTCGCAAGAGCGGATTGGCTAGTATGGGAGGCTATTTAGACTTCTAAAGTTTGCCATGATGCTGAAAAACAGCCCCAACATAGGCACAGGCACGGTAACTATGAGAGGTGATACTCGCGTATTGCCGGTTGGTCAGTTTTTTCGGAAGACTAAGATCAATGAGTTACCGCAATTAATAAATATTCTGGTCGGTGACATGAGTATTATTGGTCCGCGTCCTCTGACTGAGCAGACCTTTGGTGCATATCCGGATGCGAGTCAAAAAATCATAACGCTAGTGAGGCCTGGTTTATCTGGTGTTGGGTCCATCATTTTTCGTGGAGAGGAGGAAATTATGTATGGGGCAACGGCGTCAGTAGATTTCTATGATTGTGTCATCGCGCCTTACAAGGGTGCTCTTGAAGAGTGGTATGTAGCCAATAAAGGATTATATATATGTTTTATAGCCATTGGGTTGACAGTATGGAATGTTCTTTTGCCAAAAACCTCGGTGCATTGGAGGCTCTTTGAAAAATTACCTAAACCGCCAGTAGAACTTGAAGGGCCACTTAATTACCCATCATAGGTATTCGTACCCGGATATGATAAGTACAAATATCGTTTGCTTGCCGGGTATATTTTATTGACAGGGTACGAAACAGCTAGAAGTACGTATTAAACTGACCTAAAGGAAAAATTGCATAATGAAGATCTTAATAACAGGAACTGCTGGGTTTATCGGGTTTCATCTTGCCAATAGGCTAGTAAAAGACGGACATGAAGTTTATGGATTAGATTCAATAAATGATTATTATGACGTAAATTTAAAGCACTCTAGACTCGCTTCGGCTGGTTTTGAAAGTGACAGGACTATCTATAACGAGCTAATACAGTCTTCCAAGCATTCCAACTTATTTTTTATTAACCTAGCTCTAGAGGATAAGGAAAATTTGAATGCTCTTTTTAAAGGTCAATCTTTTGACGCAGTTTGTAATCTTGCTGCGCAGGCCGGGGTTAGGTATTCGCTAACTAATCCAGCTGCCTATATCAGTGCCAATATAGAGGGATTTTTGAATATCTTAGAGTCATGCCGACATTTTGGAGTTACTAACTTATCTTATGCCTCAAGCTCTTCAGTATATGGATTGAATAGAGATTATCCTTTTTCAGAGGATAAGAACGCGGATCATCCAGTAAGTCTTTATGGAGCTACTAAAAAAGCAAACGAACTGATGGCACACTCATATTCGAGTCTTTATGGTATCTCAACGACAGGACTTCGTTTTTTCACTGTTTATGGACCTTGGGGTCGGCCAGATATGGCGTTGTTTTTATTTACTAAAGCTATTCTTGAGGGAAAGCCTATAGATATATTTAATAATGGTGACATGATTCGTGATTTTACTTACGTAGCTGACATCGTTGAAGGTGTCCGGAATGTCATTTTAAATCCCGCACAGAAAAACTTGGAATGGGATCCTGAAACTCATGTTACCTCTTCTTCTTCAGCTCCATTTAGAGTCTATAATATTGGTAATAATTCACCGGTTCGGCTGACTAGCTTCATTGACGCAATCGAAAATTCGCTTGGAATGGTGGCAACAAAAAATTACCTTCCTATGCAACCTGGAGACGTGCAAGCAACTCATGCTGACTCCACCAATCTTGTAAATGATTTTAATTTCAATCCATCGACGCCTATCCAATCTGGAATAGATAATTTTATAGATTGGTATAAAACTTATTATTTAAGGTCTGATTAATTAGTCTATGAATACCTCATTTAATCGAGTCTTATCCGTATCCTTTGTGGGTAGATTTTTGGCACAAATACAAATCGCTGTTTTTGGCCTAGCTGTCGCTAGTCTTTTGTCAAAGCAGGATTTTGGTCTTTTTCAGCAACTGCTATCATTTTCTTTGATTGCTGTGACTGTTGCGCGCCTAGGGTTTGAGATCGTAGCGCAAATAGAAATTCCAAAGAAAGATGGAATAGCATTGATTGATGGATTAAGTATAGATCTAATTAAGATTAAAATAATCGGATCGTTGGTTGTCTTTCCGGTTCTTGTAGTACTTTTTCAGTTTTTTTCTTTTTCGGACATTGGGAACCAATATACTTTATTGATAGCTAGTTATACTTTTTTGTTGGCTGTCAACAGGTATGTTATTGATGCCATTTTGGTTTATTCCCTAAGAATCACCAGAGCTATACTTATTAGTAATGCCCTAGCATTTTTTAAACTCTGCGCCGTTGGTTATCTAATATCTATAGCGTCAAATTCGATTCAACTAATTATTAGCGCTCTTGTGTTTGTAGAGTTGGGATGCTTTATTTATTTGATCTTTTTTTATAAAGTTGTCAATAAAGATTTCTTGTCACTGAATTTTCAGTCTTTTACCCAAGAAAATATAAAATCTGCATGGCACCAATATGGAGATATTTTGCTCAGTGCTATGGTGTCGATGGCAGGAGGGGTTATAGTATTATCTCTTTTCGGGGACTTGGAATTATTGGCGTCGTATACGTTTATTTTAGCAGTAGTCATGGGTATTTTTTCTGGGGGTTCACTGAATTCGATACTGGAGCCAATAATAAATACCCTTCTACTGAGAAGGTTAAATCTAAATTCTTATGATTTTGAGCAGGCTGAGATAGATCAAATACTTGCCGCTTGGTGTTCCCTTTCATTTATTACGAATTTGTTCATTGGATTATGTTTGTTTATATTTATTGGCGCCATTAATGAGTATTTCTTGGATTATAAATATTCTAGTGAAGTGCCTAAGATACTTATGACCTATATTGGATTATCAGCGTTTTGTTGGACATATCAATATAGTACATGGGCTCTCTTGAAGAAGAGGCTAGATATTTTGAGAAATACCTCATTAGTGACTGGGGTAGCGCATTATCTCTTTATCGGATTATTTACCTATTTTTATGGTGTTAATGGGGCATTGTGTTCTCTAATTTTGTCTCATATTATTAAATGCTACTTGTTGCATATTTATTTAGGAAAGCCTACTTTTTTAGCTGAAGCTTTCCAAATTACACTGGGGCAGATCTGGAGCGTGCTACTCATATTAATCATGATAGGAATTTCTTTTTTATACTTAGAATCTGATTACAAGTACTTCATTTACTTTGCTACGATTTCTGTATCGGCCTTTACAGTATTTAACGTTTGCAAAACTTATAATAAAATATATCTTTATAAACTGAGGACTCAATGAAGTCATTTGTTCTTACATCTGATTGCGACCATCTTTTAGCTGATGAGCATCTCAAACTACTCAGACTATTTGGTGAAAATGGCATCTTTGTCACTACAGCTGTGTTTGGAAAATTGGAAATAGAAAATTCTTTTTTAGGTAGACATTGTAATAAATCTGAAACTGCTGGTTGGGATAATAAGGTTCTCAGAAAAGGGCTGATTGAAGCGCAAGCAATGGGTCATGAAATCGCTTTTCATGGTGCGTCACAATGTTCAAATACTAGAGCGAGCTTTATTCAAGGCATTGAGGAATTTAAACAGATATTTGGAGAATATCCATTTACATACATTGAGCATGGTCCAAACCCAGTGACGCACAAAGTTTTCCAAGAGGAGGACTGCAAATTAGAAATGTTGTCAAATAAAGGGGCTGACATCGACAGTCCTTATTTTGTTAAAGACATTATTGAAGAAGTATTCTCGGCTTGTTGGACGCAAGAATTTCTTTTGTCAGTTGATGAAATTCCCAAAGAAAAAACTGGGTGGATAGTATCTAAGGGCAATATAAATTATATTAATAGAATGAGAATGCTTGATTTTGTTCGGTTTCAGAAGCTCAGTAAGAATCTAAATAATGAGAATGATTCGTTTATTGGATATACCCATTTCGGCTACGAAGGTTATTTTGGGCCAAAGAGACGGGTGCTATTAGATATGTTTCGGCCTTTTCTCCCTGCAAGGTTTGAGTATTGGCAGGGAAAACATCTTGAGAAAAATATCAATGAAATCTGCTCGTTTCTAAAGCACCATAATTTTCAGTCAAAAACTGTAAAGGAGTTCGTTTTATCATGTCGAAAATAGTTTTTGGTACAGGAAAGCTGGGCAGACTAAATCCCTCAAAATATGAAAAAGGAATAGGTTTGTTATCAATCAGGGATAGAAAGTACTTATATCCAGCTTGTTTTTGAATGCTGCAATATAAAGGGTCAAAAGTGAAGAAATTTTTAGTAATATTTGGTACACGACCAGAAGCTATTAAAATGGCGCCTGTGGTAAAGTCTTTGGAACATTATATGGAGTTGAATCCTGGAAGATTGTCAGTCAAAGTATGCATTACAGCGCAGCATCGGGAATTATTGGATCAGGTTCTGGAGGTCTTCAATATTGTTCCGGACTATGATTTAAATATCATGCAGGATAACCAGGATTTATTCGATCTATCCTCCAGAATTTTGCTAAAGGTGAGGGGTGTTTTGGACGATTTCGAGCCCGACTTGGTGTTCGTACATGGGGACACTTCAACTGCTTTTATTTCTTCATTAGCCACATTCTATAAAAAAATAAAAATAGCTCATGTTGAAGCGGGTTTGAGGACCAATGATATTTATAGCCCCTGGCCTGAAGAGGCTAATAGGCAGCTAACATCGAAACTAGCGGATTTTCACTTTGCTCCCACCGACAACTCAAAGACAAACTTAGTCAATGAGAACATTTCTGAAAGTAGCATCCATATAACAGGAAACACAGTTATAGATGCTTTACTCATGGTTCGACAAAAAATATACAATAGCGTCAATCTCCAGCAAAGCATAGAGGAGGGGATTAAGCTTGACTTCAAAATCAAAGGGTCAAAGTATATTTTAGTTACAGGCCATAGACGCGAAAATTTCGGTGAGAGTTTTGTTAATATTTGTAAAGCACTTATTGAAATAGCAAAAAGCAACCCAGCATTTTATATAATCTATCCGATGCATATGAATCCTAATGTTGTTAAGCCTGTGACGGCGTTACTTGGTAAAATCAAGAATATATGCCTCATAAGTCCTTTAGATTATTTGTCATTTGTTTACTTGATGGACAACTCGTTTTTGATCCTGACAGATTCGGGAGGTATTCAAGAGGAAGCTCCTTCTTTGGGAATCCCTGTTTTGGTGATGAGAGAAAATACAGAAAGACCTGAGGCAATTAAGTATGGAACTGTTAAATTGGTCGGGACTAGCACTTCAAGAATAACTGCCGAAGTTCAAGAATTGATTGACGACGCAGATAAGTACAAACTAATGTCTGAAACTATAAATCCCTATGGGGACGGTAAGGCTTCAGAAAAAATACTGGAGGTATTGATTAAAAATGAGCAATTATAATTCTAGAGTTAATTTGGTAGAAGGCTACTTGGGAAGAATCAGTTTGGACCAAGAAATCACATCCTATTACAAAGGGCGAACTGTTCTGATTACTGGTGGAGCGGGGGCTGTTGGGAGTAATCTAGTCATAGCTTTGTCCTTGTTGGTTGGAGATGCCGGTAAGGTTGTAGTTATTGACAATTTGTCTTCAATTAAAGTGAAAGATACATCCAATATAATGCCAATGGGCAATGTTATGTTTGTACTTGGTGATATTACGAGTGATGAAGATCTAAAAAGAGTTTTTAAAGAAAAACCGTCAATGGTATTTCATTTAGCTGCGTTTTTTGCCAATCAAAATTCAGTCGATTATCCGGAAAAATCAGCCCATGTGGATGTGCTTGGACATGCAAAGCTACTGGAATATTCTACGTTAGCAGGGATTGATAAATTTATTTATGCTTCAAGCGGTTGCGCTATCTACGGGTCCTTCCCAAAGATGCCGTTAAAGGAAGATTTCATTTCTATGCATCTCACCACTCCTTATCAAATCAATAAGATGACAGGTGAA
>MDSY01015764.1_pt1 | contig 19164 bp, 13 predicted proteins | sample 811131 | NCBI WGS metagenome assembly MDSY01 (sample SAMN05326643, study PRJNA326480) | marine metagenome | isolation source: seawater | place: Atlantic Ocean: South West | collected 2010
ATGCTGCAGACATGTAATCACCATATGATCCACCAGGGAATCTTCCTCTTGGCCAACTGTTTCTTTGGCCAACGGTAGGTGAAGCAATGATAGCTCCAGTGGCTGCATTCATTACATGGTTTCCAATGAATAATTCAGGGGTGCCGTCTTCATCAAAATCGGCAAATTGCACTACAGCCCATTTTTGGTCACTGTATTCGTTTAGGTTAATTTGACCATAGCTAACTCGATATCTTTGAGTTAGAGTGCCGTTATTATAATCAAAACATGAAATCCATTGGCGACAATTGTTTTGAGCTGCGCCAGCTTGGGCGTTACCTGTTACTAAGAAAACCTCTGCGGTTCCATCATTATCAATGTCAGCGATTGCTGCTCCACCAGAAAAATTGTGATAAGTACCTTGGTAAGCAATATTGGTTATTTGAGAACCATCTTGACCATTTAGTACATATAATCTTCCATTTCCATAATTAACAGTAACAAGTTCAGGGATTCCATCAGCATCCATATCTCCAACAACTGGTGTAACATAGTCTTCTCCAGCCGTTGAGGTCCACTGTTGCTTCATACTAAATGAAGCAACATCAGGCGTATCAGGACAATCAGGAATTACGCCATTGGTATAGTGTGAGGCACAGACAGAAGTACCTGCACAATCTCCGTCAAAACAATCCACATCACCATTTCCATCGTCATCAAAACCATTATTACATTGCTCGGAAGCTAATGAGAAAATTACATCAGTATCCGATACTGAATTATTAGACATATCAGGATCGGTAAGAACCGTTGAAGCTGTAATTGATGCACTATTCACCAAGTTCCCTGTGAACCCAGGAGGAACAACAACCTTTACAGTATAAACAACACTATCACCTACACTAATATCTAAGACATCTTCCAATGCTCCTGTACCACTTGCGTTATCGGATACAGCTGTACCGTATGTTGTGGTAGTCCAATTCATTAGAGTAACTCCTGCTGGAAGTGCATTTCTAACAGTATCTCTATAAGATCCCCAAGGACCATTGTTTTTTACAGTAATTGTATATGTTTGAGTACTTCCAGGAGTGTAAGAAGGACGGTTGTCATCAACCGTAATGTTTACATCTGCTTCAGCTTTAATTTCTCCACAAGCACAACCATCAACCCAAGTTCCATTTCCCCAACCTGGGTTCGTTCCAATTTGCTCAATACTTCCATCATTTAAGTCAACTAAATATATTGAGTAAGTTTGACTCATCATGTATATAGCTCCGTCCGTACTTCGAAACATTGCTGCATAACTTAAATCACCATCTCCACCAATGTAAGTTACTGTTCCGTCGTTTGGATCAACAGAGACTAAACCGTCATGAGTAGCTCCTGCACTAAATCCGTACAAGAGACCATCGTCTGTATTGTAAATAGCGCCTCTTATATAAACTGGATCCGATAAAGTTATTGACTCTGCTAATTGAGATTTCACATTAATTCTTCTCAGACTACTTGTTGCATCTTGGTTATAAAAAGCATATAAATTCTCGTTATTATCGAAAGCTCCAGCACTAGCGTGTTTTCCCATATTATTCGTTACGCCAGCTCCATAAATATAGCCAACAAAATTAGCAACCCCTGTGCTACTTAATACCCACAATTGATTACGACTACCAGCATTGTATCGAATAGTATAAATGTAATTGTCATTGGGGTTTAAGGCCATTCCATCATGGTTCCAGGTTAAAGCATTACTTATAGTTCCTAGTGTTGGAGGTTGATCTCCATAATTCCATTCTTTTAAATCGGTCCCTCCACCTAGGTGAGAGAAAAACATTCGGCTTGTAGAACAAACAAAAGCTGGGTCAGCTGTCGCAACTCCTGAAATTCTAAAGTCATAAGTAGATTCATTTACATCATCTGTATCAAAAGCAGCAACACAAACACCACTACCTCCAGTGGTTCTACCATGAGTTCCAGCCGCATTTGGAGCGTATTCTACATCAAAAGAAACACTATCTCCAGGAATAATAATAAGTTTTGTAGGAGTTGTTATGTTAAATTGGGTGTTATAGACCGTAGTAACACGAAAATTGCTTATAGTTAAGTCGGATGTTCCTGTATTATATATCCAAAAAGTATTGGTTTTGGAACCAATATTTGCTTGGTGAACTCCGAATGATTGTCCCGTGGAATCAGGCCAGGTCGAAGCTGCATCAAGAATTTCATAGCCACCACCTTTAACGGTTACCTCAGGTTGGGCGATAGCACTCACTGCAGCTAGTACGGAAATCAGAGTCAGTAATATGTTTGTTCTTGTACACATGTAATTTTACAGCAGGTTTTACTTGTAAAAATGCTAAAAGTTGCAAAACAGTATGTTATGCAAAAAGTAACTTTTTAAAATACTAATCAAAAGCCATAGAGGGTTCACAATTCCTAAATAAGTATATACAATTCCTTAAACAGTTGATTTTATTGTCTTTAAACCCTTTACCTATGATGGAGTAATTCCCTGACTCAGAAAAAGTCCAATTAGCATTGAAAATTTCATTATTGGTCTCGTTAATATTTCTTATTCTAATTAACTCTTCCGATCCCCTTAACTTTTAATATAAAATTCAACTTAATCCAAGTAGTCAAAACTCCCACCAGAAAATGCTTCAATTACATATGATTTACCAATTACGAAGTCATCACTTTCACCAGGTTTCGTCAACTCAATAAAAGGTTTTTTAATACCCTAACTAATTTGCCAGTTACCTGTGTAAATGATGAAAGTGAAATACTAATAAAAATAATGATAAGTTAAAACCGTACCATGACGGTTAATTTTTTAGGTAATTTTCTTTTGGAGAAGAATGGATTTTTTATTTCGACATTATCTAAGCTACCACTTTTAAAGTCTTTAGAAAAGCGAATAGAATTCCTAATTTAGTAGCATGAAACTTATTTTGTTATTTGTAGTAATTTGTACTTGTTTTATTTCCTGTTCGGAAGAGCGCGTGGTTAAAAAAGAAATTAAACGCCCGAATATTTTATTTGTTATGACTGATGATCATTCGCGACACGCAATAGGCGCTTATGGAAGTAAATTAGTTAAAACTCCAAATATTGATGAGATAGCCAAAAATGGTGTTTTATTTAAAAACTGCGCAGTAACGAACTCAATATGTGGTCCTAGTCGAGCAGTTGCTTTAACTGGAAAATACAGCCATATTAATGGTTTTAAAGACAATCAATCTAAGTTTAATGGCAATCAACAAACTTTCCCTAAACTATTACAAAAAGTAGGATATCATACCATGATGGTTGGGAAATGGCATTTGCATTCTATTCCACAAGGTTTTGATTATTGGAATGTTTTAATAGGTCAGGGGCAGTATTACAAACCGCGTATGATTGAAATGGGAGATACTAATGATATTGAAGGATATGTAACGGATGTTGTAACAGATATTTCTTTAAAACAATTAAAAAACCGTGATCAAAGTAAACCGTTTTGTTTGATGTATCATCAAAAGGCTCCCCACAGAAATTGGATGCCTAATGTAAAACATTTAAATCTATACAAAAACGATACTTTACCGCTTCCTGATAATTTTTACGACGATTATAAAAATCGAACCAGTGCTGCGAAAGACCAGGATATGGAAATTAAAAACATGTATATGTCTTTCGACATGAAATTGGATCCAAACACTTTTGCTGATTCAACAGAAACTGGAACAGGAGGAAGTAAAACATGGGATGCTATATATGATTGGAAGTATGCCTACAATCAGATGTCTGAAATACAAAAAGAGGAATGGGATAAACATTATCAACCAATTTCTAAGGCGTTTTACAAATCCAATTACTCCGATTCTGCTTTGGCAGAATGGAAATATCAACGTTATATCAAAGATTATTTGAGGTGTATTGTTTCGGTAGATGAAAATTTGGGAAGGATGATTAAATATTTAAAGAGCACAGGAGAGTGGGAAAACACATTGGTTATTTATACTTCTGACCAAGGGTTTTTCCTGGGGGAGCACGGTTGGTACGACAAACGTTTTATGTATGAAGAGTCATTAATTACACCATTTATTATGAAGCTTCCCAATAAGGACTCCTCATTGGTAAATTCTAACTTGGTGATGAACCTGGATTTTGCACCTACTATTCTGGATTATGCAGGAGTAACTATTCCTGAAGATATGCAAGGGAAATCGCTAAAACCTGTTCTTGAAGGTAACGGTTTGGACAGAAAAGGACAATATTACCATTACTATGAATTTCCCCACGGGTGGCACAATGTTAAAAAACATTATGGTGTAAGAACTAGTGCGTTTAAATTGATTCATTATTATGATGAAGTAGATGAATGGGAGATGTTTGACTTGCAAAAGGATTCCAGTGAAATGAATAATATTTACGGAGTGGAGGAATACAAAACCACACAAGAAGAATTACAAAGTCTTTTAATAGAGTTAAAGGCTCAGTATAAAGACTCTATTCCATAAAACAAGGTTTTGTGACTCCTTATATTTTTAGGATTATCTTGTTTTCACTGCCTAATTTTATAAAATAAACTCCTGGAGGTTGAGCCCCTAAATCAACTTTGTAATCAGTTCCTGAAAACAATGTTTTCCCATGTGTATCAATTACAGAAAATGATTTCTTTTGGTCCCATTGTATAAACCCGTTGGTCGGATTAGGCCATATTTTAATTTTTTTAAACTTCCTCGATTCTTTTGAAGTTAGTATTTCGCAATTGAAATCATTTATTATTCCATAAGCTAGAGATTGATTCCCGGATTGATTCAAATGTACATCATCATTTAGACTTAAGGCTTCTGTATAATCGTTTCCATTTAAATAATTAAGGTTGGAGTAACTTTTCTGCAATTGTTGAATAATTTGTAGTTGACCATTTTTTAAACTGTCGATGGTTCTTATAAGTGTGTTGGTTTGATTTGTCGTGTAGGTTGGAAGTATAGCTAAAACACATGCATTAGGATAATTATTTAGTAAAGAGGTTAAAATAGTTTCATATTGCGGAAAGGAATTGTTCGCTAAATAAGCATCCGATCCAGAATAATGCACATCATTATACCCCCATAAAATTGAAATTAAATCCGGTTCCAGTCCGGTAGAAAAGTTACTTAAAATACCATCGTAAATCTTTGAACCTCCAATTCCCCAGTTGTATAGTTCATATCCTAAGGAGTCTGCAATAATATAAGGATATGTTAAGCGAGTGGAGTAGGTGTTAATTCCCATTCCATGAGTGATAGAGTTCCCAATAGCGATATAAACTGGTTTGTTTTTATTGATGGGACTTAATAAAAAGCCATTAAGTATTTCCAGTTTTAAAAATTCAGCATTGGAAAAAGTAGGTAAGGTAATTGACCACTCCACTATTTCCTGCGATGGGTTTTCCATTTCAATTTCCCACCCTTGGGAGTCAAACTGATATTCTCCATTTTTAAATACATCAAACGTATGCCAAAACAAATCATCGCTAATGGATGTGTTTTCCTGAAAATAAGCTTTTATTTTTGGGCTATTTGTTTTAAATCTAAGTTTAACTCCACTCGTTGCACCTGCTCTTTTTTGTTCGTAGTACCCTTGAACTTCTCCTAATGCATATTCCTTTTTAAATCGGTATAAAGTCGCTTTGCTTTCTGAAAGATCTATATCATTTGCACCTTCGAAAATTAGATGGCTGTTCGTAGGATAGATCGATTGAAAAGAACAGTCATTTATTGGTGTTATGCTCGTATTTCCTCCAGAGCAAATTCCACAATTGTCTATACTTGCTGAACCACCAAAATCGCTATTACAGTCCAAGCCATTTAATTGGATATCATCTACATAATAGGTTCCTTGATCCTTAAAAATGAGTTTGATTCTACCAGCTGATGAGTTCACGCTAGCTTCAAAAGTTGTTGTATAAAGTCGCCAACTGCTAGAGCTGATAACAATGTCCTCATTTTTATCAACAGTAGTGTTGCTCATTATGGATACATTAATTGCATCACCAATTTCTCCTTTTGCATAAAATGATACTGTGTAGGATTCCCCTGAAGTCATGTCGAAGTAACAAGCTCCTGTATTAAAAATCCTTACTTGCCATACACCAGCAACAGAAACGTTTGCTTTTAAACATTTATTACCGGTGTATTTATCCTCTGAAGTTAACTCGATGGTTCCATTGCTTTGAGTTCCTGTCACAAATTTATTTAGGAGATTATACCCTTCAAAATCACCAATTCCTCCAGAATTAAAACACTGAGAAAAAGAAAAAAGATAGAAGAAATAAAAAAGGATTGTTAAGTACGTTTTCATCTCCTTAAGATACTAAAATATGAGATTTTAATAGTTGTTAATTTTTCAAAATCAGACTATTTGTTTTGGTTATTAAATCAATAATTATCGACTCAATCTCTTCTATTAATCTTCTGAAAAGAAGAATGAGATTTAAAGTGTTTTTTCTTTATTTGATATTAATAACATTTTAAGCATTAAATATCAGTCTGTTATATATTAGTGTTGATTTTTCTTCAAAAAAAGAGGTTACTTTTAGAGAGTCTTGCATAAACGGGAAAGTGAAGTGATGAATAATAGCAATATATTAGCAGCCATTAGGCAAGGAAATTCTTCGGAAGTGATCGAAGAAATTTACTTGTACTATCCCGTTGTAAGAAGTTTTATCCTAAAAAACTCTGGTGATGAAGATGAAGCAAAAGATGTGTTTCAGGAAGCCTTGGTAATATTTTATGAGCAAGCGAAGAGTCAAACTTTCGATCTAAACTGTTCGGCTAATACCTATGTTTATGCCATTGCTAAAAATTTATGGAGATCGAGGTTAAGAGAGAAAGGTAAAAAAGTAAGCTCTCAAATTGAAAATGTAGTGGATGTTTCAGCTGATGTTTCAGCTTACCAAGAAGAAGAAAAATTATACAGTTACCTAGATAAAGTATTATTACAATTAAACGAAAAATGCCAAGCAGTATTTAAGCATTTTTACTTTCTAAAAAAGTCGATGCGCGAAATCGCTCGTGACTTGAATTTTAGTTCAGAAAATGCTGCTAAAACCCAAAAATACAAGTGTATTGAGAGGGCTAAAAAGTTAGCAGCACAAATTGAAAACAATGTTGAACCTAAAATTTACAAGTCATGAGAACCGAATTAGAAAAACTAAAATATATAGAAGATTACCTAATTGGAAAATTACCTTCGGATGAGGTTATAAATTTTGAAAACGAAATTGCCGAAAACGCTTATTTGGCAAAGGAAGTTGAGTTTCAAAAGCAAATCATTAAACGCAGTGAGCGAATGGCTTTTAAAGAGCAATTAAACGCATTGCACCAAAGTCATTTCCCGCAATCATCCAAAAAATGGTGGCAGCAAAATATTTACTTAAATAGCACTGTAATCGCAGTTATTGCTATTGCATCAATTACAGCATTTTTAATAATGGGCGATAGTAATGATCTTGTGGAAAAGCAAGATTCAATTCAACCTGAGATTGAAAAAGCGGTTCTAAAACAAGCTGCTGATCCAGTTGATGAAAAGGAGGCTAATTATGATTTTAAATGTGATACTGGGGTTACTCAAGAGGATGTTGTTCCTATAATTTCCGACAATTTAGCTAAAGCACATGGAACACCAAATATTCAATCAAAAGTTGCAATAGCAGATTTCAATAATAATGATTTACCGATTGAAGAGGAAATAGAACCCTTAAAAATGGAGGACTTTCTTCCTCCGTTTGATACCATTTATTATTCATCAAATGATACCATGTTGTATGAATACCGACGATCGGGTACTCAAATTCATTTGCCTAAAAACCTTATTGTAGGCAAAGAGAATTCTAGTGAGAAAATCCCTTTATTATATCGTGAATACAGAAACCAGGCTGATATAGCCTTTTCGGGTATTCCAATGATTTATAAAGAAGAGGGAACTACCTATGAATTTGAAAGCGGAGGTATGTTCGAGTTTATCCCAGTTGATGAATCTTTGAAAATGACAACCAAAGGAGCAGAGGTGTTAACAATTGATTTTGCTTTGACTACTGATACATTGGATCTTGATTTTTACGAACTAGAGAAGAATGAATGGGTGAAGAAAGGAGTGTTTGCTGGAACAAAAGATTCGATTCTCGATTGTTGGCCTCCTTGTGACACTGGAAAAGTTTGTGATTTTGAAGTAAAGTCATGGATAAAGACTGAGGATGGAATATTTGGTAGTGAAGGAGATAAACGCTCATTTTTCAGGGCTTTATTTGTTAGAAAATTATGGAGGAAAAGCTTTAAAGGAGAATCTGTAACTTTTAAATCTGATTCGTCTATTTCGAAGGTGTCTGGTGGGAGAATCCCAAACCAAGGTGATGAATTTGTTCAAATGGAATTTGAAATTAAAATTCCTGCAAGAGCAATAAATCATCGTTTTTCAAACAATGTGCACAGGCAAGAAGCGCAAGTTTACTTAGAAGACCCAATGAAGAGTCTTGACGTTAGAAAATCTCTTTATGGAAAATTAATGCTTACTTGTGAGAAATGTGCCAATCAAGAAAAATGGGCGAGTTCTGAAAAATTATCGTCTTTATATTCCCCAATTTACAATAGAGATTCTCTTTATAAGGAAGTTGAAAAAAGGAGGGCGGCTAACGAGCAACGTAAAACCACTATTATTGAGGCGAATAATATTTTAGCTGATGGTAAAGCGAAAAACAATTATCGAACATATAAATATAAGCGTAAACAAGGAAGCAGAATTGCATTTGTGGCTTTGAAATTAACTTCATTTGGGGTTGCAAATTGTGATGCAGTAAGGCCAATAAAAAACTATAATAAGCCAACCATAATTAAGACGAAATTCCTAACGAAAGCTGGTGAAGCCATTAAAGTTGAAAGAGTTAGTAGAGTGTATTTAAATCGTAATTCAGCGTTTTCATACCCTAACCGAAAAATCGAAATGTGGCAGCCAATAGATCAGATATTTTTAGTTTTCTCTAAAGATGGATTGTATTATGTGAATACAATAGCGGTTGATGAACTATTTAGAAACAATCCTAAAACTTGTGTAGCCAAAAAACTGGATAAGTCGGTGAATACTACGAGAGGTTTAATGAAGTTCTTAGATGAAAAAAGAAATAAAGTAATCCATAAATAATTATGTTGTAGGGGCGGTACCCATTTGTCCGCCACTACTGAAATAGGTTTCTTTTCAGCATTTTTTCTACTTCATGTTCAGTTTGATTTAACGATTCTGTTGTTAGATTAATTAGCCTAAATGGTTTGGCCCCTTTTAGGCTTTTTTGACGCCATTCTAATTGTAAACCTGTTTTATCAATTCCATTATCAAACCACCATGCAGTATACAATGAATCACCATTTTGATGAACGAGTTCAGCAGTTTGTACAATGAACCCATTTATGTTGGATTCTTTTTGATTTTTAATGGTATATCCGCTTCCACTCCAGCAAATTTTAGGATTATGATCGGCACCAAAAAAGCCAACAGGTGGTTTTATGTAAACCAAAACCGAGTCATTTTGAAGTTTGATAATATTGGTACTTACAACCGACTTTTTAAAACCCTTTATTTTAATGGTTTCATATAAATGATCAACCTTTTCATGACGACCTTTAGGGCCAAAAAAGAACATTGAAAGATTGAGTGAGCAAATGACTCCGAAAACAATTAATGAATTGGTAGAAAGAGCTTTTTGAGGTAGCTTATCTTGTTTAATATTTGCTTTGTTTTTAAAGTACCATCTTGCCAAAAGAAAAAATGGAAAAATGGTATAAATTAACAAGCAGGTAATACCTATAATTTCGTGGCTTAAAGTCTCTGGTTGAGATTCAAAAATTGTAATGGTAACAATGCGCATAAGGTTTCCAAAAACAGACAGCAAAAGCATCAAACTAATAAATAGACTGGTCTTCCAAAAAGTTAATAGAGCACCCTTTTTTTGTTCAAAATGAACCAAGATTACGAGACCCAAACCAATAGAGAAAACAATTAAGTTTAACCCCATACATTCGGGATCAACACTAAAACTTTTCTCTCCATCCTGAATAATATTTCCGTGGGCTTCTAAGCTGGGATTAACAAGGTTGAGTATAACAACAGAGGCCTTTGTGAGTTGTAACCTAATAGGGAAACTCATGACTTTTATAATGTAATTAAAAAAGGGCGATACCGAGAACAACAAGGCTATTGACGGCCAATTCATGGTACCCCAAGTTTTTTCTAAAATGTAAAAAACAAGGAAGCCTAGTGCGAAATAATTGCAAGTCATTATACCGGTTAATAGATATAGAATAATGAACATTATTGAAGCGATGGCCCACTTTAGTGAGTACCTAGCTTCTCGTTTGAAAGAGACAACAAATGGGAAGCACATCAAACCAATAATTGCTTCAAAATTTAATTGGAAGAACCTATTTAAAATAGGAAATCCCATGATGATTGCAATTGAAATCAGAATGAAGGGTTGATGTTTTTTAATGAGGTTTACCATGCTAAAGATTGTGTTGCCTGGTAAAAGAACCAAGTATAAGTAAAAAATGGAATAACCGAAACTACTGATGTTAAGTAAGGTTTCAGGGGAGAGTATTGCCTAATAAATAAGTGAAAAACAATAATGGTTGGTAAAGCTAAAGCAGAAAGTAAAATACTAATTGCGAAGAGTAATTCAACAAAGTTATTATTCCATAGTCCACCTTGAAAATAGCCCCATAAATTTTTGCCAATAATTAAATGAGACAATACTCCGAAAAGGATAATGTTAGATGTGTTGACGATACAGTAACATTTGGTGATTATTTTTTGGTGTTTGTTTTTCATTTTACTTGGAGCCTTTTATATTCCGTTCCCTGACATGGGATTCTAGCTAATTATTTTTATTGGTTCACCCCTCATCCATAGGGAGAGGGGTTGAATTACATCCTCATTAACCCATTTTCTTTCCGTTTTTTATAAGTCCAAATCAACATCAATCCTCCAAGGAAAATCAATGCCCATTCGTGCGGTTCAGGGACAGATCCTGACTTCATTTTGGCGTTTGATAAACTGTTTTTGTTTTTCTTAATTCCGTGGTCGTCATAATCTTTGTCGGTTTCTAAAACAACCATACTTGAAATTGGACTCAATACAAATGCTTCATTGGCAACCGATAGTAACTCGTCTTCATACTGCTCTTTATTGTAGTACTTACGACCGATTTTTTTCAAGATTTGATTGTAACCAAACAACCTTAGCAGGTGATCAGGGGCTTCGCTTTTTAAATTGGTATCAATTTTCGAAATCATCATTTGAGCCTGATCGATATAAACTTCATTATCGGCTATTGACTTCTCTTCGAACCTGTGGTTAATTACCATTTCTTTAAGCGTTTTTAAATCGCCATATTGCACATTAACCAATTGTAGTTGGTTAAGCGTACTCCAGTAATCGTTGAGGTAATTAAATGAATAAACGTCAGGGATAAATTGAGAACCCGAAAGAAATTTTTTGGTTTCAACCGTAAATCTTGACTTGCTCAATTCGGCTATATTAGGTGAAATACCAGAGTTTTTAGTAATAATTAACGAGTTTGTTGAATCAACTTTTCCTAATTGAATATGATTAAAACTATAGGTTCTTAGTTTATGAACAACGGTGTCATCTGGACTTAATACTTTAGTTATTTTTCCATCATAAACAAACAGATTCTTAGTGCGAAAAAGGGCCATTGTTTGTTCAACATCATCAATAGACCAAGCATTATTAATATCGAGATAAATGTTGTCGTATTGTTTGAACTTTTTGGATGAGGTGCTGTTTTTAACCGAATAACAGTTTCCGTTAAAGCAAAAGGGCTTATTACTTAATTTTGGAGCGTCCATGGTAATAAATAACCTGTTGTTAAATTCACCCGAATATTGATAAACGTTGTTCTCTAATTCGTTGTAGCTAAAAGGGACTGATATATTTGTAGTATTCCCGTTTATATGAATATTCGAAACTACCTCTGCAGCTTCTAAAATTGGGCCTTCTAAGTAAGTATCGGTATATACCAGTTCTTCCTCGTTAAAGAGTAACGGACTTGTGATTCCTACTTTAAACACCCTGTCTTCTTCAGGAGTACAAGGGAAAACCTTAACAGTAACGCGGTTTCCTTCTTTCCAATGCGCAATGGCTGGATCGCGCATTTGTACTCCAACAATATTGTTGTATGCTCCCGATGCTTTTTTCTTCGTAGTTAATCGTGATTTTCTTTCTTCACCATCTACCCATAAGGAAAGTGATGTAACTGCCGAACCTTCTGGTAAATGAAACGAATAAAGTGCTTCTTGGCGGCCTCTCCAACGTTCTTTTCTTCCGTTATGAATGGTAATTGTCTTTTCATTGTAAGCCATTCGGTATTCAGGAAATAGCTCAACATTGTTTTCAATTCGTTTGGTTTCAAGGTCTTTACCTGTCCATAGCTTTTCTTCAGTATTATGACGTGAAGCATAATTAACATCTAAAAGCTTAAACCTGGTTGTTTTATTCATTCTTAACTCACCCCCTAGAAGTGCCGTCGTAAATATTAAAGGATCATGGTTAAATCTATCGGCATAAGCAGTATTGCTACTATTGCCATTAAATATTCTTGATACATCACTATTCTTCGGAGTGCTAAACGCTATGTTCCCTTCTAAAACTAAATTGACAAAGTAGTTATCGTCAAGTTGTCGACTTAGATAATACCAGTCTGGATGTTCTCCATTTTGAGGTATGTTATTATCGGCCTGATTGATTAATTGAATAGCATTGGCCCAGTTAAATGCCAAGTAAATTATAAGTACAATAGGGGCTAAAATTCCAGTAAAAAGTCCTGTTAATTCTTTACGCGTTGGGTTAACTTTCTTGTATTGTACAATGAGTGTAATAAGTAGAATGAGGGGTGCAAAAAAGTGAATTCCTAATCCTAGAATTATAATCGCAATAACTCCTAAACCCCATGCTGGAACTAAGTAAATTGTGAAATAAAGTGATAGCATTATTCCAAACCCTACTAATGATCCATAAATCCATTTCACTGCGAAAGGGAATTTTGTATAATATTGGCTCGTAAGGATTGGAATTAATATTAAAAACAATGAAATTTCACACCAAGAACTAAATTGCTGAAACACATCAAACTCTAAGTTAACTGTATATGCGCTTATACATAGAAGTACTACTGAGATAGAAAAATGGTTTTTATTAAGCCTTAAAAACTTAAACCCGTTATAGGTCATTGAGTTAATGAGAATTACTAAAAGGTACATTGCCGCTATGACGAAATTTATGAATACAAAACTGTCTTCATCAAAAAAACTCCGCCTTCCTATTCTTGAATTTTTCATTGCGAAATACCCAATAGTTGAAAGCAAAACAATTGCTCTTCCAACCCAGGTGATTACATTATTTCCAGTCTGACTTGACACTGATAATTCTTTGTTCTTTTCCATTTGAATATGTTTTAATTTAGTTGATAATGTATTCTCCAACAATCCCACGGTGGTCGGACCCTTTTATGGCAATTGACTTAAAGTTTGTACACTTAATTTCTTGGGAGTGAAGGATGTAATCTATTGGGATTCCGGCTGCTCCTAAGTAAGATGGGAAGGTAGAGGTGTATGACTTTCGACTATCAATTAAATTGGCATCCTCTTTTAATGCAATTAAATTATTGTCCCATGGTACAGTGTTAAAGTCACCCATAATAATTGTAGGGCTATCAATGTTAGAAATGTGATTTTTTAAGTCGGCAATATGCCTGTTTCTTGCAACAAGATTAGAACTGCTTATAGGGGAAGGTGCATGGCTAGATATAACATGTGTTACTTGGTTTCCAAACCAAATATCAGCCTCAATATTAGGGACCCCCCCGTGAAAAGTAACATCAGGATTTATTAAAGGAACCTTACTAAGCATTGAAATTCCATAACAACACCTTTCGGTAGGGAAGTACACTGAGTATGGGTAGGTTTGCTTTAATTTTTTATCTAATGAATCAGTCCAACTTTTATTTGTTTCCTGTACGGATACAATAGTCGCATCGGATGCTATAATGCTGCTAATGGTTTCTTTTTTGGACTTGTTAGAAGTAAGTACATTAAACTGTGCCACTTTTAGCTTTGGCTTGTTAAACTCAAACTCAGCTATTTCTTGATCTCCTTCAAAGAAATATCCAGCAAACTGAACGCTTAGTAAAACAGCAGCGATAAAGCTATATGAGGCGTGTTTATACTTTTTTAAATAGAGCATTATAACACCCAAAACCAAAGAACCCAAACATAGTTGAATTGCTATGGAAAGGAATAAGGTTGTAATCCATCCGTTTTGTTTAAACAGGATCAAGATGCTTGCAAAAAGCATTGTGAAGACTGCTAGTTTTAGTGTAAATACAATTGCTTTTTTCATCAACTTTGGTTTTATGAAGTACTTTGAAATTCAAAGTAAGTAGGTAAAAAAATTCATTTTCCTCTATTTAGTAAAGTTTCAAGAGCCGCTAAATGGTTTTGAAAGGCTTCTTTACCTGTGGGAGTAACTTTGTATGTAGTATTAGGTTTTTTTCCAATAAACCTTTTTTCAATGCTAATGTATTGTTGTTTTTCAAGGGCAGACGTGTGCGAAGCAAGGTTCCCGTCGGACACAGCCAAAGTTTCTTTCATGGTTTTAAAATCAACTTCAGGGTTAACCATAAGTACACTCATGATTCCCAATCGAATTCGATTTTCAAACGCTTTGTTTAAATCTGTAATTAAACCCTTCACCTCTTACTTTCTTTCGTATTTGAAATACATAACCACACCGTAAACGATATGCACAACACCAAAGCCAATCGCCCAAAAGAACAATCCTTGTTCGATATATAGTGTATTAATCAATCCTAAAATTATATTAAATAACCCAACAAATTTAATTTCAGGAAGAGTGTATTTACTTCCGTTTAAAAGAGCAAAACCATAAAATATTAAAGTACAAGGAGCAACCAATCCAAATAAACCATGTTTTAAAAGTGCCAAACAAAACAATCCCCCAACAACTAATGGAACAGCCATACTAAAAAGTAATTTCTTAGCGATTGGCGACCAAAGGTTTACACCATCCTTTTTTGCTTTTTTGGCAGTAAACACAGTAGCGAATATTAAAGCTAAACCTAAAGTTCCTGTTGCGATAATTAATAAATCAACAGTAGGGCCAAATGCCAAATTCATTCTTACGATGTTGAAGAAGTTTAAGTCCATTTCTTTGACTCCTGCCGAATTTAGAATGGAAAACTCACCAACTAACTTCAAGTAAGCAAAAGTTGCTCCAATTAATCCAAATAAACCAGCAGATATACCACTAAGTCCACTTAAAGAAATGAACGTTGTGGAACGTTCCATAATAGAACGAATTTGTTGTAAATCTTCAAGATGCTTTTTGTTTTCACTCATTTTAAAAGTACTTTGAGTTTCAAAGTAAATCATTTTCTTTTGAATTTCCAAATAAAAATGTAAAAACAATTAGAGTGCTTTTAGCGATCTTTTTATTTTAATTAATTAAAAATTAATAGTTTTTGAAGGAGTAAATAGATGATTATGACTCAAGTTTTTGAATTAATTAGAGGCTTTTTATTTCAAATTATGATTAGCTTTTTAATTAAGGTTCGAGCCAATTATTTACTTTCCACTAAGTATTTCTTTGGGTGAAGTTTTCATAATCTTACGATTATTTAAAACACCAATGAAAGCTACAGTTCCAGAAACAGTTAAAGGAACTAAAAGAACGGGCATCCACGAAACTGTAAATGGTGTTCTAAAAGAGTAAGTTGATAATAAATAAGCACCAATTACAGATAAAGTTGTGCCTGAAAGTGAGCCTATTACCCCAAGTATTATATACTCTACGGCAGTCATTTTAAAAATCATTTTACTTGTAGCTCCAATCGTTCTCAGCATTGCGTTTTCTTGTAATCGTTGGAACTTACTTGTACGAACAGCACCAATTAAGACAATGAAGCCAGTAAGAATACTAAATAGCGCCAAGAAGTTTATCACCCAGGCAATCTTACTTAATATTTTTTCCACTAATACCATAACCGAACGCACATCAATTACCGTAACGCTAGGGTGCTCCATTACTAGGGTTTGTTGCATTTTCGCAGCAATCGAGTCGGTAGGTGCTTTTGTTGTAATTACATTGGTTTGAGGTGCATTTTCAAGTGAACCTTTTGGGAAAAGTACCGAGAAATTCATTTTCATTTGCGACCACTCAATTCGGCGGATACTCTTAATTTCGGTTTCCATTAAAACTCCTTGAACGTTAAAAACCACATGATCTCCAAGCTTTAGTTTAGCGTCCTTTTTAAATCCGATATCTAACGAAATAGGAATTACCTTTGAGTTGTTCACTTCACCAATCCAGTCACCTTCAATTAAGATTTCTGAGTCGATTAAAGAGTCACGGTAACTTGCTCTAAATTGTCCATCCAAAACCCAGTTTTTAATACCATTTGTTGAATCAGCTTTTAGCGTTGTAGCCCTAATTCCGTTAATACTATGAAGTTTCATAGCAATTACAGGAATCTCATCAATAATTGGTTGATTAAAAGACTTTACAGTGTTGGATACAGGCTCAATATCTTCCTTTTGAATATCTAATAATAAGATGTTTGGAGTATTGGTATTCTTTTGAAAAGAAGTACTTCCAATTAAAGTATCCTTGGCTAAATACAAGGTGTTAATTAAGAATACTCCAACTCCAATACAAAGTATAAGGGTGATTGTTTGATTGCCTGGTCTGAATAGGTTTGAAAGCCCTTGACGTGAAGGGAAACTCCATTTCTGTGGGAATAGGTTTTTAATGATTTTTATAAAAACCCAAGCAACCAATCTAATCGCTCCAAACACGAATAAAATTCCTACTAAGAAAACAATCGAATAAATTAATTCTCCTAATAAAAGGAAAGCAAATAAAAAGACAGTTAGACCAATTGTTGGACCAACAATAAAGGCTAAAATTTTTGTTTTTCGGTTACTTGTTTCTTGTGCTCTTAGTACCTGGTTTGGTGTAACAAACCAAGTACTTATTAGTGGATACAATGAGAATACTAGTGACATAATAACGCCTAGGGTTAAACCTAAAATAATTACTTCGGGAATAATTAGGAAATCGACATTCACGGGTAAAAAATCTTGTAATAAAACGGGAAATAGTTGCTGTAGTCCTACTCCGAGTAAAGTTCCTATAATACTACCAAGCAAACCAATAAATATAATTTGAAAAAGGTAAATAAGTAATGTTTGTTTCCTTGTTAAACCTATACATTTAAGTACTGCAATGGATTTTTTCTTTTCCTTGATGTAAATATTAGTTGCACTAGCAATTCCTAAACAACCTAATAAAAGAGCGGTGAAGGCAACTAAATTCAAAAACTTTCCAAAGCTACTGTATCCTTGTCCTAATTGACGACCAGCTGAGGTATGTGTATCTATGTCGGCACTTTCTAAATCTAAAATAGGAAGCAAACTGGCTTCTAGTTTTTTCATATCCGATTTTTCATCCTTAAAGTAATATTGATATTCAATACGACTTCCTTTTTGAATTAATCCTGTTTTTTGAATGAACTCGAAAGGAATAAAAACAGGCGGCATAATTGAGGTAGAAATTGCCGACTTACCAGGAATAGATTTTAATATTCCTGTTATTGGAAGTGTAATTTTTCCAATTTTGATAGCGTCACCAATAGCTAAATCAAATTGTAACATAGCGGTTGCGTCAACTAAAGCACCTTTCTTTGTGGTGTAAGCTTGATAAGCATTTTTAGGTTCTGTTTCAACTGTTCCATAAATGGGGAAAGTCCCCTCATATCCACTTACCTTCATTAATTTGCTTCCTTCGTTTTTTGGAAAAAAAGCCATTGATGCGAAATTTATTTCGCGCGCTTTAAATCCTAAAGAATCAATAATTTTCATCACTTTAGAAGATGGCACTTGTCGGGAGTCAATAATATAATCTGCTCCCATTAAGCTTTTTGAATCTGTTTTAATTTTAGCGACTAAATTTGAACCAAATGATTGAATAGCTACAACTGCTGAAATACCTAAAACAATAGAAGCGATAAATAGATACAGTTTTTTACGACTTGCTCTCCAATCACGCCAAGCCATTTTAAGCAACCATTTTAATTGAATTTTTGATTTTACATTATTCATTCACTTGCTCTTTTAGAATCTTTCCGCCTTTTAAAATCACCATTTTTTGTGTTTTCTTAGCTAACTCCAAATCGTGTGTTACAATCACTAAAGTAGTCCCTGCTTCTTTATTTAAATTTAAAAGAAGGTTAACAACTTTTTCTCCACTTTCTTCATCTAAATTTCCGGTAGGTTCATCAGCAAAAAGTATCGTGGGTCTATTTGAGAAGGCACGAGCCATGGCGACTCTTTGCTTTTCTCCTCCTGACAATTGGGAAGGATAGTGACCCAGTCGTTCCCCTAAACCAACTTTTTGAAGCAATTCTTCTCCTTTTTGTTCAGGGTTTTTTTCACCTTGAAGCTCTAAGGGAACAATTACGTTTTCTAAGGCCGTAAGGGAAGGTAGAAGCTGAAAATCTTGAAAAATAAAACCAACTTTTTGGTTTCTTAAAATAGCCCTTTCATCTTCATTTAAATGACTTAAATCCACTCCACAAAGTTCTACTTTACCTGACGTTGTATTGTCTAAACCAGCACACAACCCTAAAAGAGTTGTTTTTCCACTTCCAGAGGGACCAACAATTGAAAATGTTTCTTTTTCGTTAATGTTAATATTAATCTCTTCAAGTATGTTTAAAACCTTTTCGCCGTTTGTAAAGCTTTTTTTTAGGTTTGTAATATTTAGAATAGATGCCATATGAATCTGGTTATATTTGTTAGGCGATTCCCAAATCGAGTTGAAACAAAATTAAAGGAATATGAGTCGAAACAAAAGACATTCTCCATTAACGGTAATAATGATAGTGTTAAGTCTATCAATTCTTGTTTTATTCGGTTGTTCAGAACCCGTAAAGCAGCCTGTTAAAATAGGTGATGTTGTTGCTAAAATTGAGACTGCTGCTAAAGCACCTGTCGGAACCTCTAGACCTGAAGCATTAAAATCAGATAAAAAGGTAATATTATGTTTTGGAAATAGCTTAACAGAAGGGTATGG
>MDSY01043765.1_pt1 | contig 19161 bp, 17 predicted proteins | sample 811131 | NCBI WGS metagenome assembly MDSY01 (sample SAMN05326643, study PRJNA326480) | marine metagenome | isolation source: seawater | place: Atlantic Ocean: South West | collected 2010
AATGAGACAGCTAATCTTCTTAAATCAATATCCGGATCATCAATTGTGATTGCGGGACATGCAGATATTACAGGGGATGAATCATTTAATCAGAAATTAGCCCTTAAGCGAGCGAATTCTATAAAGAAGTACTTAATGAGTAGAGGTATTGATTCAAGTCGAATTGAGGTGGTTTCATTTGGAGAAACTCAACCAAAGTTTCTAAATAGTACTTCCGTAGGTAGGGCACTAAACAGGAGGGTAGAGGTATATATTAAGTGATTATAACTTAAAGAAATCCAAGTTCAAGTTTAGCTTCTTCGCTCATCATATCTTTGTCCCAAGGTGGATCGAAAACGATTTCGACTTTTGAACTTTTAACGCCCTGAATTTCACCTACCTTGTCTTCAACCTCTTTCGGCATACTTTCAGCTACGGGACAATTTGGTGAGGTAAGTGTCATGTCGATAGCAACATTTTTCTCTTTATCTATTTTTACTTCATAAATGAGACCTAGCTCATATATGTCTACAGGTATTTCTGGGTCAAAAATTGACTTTAGCACCTCTACAATTGTGTTTTCTAGTTCTTCCATTAAACGTGTTTTAACGCTTCTATTTTCATTCTTTTAACCATCTCTAATAATCCATTTGCTCTAGTAGGAGAAAGATGCTCTTGGAGTCCTATTTGGTTAATAAAGTAAAGGTCTTCTTTAACGATTGTTTCCGGTTTTTCTCCGTTGAAAACGTTGATCAATAGGGCAATAATTCCTTTTGTAATGATTGCATCTGAATCCGCAGAAAATGCCATGCGGGAATTATCAATATCTGCTTTCAGCCAAACTCTAGATTGACAACCTTCAATAAGTTGCTCATCTTTTCTTTGCTCCTCTGCAATACCCCTAATTTCTTTACCTAAATCGATAATCATTTCGTATTTATCCATCCAATCATCAAACACCTCAAAGTCTTCTATAATTGAATCTTGCTTCTCCTTAAACGATGAACTCATGACAATACGTTTAAGGCTCTTTTCAGGGCATGAATGAATGCATCAACTTCTTCTTTCGTGTTGTATATAGAAAAAGAAGCTCTTATTGTACCAGGTATCTTGTAGTAGTCCATTAAAGGCTGCGTACAATGGTGCCCTGTGCGCACTGCAATTCCTTGTTTATCTAAAAGAGTCCCAATGTCAAAGGGGTGGATTGAAGCTACATTAAAAGAAACGAGACTCGTTTTTCGTGCAGAGGTACCGTAAATTTTAAGATCTGCTATCTGTAAAAGTTCTTTTTCGGCATAGGTTAGAAGTTCATTCTCATAGGAAAAAGCTTGGGATGTATCAATTGATTCCATAAACTCTAGTGCAGTGCCTAAGGCAATTCCTCCTATGATGTTAGGCGTTCCTGCTTCAAATTTAAATGGAAGCTCATTATAGCTTGTCTTTTCAAAGCTTACGCGCTTGATCATATCTCCTCCGCCTTGATAAGGAGGCATTTGATCTAAAATGGATTCTTTTCCGTATAACACACCTATTCCAGTTGGTCCAAAAATTTTATGTCCTGAGAACACGAAGAAGTCGCAATTTAAACGGGAGACATTTACTTCACCGTGCTGAATACTTTGTGCTCCATCTATTAACACTTTAGCACCAACTTGGTGGGCCTTATCTATAATCTTTTCAATGGGATTTATGGTTCCCAACGTATTTGATATATGGGTGATTGATACGAGTTTGGTATTTGTATTCACCATTCTATCAAAAGCATCCATGTCCAACGTTCCATCTTGATGTATTGGAATGACTTTTAGTACAATCCCTTTTCTTTCTGCTAATAATTGCCAAGGAACAATATTTGAGTGATGCTCCATTGCACTTATGAGTATTTCATCTCCGTTCTTCATTAGTTCACCAAAGGATGAGGCAATTAAATTGATGCCATCTGTTGTTCCTTTTGTAAAAATAATTTCATTTTCCTTTTCTGCACCAATGTAGTTTTTAATCCGAATTCGTGCGGCCTCATAATCTTGTGTAGCAATTTGACTTAAGTGATGTACGCCCCTGTGTATGTTGGCATTTTCTGCACTGTAATATGCACTAATTCGATCAATAACCTGATGTGGTTTTTGCGTTGTTGCGGCATTGTCGAAATAAACCAAAGGCTTACCGTGCACCTTTGTCTTTAAAAGTGGAAACTGGGAACGTATCCCTTTGATGTAATCTGGTGTTTGATTCATTTCAATTCAACTGTTACAAAATTACGCAAAGCAAACAGATTCAAACGGAATCACTGTGTTTATTTTGCCTTCATTTCTATGTATGGAATCATTATTTCTTCCATGGAAATTCCGCCGTGCTGAAAAGTGTTACCGTAGTAATTCACGAAATGATTGTAGTTATTCGGATAAACAAAGAAATCTTGTTCTTTTGCAAAAACAAATTCACTAGACATTTTTTGTCTTGGTAAAAATCCTTCTTGAGGTTCACGAACGACAAAAACATCTTTTTCTTTATACCCTAAACCTCGGCCTACTTTGTATCTCAAGTTGGTATTTGTATTTCTTTCTCCTGCAATTTTAACAGGTTGATTAACTTTAATGGTTCCGTGGTCTGTTGTTACAACTAAATTCATTTTCTCTTCAGCGGCTTTTTTTATAACATCCAATAATGGTGAATGTTCAAGCCATGATATTGTTAGTGATCGATAAGCCGACTCGTCATCTGCAAGCTCACGAATAACCTCCATATCTGTTCGGGCATGTGAAAGCATATCTACAAAATTGTAGACTAGAAAATTCATGTCATTTTCTTTTAATTTATGGAATTGTTCCACCAGTTTTTTCCCTGCATTAACATTGGTTATCTTGTTGTAAGAATAGCGAAGTGAGGATTTCCCGAGTCTTTTTAAATTTAAATCTAATAGCTCTTTTTCGAAAAGGTTTTTACTCCCTTCATCTTCCTCTTTTTTCCAATATTGCGGGTATTTTTTCGATATTTCTGAGGGCATTAAGCCCGCGAAAAATGCATTTCTTGCATACTGGGTGGCTGTCGGGAGAATCGAGAAAACAATTTCTTCTTTTTCCTTGACAAAGTATTTATTAAAAACAGGTTCAAGAACCTTCCATTGGTCATACCGCAGGTTGTCAATAACTAAAACCAGCGTTTTCGCTTTTGATTGTCGTTTAAAGATTCTTTCTTTAATCAAATTATGAACAAAAACAGGGCCTTCTTCAACGCCGTTTAACCAATTGAGGTAATTGTCTTCAATGAATCCACAGAACTGCTGATTTGCCTCTTTTTTCTGCATTTCAAATATCTCACTCATTCCTGAATCTTCAATCTTATCAAGCTGTAGTTCCCAATATACAAGCTTTGCATATAGTTCTTTCCACTCATTAACATCTAGCCTGTTGTTGAGCAGCATTCCGAGCTGCCTGAATTCCTGTTGGTAATTTAAACTTGTTTTGTCGCTGACGAGTTGGTTGGCCTGAAGGTTTTTTTTTAGGCTTATTAAAATTTGATTTTGATTTACAGGCTTAATCAAATAATCCGCAATTTTTGAGCCGATTGCATCCTCCATAATATGTTCCTCTTCACTCTTTGTAATCATCACAACGGGGATGTTAGGCTTGATCTCTTTAATTCTTGTTAGCGTATCTAAACCCGATAACCCTGGCATGTTTTCGTCCAAGAAGACCATATCGTAATACGATTCTTGTACCTTTTCAAGGGCATCCAAGCCATTTGTAACCGCTTGGACAGAATATCCTTTCGATTCTAGAAAAAGAATATGTGGTTTTAATAGGTCGATTTCATCATCTGCCCAAAGGATATTTCCTGAATTAGTCATTCTTTTACGTTATTTTTGAGGTAATTATTAAAAGTAAACATTTGCAAGCGAATCGAAATCGAAACAACAAGAAGAAAATCATTAACGACCCAATCTATGGTTTTATTTCGATTCCTGATGAATTTATTTTTGACATCATAGCGCATCCTTACCTGCAGCGTTTAAGGCGAATATCACAATTAGGGCTGAGTCATTTGGTATACCCAGGCGCGGTTCATACTAGATTCCAGCATGTTGTTGGCGCCATGCATTTAATGGGTAAGGCAATATCTGTTTTGAAAAAGAAAGGCCACATCATCTCTGAAGAGGAGAAAAGAGCTGTTCTTATAGCGATTCTTCTGCATGACATCGGCCATGGTCCTTTTAGCCATGCTTTGGAATTTGACATTGTTAAGTCCGTTACACACGAAAATATTTCTGCATATTTTATTCAGCGACTCGAGAAATCGTTTGGTCCTGAACTTAAGCTTGCCCTGACTATTTTTGAAGACAAGTACCACAAACCATTTTTGCATCAACTGGTTTCAAGTCAGTTAGACATGGATAGACTAGATTATTTGAATCGGGATAGCTTTTTCTCTGGCGTAAGTGAGGGTATTATTGGGAGTGACCGTTTAATCGAAATGCTTGAGGTCCATAATGGACAGCTGGTTCTAGAGGAGAAGGGAATCTATTCAGTGGAAAAATTCATTGTTGCCCGAAGATTAATGTATTGGCAGGTATATCTTCATAAGACTGTTGTAGCAGCAGAATATATGCTCATATATGCTTTGCGCCGTGCGAAGTCTCTTGTCCGGAATGGGACAATTGTTTTTTCTAGTCCGGCATTGTCTTTCTTTCTCGAAAAAGATGTCTTAAAAGCTGATTTCGAACAGAACGATACCGTGCTCGAGAAATTTGCATCATTGGATGACTATGATATACTTCAAAGTCTTAAAGTTTGGTCTACGCATGATGATCCTACATTAAGCTTTTTATCTTCGTCAATTGTCAATCGAAACTTATTTAAAATCGAAATTTCAAAAAAACCATTTACAGAAGGAGACATTGCCGAAGTAAAGTCGCGCTTGAGTTCAGAATCGAGATTTAAGGATCAAGATTTAAGCTTTTTGGTTTTTTCAGATAAGCTCGTAAATAAGGCTTATAATCAGGAATTTCAGAATATAAATCTCTTGTTAAAGTCAGGAGAAATCGTTGATTTGTCTGAGGCCTCAGACAATTTAAATATATCAGCTTTAGCTAGGCCAGTGGAAAAATACTTTTTGTGCTATCCGAGATAACGGTCATTGCTTTTTTAGCTTCCCTTCCTTCCAATCCTTAATTAGTTTAGCCCAGGAATATGGGTTCAATAAATTGTTGACCGGTAATTGACCGTTGGTATATAGCTTGGTGTAGGCCTGGTTTTGAATGAGTCCATTTGCCAGAGAAGCATCAGCATCCAATCGGGCTGCAACAAAGGCTAGAGACTCTCCCGATAGCTCTCTTTGGGCTCTTCTAATTGCATCATCATAAGGCTTCATTTCAACAAAGAACTTCGCGAAGTCTTCTTTTGATGGCCAAGGATAAACAGTTACTTCAGGTAGATTTATGGTGTCTTGTTGAAGCATGTGTATAATGCTATACCTATTTTCTTCTAAGGAATCAGGGACAATATATGTAGATGTTTTGTAGCCGTAGTATGAAAAAAACAGTGTATCACCTGGAAAAGAAACCATTGAGAAATAGCCATAGAAATCCGCGATTACTCCTCTTCCTATTGACTTGTCATAAACGGTTATGTACGGCATTGGTGTCAGGTCTTCTTCAGAAACAACAACACCTGAGAGTTGCAGTATTTTACTCGTGTCAATATCTCTTCTTTGGGCGTTTACACTGGAGGATATTGCAACTAAAATGAATAATAAAACGTGTTTGAAATGCTTTTTCACAAAACAAGTTTACATATTTAAAACTATTCAATGTGAATTTTGCAGAATATTAACAATACTATTCTTTCGTTAATTCTTGAGTGACGTCTTTTTTTCCTAAATTTGCAAGAATTTATTTTTAAAAATAGGTTCACTATGTCTCTAAAAAATTTAACTCAAATTCAGGAAGGTTTAACTTATGACGATGTGCTTCTCGTTCCCGCATATTCTGAGGTTCTTCCCCGTGATGTTCGCTTAAAGAGCTCATTTACAAGAAACATCGAGCTGAATACTCCCATTGTTACAGCTGCCATGGATACGGTTACTGATGCGAATATGGCTATTGCCATTGCGCAGCAGGGCGGAATAGGTGTTGTTCACAAGAACATGACCATTGAAGAACAAGCTAAAAATGTCAGAAAGGTAAAACGTTCTGAAAGTGGTATGATCATTGACCCAATAACCTTGCACAAAGGTGCCGTTGTGAGCGATGCGTTGTTACTAATGAAAGAGAACAGTATCGGAGGAATCCCTGTGGTTGACGATGCTCAAAAACTAATTGGAATTGTTACGAATAGAGACCTCCGTTTTGAGAAGAACATTCAAAGACCGATCATGGAAGTAATGACTTCGGAAAACTTAATCACAACCTTAGAATCGATCTCCTTGAGCAATGCTGAGGTAATTCTCCAAGAAAATAGAATTGAAAAACTTCCTGTCATTGATGCGGAAAATAGATTAATAGGACTTATTACTTACAGAGATATTATTAAAGTGAAAGAGCATCCAATTTCATGTAAAGATAGTCTTGGACGATTGAGAGTTGCGGCTGCTGTCGGTGTAACAGATGACACTATAGCCCGCGTAGAAAAACTGGTCATTGCAGGAGTTGATGCCATTGTTATAGATACTGCGCATGGTCACACCAAAGGCGTGGTTACGAAACTTAAAGAGGTCAAAGCAAAATTCCCTGAACTAGATGTTGTTGTTGGTAATATTGCCTCAGCAGAAGCTGCAAAGTATTTGGTTGAAGCAGGAGCAGATGCCGTTAAGGTAGGTATTGGACCAGGTTCCATTTGTACTACTAGAATCATTGCAGGTGTTGGAGTGCCGCAGTTAACAGCAGTTAATGATGTAGCGAATGCCATTGCGGGTTCGGGTGTGCCAGTGATCGCAGATGGAGGTATAAGGTATACTGGTGATATCGTAAAAGCGTTAGCCGCAGGAGCTGATTCTGTTATGCTGGGTTCGATGTTTGCAGGAGTAGAAGAGTCCCCTGGAGAAACAATTATCTTTGAAGGACGAAAATTCAAATCGTATAGAGGTATGGGTTCCATTGAAGCAATGCAAAAAGGTTCAAAGGATAGGTACTTTCAAGATGCAGAAGACGATGTAAAGAAACTTGTTCCTGAAGGTATATCTGGCCGTGTACCCTTCAAGGGAAAATTGGCTGAAGTTATGTATCAGGTCATCGGGGGTATTAGAGCGGGTATGGGTTATTGCGGAGCTCCAACCATAAATGAATTAAAGGGCGCGAAATTTGTTAGAATTACCTCAGCAGGTGTTCGCGAGTCTCATCCTCATGATGTTTCGATTACTAGAGAAGCACCAAATTACAGTATCAAATAAAAAAATTAAAAAATGCTAAAACAATCCTTTCTTCTAATTTCTATTGTAATCCTCTCTGTTTCTAATTCCTTCTCTCAAGATGAAGTGGTTATGGAGCTAAATGATTCTAGAGTAACTAAAAGTGAATTTCTTCAGATTTATCTTAAAAACAATGATAATCCAAAATTTGATAAGGCCTCAATTGATGAGTATATGGAGCTTTTTAAGAAGTTTAAACTGAAAGTTGCGGAAGCTGAGGCATTGGGTTATGATACTGTTCCAAAGCTCAAAAGGGAGCTTGAAGGTTATAGAAAGCAGCTAGCACTTCCATATTTGATCGACAGTACTGAGAATAGAGCCATGGTTACTCAATCCTATGAAAGATTAAAAACAGAAGTTCGTGCCTCTCATATTCTGCTGAGGTTAAAGTCTACAGCTTCTGTCAAGGACACGTTGAAGGCCTACACACGTTTAATGGAACTTCGTACAAGAATTATCAACGGAGAAGATTTCGAGTTAGTTGCACAGTCAAAAAATAGCTCTGAAGACCCTTCCGTTGCAACAAACGGTGGTGATTTGGGTTTCTTTACTGCCTTCCAAATGTTATATCCATTTGAAGAAAGGGCCTACACGACAGCTGTTGGTGAAACATCGATGCCATTTAGAACAAAATACGGTTATCATATTCTCAAGGTCACTGATAAACGTCAGGCAAGGGGTACCACAAAGTGTGCTCATTTAATGGTTTCATCTCCCGTAGAATCGAGTGTTGAAGAAACAGCAAGTGCCGAAAAAAAGATTGCCGAAATTTATGCATTGTTACAGGATTCTCTTACTGATGAAAAATGGAAAAACTATGTTGCTAAATACTCCGACGATCCTTCTTCAAATAGAAAAGGTGGAGAGCTTCCTGTTTTTGGTTCTGGAACTTCTCAAAGAATGGTTCCTGTATTTGAAGATGCCGCATTCTCTATTAAGGAGGACGGTGCGATTTCGAAACCAGTCAAAACTGATTATGGTTACCACATCATAAGAAGAATTGAATGGAATGATTTGAAGTCATTCGAAAAAATGGAAAAAGAGCTTCAAAAAAGGGTAAATAAAGATGAACGTTCTAAGAAAACTCAGGATGTTTTTGTCGCGAAGCTTAAAACGAAATATGGTTTCGTTCAAGGTGAATTACAATATAAAGATTGGTTTGTAGAAAACTTAGATTCTTCTTTTTTTATCGGAAACTGGACAGCAGATAGCCTCAAGGTGGATCAAGTAATGTTCTCGATAGGTACAAAAAATTACCGGCAGATGGAATTTTCTAAATTCCTGAGAAAATCATTCAGAAACGGACGAGGCAAGGATTTTAAAACCATTGTTGATACTAGATATAAGGAATGGGTTAAGCAAGGTGTTTTGGCTTATGAGGAGTCAATGTTGGACTCAAAGTATCCTGAGTACAAAGCCTTGGTTCAAGAATACCATGATGGAATCATCCTGTATGAAATCATGTCTGATAAAGTCTGGAACAAGGCCGTAAAAGACACCACAGGTCTGAAGTCTTACTACGATATTCAAAAGACAAAATACATGTGGCCAGATAGAATAGATGCTACAGTTTATATTTGTGCATCCTCTGATGTCTCAGATAAGGTTTTCAAAATGCTTAAAAAGAAAAAGAACAATAGCCGGGTAATCTTAGAGGAAGTTAATGAAGATTCTGAGCTTAATTTAGATGTGAAAATGAATAAGTATATTCAATCATCTACTGGGTTTTTAAAAGGTAAATCATTTGTCAAAGGCAGAAATGAAGGGTATGAGTTTGAAAACAAGTTCTATGTTATTGTTGTGAACGAAATGCTTTCCGAAATGCCCAAAGAGCTTTCTGAAATCAAGGGAGCGGTTATTTCTGACTATCAAAATCATTTAGAATCTTACTGGATGAAGGAGTTAGTTGAAAAATATCCTATTACTATTTACGATGAAGTTCTTTATAATTTAGGTCCGAATGAATAAATTCTTAATTCTCTGTTTCCTGTTTACGAGTCTTTCCCTTTGTGGTCAGAATGGTAAATTGGTCAATAAAGTTGTTGCTCAGGTGGGAGACAATATCATTCTTCTGTCTGACCTTGAACAACAGCAGTTGCAGGCCAAGCAGTCAGAGATGGAAGTTGACGATAAGTTTTCATGTTCCGTTTTAGAGCAGCTAATGGTGCAGGAACTTTTGGTCAATCAAGCAAAGCTAGATAGTATACTTGTTTCTGATGAGCAAGTTGATGCTGAAATGGAAAATCGTTTGCGCGTAATTGAAAAGCAAATGGGTGGTAGAGAAAAGTTAGAAGCATTTTATGAAAAAACAACTGCTCAAATCAAAGATGAATTTCGAATAATTATAAAGGAGAAAATCTTGGCTCAAGAAATGGAACGTACGATAACTACTGCCGTTTCGGTTACCCCAAAGGAGGTTTCCCATTTTTTTAACACGTTGCCAAAGGATAGTATTCCATTCATCAATATGAAGCTGAGTTTTCAGCAAATCGTGATGTATCCGGAAATAACAAAGGATGATAAGCAACGGGCATTCAAGGAACTTGAGGATGTTCAAAGTCAAATAATGGTTGAGGGGAAATCTTTCGAAACCATGGCTAGAATTCATTCTGACGATCCGGGCAGTGGCGCGCAGGGTGGAAGGATTCAGGCTTCAAAAGGTATGATGGTTCCTCAATTTGAAGCGACTGTTTTTAGATTGTCGATAGGGGAGGTATCAGAAATAATAGAAACCCAATATGGTTTCCATATCATTAAGCTTGTTTCTAGGAAAGGGGAAGATTACGAATGTCTTCATATTCTGAATATGCCAGAATTTAGCAATGATGCAATCAATGAAGCGGCCATCAAAATGGAGGAATGTTATCAAAAGCTAAACCAAAATGAGATAACCTGGTCTGAAGCGGTATCAAAATATTCCAATGATGAACGTACAAAGCAGAATCGAGGTATGATTACCAATCCAATTACGGGAGATCAAACATGGGATATGGAGGATTTAAATCAGGTTGATCAACAAATTTATTTACTCACTGACGCTATGGAAAAAGGAGATGTTACCACTCCTAATTTGTATATCGATATATATGAGAGAAAGCAAGGGATGCGTATTGTTCGTCTAAAAGATCGTTTTGAGCCTCATGAAGCTAATTTAAATGATGATTACACCTTGATTAAGGCTGCGGCTGAAAATGATAAGAAACAGAAAACTACTTCTAAATGGGTTGATGATAAGATTTCTAACGCTTTCATTAGAATAGATGAAAGCTATTTGGATTGTAATTACAACCACAAATGGTTACCAACCCTAAACAAATAAACCTATAATCAAATGTCGGATAAGGATAAAATAGATGAACTCGTAAAAAGTTACAATCAATTAAAATCCGAGATTGCGAAAGTGGTTGTTGGTCAGGAAGATGTTATTGATCAGGTTTGTATCAGTGTGCTTTCTCGCGCACATTGTCTATTGGTAGGTGTTCCTGGTCTAGCTAAAACCTTGTTAGTAAATACGATTGCACAAACACTTGGATTGAGCTTCAACAGGATTCAATTTACGCCTGATTTAATGCCTTCTGATATCATTGGTTCTGAAATTTTGGATGAGAAAAAGGCATTCAAATTTATCCACGGCCCTATTTTTTCAAATGTGATTTTAGCTGATGAAATTAATAGGACGCCTCCCAAAACCCAATCTGCTCTCCTAGAAGCGATGCAGGAAAAAAGTGTGACCACTTCAGGTACAACGTATAGTTTGCCAAATCCTTTTTTCGTTTTGGCTACACAGAACCCGATTGAGCAAGAAGGAACCTACCCGCTGCCAGAAGCCCAATTAGACCGTTTTATGTTTAATGTGTGGGTAGACTATCCCAGCTATGAAGAAGAGTTAGAAATTGTAAAGAAAACAACATCAGATCAAGCGGTTGAACTAGATGTAGTACTTACTTCTGAGCAGATTATCGCTTATCAAGATCTGATTCGACGTATTCCAGTTGCAGATAATGTATTGGAATATGCAGTTTCGTTGGTCAACAAGACCCGAGTGAATAACGAAAAAGCAACAGAGCTCACCAAGAAATACATTACCTGGGGTGCTGGGCCTAGAGCTTCACAATACCTGGTTGTTGGTGCCAAATGTTATGCAGCTTTGCGTGGAAAGTATTCACCAGATATTGAAGATGTTAAGGCAATTGCAAAACCCATTCTTCGTCATAGACTCGTTCGTAATTATAGGGCAGATGCTGAAGGGTATTCTATGGACCGGATTATTGAGGAGCTTTTATAAACCGATTGTTTATTTAAGGGTTTTTATTCTGTTTAAGGATTTTTTTTGCCTTGTCCCAAAAACCATCCATTTCGGCTAAGGACATACTGTCAATTTTAAGTCCATCATTTTTAATAAGCTCTTCCATCAATTGAAACCTTGTAATAAATTTTATATTCGTCTTGGACAGTGCTGATTCAGGCGAAATATTTACGAAGCGAGCATAATTCACTAATGAGAAAATGAGGTCTCCAAATTCTTCTTCTTTTGCTTCTGAATTAATTTCTACTTCATGTTCAAATTCTGCAAGCTCCTCTTTGACCTTTTTCCAGACATCTTTTGCGGTTTCCCATTCAAATCCAATTCCTTTCACCTTCTCTTGAATCCTTGTCGCTTTTACAAGAGCTGGCAATGAGCTGGGGACTCCAGAAAGAACAGATTTATTTCCTTCTTTTAATTTTAATTTTTCCCAATTTGCTTTCACCTCTTCCTCATCCGCGACTTCGATATCTCCGTAAATATGTGGGTGTCTATGAATTAGCTTGTCACAAACTGAATTTAACGCATCTGTGATGTCAAAAGCTCTTCTCTCATCGGCAATTTTGCAGTAAAAAACCATATGTAGCATAAGGTCTCCAATTTCACCTTTTAGCTCTTCAAGGTTATTTTTACTGATTGCATCAGCAAGCTCATAGGTTTCCTCAATGGTCAGGTTTCGAAGAGATTCTAATGTTTGTTTTTTATCCCAGGGACATTTTTCACGGAGCTCATCCATGATATTTAATAGGCGCTCGAAGGCTTGAAGTCTTAAATCCATAATACCTAGTAAAAATAAGATTTATCCCTTTGATTCCTTAACTTTGAGTGAATGAAAACCGTATTGTTATGCTTTATAAGCTGTTTCATCGCCTGTGCAGCGAAGACACAATCGGAGTGGGGTTATTCATACCAACTTAAATTAGGTGCACTTGCCGCCCATAGGGGTGCGATGGCAGATCTTCCTCAGCAATTGGCTTGGGCTAGTGAGCTCTCTTTTTTTAAGCACCTTCATCAACCTGGATCTTGGATTGAAGATTATAAAGACCCTACGGTCGGTGCAACATTATTTATCGGCTCTGTTGGTAATAATGCAGTTTTAGGTCGCTTTGTCGCTTTATATGGATTTTCAGAACTACCGCTCGTAGCCTCAAGTCAGTTTGAGCTTTCTTGGAAGTTTGGTACTGGGTTAGCTGTAACAAATAGAAAATTTGATCCAATATTTAATCCAGATAATATTGCAATTGGCTCTCACCTAAACATGATGATTGTAATGGCTCTAAAAGCCAAATATCGTTATAAAAAGAGCAGCTATTCATTAGGTTTAGACATCACTCATTTTAGCAATTCTGCGTTTACAGTTCCAAATTTAGGCTTGAATTTGCCATACCTTTCGTTAGGCTACAGCCGAAAAATTGGCTTTACCGCCAATTCTTCGACAACATCAAAACCTCCATTTATTCGAAATAAGATCTATTTTGGAGGTTCAGGAATGGCTTCATTAAAAGAGCTCATGCCTTATGGAAATCGGAAATACGCAATTTATGCAGGAAATCTTTTTATGCGTTCTATTACAGGTCCAAAGGCCGGTTTTGAAATAGGGCTCGATGTTTTTTCTAATCAGTCACATATTGATTTTGAACCTTTAGTTACCAAAACGCAGTGGAATCTGCTGCAGTTCGGGATCTATTCTGCTTATTTTGTTCCAATGAACCACATCCACTTTGTGTTTGGTATGGGAGCCTACGTTCGAGACTGGTATAAACCTAATGGCCCTATTTATCATCGAGTAGGCGTGCGTTATCAGTGGTTCAATGGGTTGTTTGGACATATGGCCATTAAAAGTCATTGGGCAAAGGCAGATTACTTGGAGCTTGGTTTAGGCTTTGTATTTAATCGGAGTAATTAATCATAAGCATTGGTTTAATCAATAAAATCTAATAATTTTGTATCATATGAATTACTTGGTGCCTATTTTATTACTTGTTTTGGCTTTTGCCGGAATTGCCGTAAAGATTTTGTTAAAAAAGAATGGAGAATTTGCTGGTACCTGCGCGAGTAATAACCCCATGTTCCAAAATGATGAGGGGTCTTGCAGCTTTTGTGGCGCCAAGCCTAGTGAGCAATGTAAATCAGAATAATCATGAAGATATTTTCTTTTAACGTCAATGGTATCCGTGCTATTGTAGGTAAATCATTTATTGTTGATATGCAGCAGGAAGATGCTGACATTATATGCCTTCAAGAAACAAAGGCTACTGTGGATCAAGTAAAGACTGCCGTTGCACCATTGGATGCTTATACTGTTTTTGCGAATGAAGCGGATAAAAAGGGATATTCTGGAACAGCAATTCTCACGAAAGAAAAACCTCTTTCAGCGACCTTTGGTATTGGAATAGAGGAGCATGACAAGGAAGGAAGAGTTGTCTGTTTAGAGTATTCGGGTTTTTATCTCGTTAACGTATATGTTCCTAACTCTGGAAATACGCTTTTAAGGCTGTCTTATAGACAGGAGTGGGATTCAGCTTTTTGTACCTATCTGAAAAATTTGGAAAAAAACAAACCGGTGGTCGTTTGTGGAGATTTTAATGTTGCACATAAGTCCATCGATTTAGCTCGACCTAAGGCAAATTATAATAAATCAGCGGGTCACATGCAAGAAGAAATTGATGGCCTAGACCATTATGTGAATTCTGGTTTTGTTGATACCTTTCGTCATATACATCCTTCGACAGAAGATAAATATTCTTGGTGGAGCTATAGGGCAGGGGCAAGGCAAAGAAATATAGGTTGGCGAATTGATTATTTTTTGATTTCTAAAGGTCTTTTGAAGGGCTTAAAATCAGCTAATATTCACAATGAAATAATGGGTTCGGACCATTGTCCTGTCTCTATTTCTTTTTAAACCAATTCATTGGGTTAAATTTAGAAGTATTTGAGCTGTTGTCCACGTAGTAATCTCCTGTATACCCATACCCATAACCGTACCCATAACCGTATCCATATCCATATCCGTAACCTTTGTTTCCGTAGGTTCCATTGAGTAAAATGGCCATGTTAGGTAATCGATTGTCATTTTTCAAATCCAATGCGATATGAAGCATTTTTTTTGGTAACTGATGTGCTCGAACAACATATACTACAGTATCTGCGTACTTGGCAATTAGTAGTGTATCACTTACTATTCCAACTGGTGCTGTATCTACGATTATATAATCGTACTTTGATTTCAACTTCGTGAAAAGAGCTTCTATTTTCGAAGACATTAATAACTCCGAAGGATTAGGAGGGATATCCCCTGAAGGAAGAACATCAATATTAGAATTTATTTCGGAAGTATAAATATATTTTTGAATATCATCTCCCGAATTAATAAGATGATTTGTTATTCCTTTTGACCTAACATTACCTAGATAATCTTCAAGTTTGGGTGCACGCAAATCCATACCTAAAATCAAAACTTTTTTACCCGATAAAGCTAGTGATAGAGAAAAGTTTATTGCTGTAAATGATTTTCCTTCTTTAGCAACAGTCGAAGTTATAAATATAGTTTTACACTTTATTTCCTTATCGGCCATCATAAAGTCTATATTCGTTCGAAGTGTCCTAAAAGCTTCTGAGATCGCTGTTTTACTGCCTTTGGATATTACTATATTAGAATTTTTTTCTCCCAAAGGTATATTCCCTATGTAGGGGAGGTTTAATTTATCCGTGTCTGTTTTACTATATACTTTATCCTTGAAAAAATCTAAGAAGTAAACAATTACAATGCCAAGTACGAAGGATATTAAAAGACCCAAGCTAAATGTAAACATTCTTTTAGGTGAGACAATTGCGTTATTTGAGTATGCTTTGTCAATTATTTTTGCATTCCCCATTCCAACTGCTGATGAAATCAAGGCTTCTTCTCTTTTTTCTAGAAGATACAAAAATAGCTTTTCCTTAATCTCTTGTTGCCTTTTGATAGACCTTAACTTTTTTTCAAACGAGGGTATTGATTTTAAGGTTGAATCAATTTTTTCTATTTCTTTTTTTATAGTCTTAACTATATCTGAATTATTCTCTAATAGATTTTCAATACTCAGTTTAATGTTGTTTTTTAATTCAAATATATTACTGGTTAGCTCAACGACGTTTGGATTTTTGTTTGTTGATATTCTCAATAACTCCAATCGCTTTAAGACTAGCTTATTGTGCTCAGTTATTGATTGTTCTATATATGGGTCTGTAATGCCAAGATTGACTGGCGCCAAATCTTCTATGTTTTTATTTTTGGTGATGTGATCCAGTATATTCTGCGCAAGGACCAATTGCATATTGGCGTTAATATATTTATCTCGAATTTCTCTGTTTTGAGCTAGTTTATTCTGTGACTCGTATTTATAATCAATTAAATGATTGGCAATTTTTATGGCCTCGAGGCTATCCTCAATTATTTTAAGTTCTGAGGTTAATATTTTTATCCTATCGTTGATGAAGTTTGTCGTACTTATGGATATTTGACTTTTATCTAGTACTCCATCTTTGTTATAATTTTTAATTAATGTATTTAGAACATCGACTGCCTTTGGACTTGAACTATAGGTTAGTGAAAGGTCAATGATCGTCGAATTTAATTTTACGGACTCGATTTTTAAACGATTCCTATATTTATCGATTGTAATTTTTTGCGGTAGCAATTGAAACTTGTACTTATTATTCAATGATGAATTTATGAAGAAAGCAGTCTTTTTCACTTTATATGAAATATCCTTGTTGAGTTTGTAGAATTTATTGTACTCGATTCTATTTACTTCCTCATTTGCTTCATTCCTAACGGATATTTCATTATTTAAAAACTCAAAGTATTTGTTTGTTGTATAATCCTCGAATATTGAGCTATCTGAATATTGAAACTCAATTTCAAATGGAGATCGTTTGTAAATTTCTGATTTTTTAAAACCGGTGTAATTACCAATTCTGTAATATTCATATCTGAGGTTTAGGTCATGAACAACGAGGTTCATAAGTCTTCGAGATTTCAAATTTGATATTTCATTATCAATAAATAATCCCTCATTAAATATCGTTAAATCTTCAAAAGCCGAAGTTTCAGATATTCCTGTTCCTCCTTTTTGATTATTCTTAATCATTACTGTTATAGCTGCTTCATATTTAGGAATGGAGTAATGTAGATAAGAATAGGAAACAATCAGAGAAGTTATGATGAGAAATGAATATAGCTTCCAATATGACAAATGTTTAATTAGTATTGCCTTGTAATTAGATTTTAAAATCTCATTTAAATCGATATTTGAGCTTTGATTTTCCAGTTTTAGTTTATTATAAGATTGATCGCAGTGAGGACTAGAGAGGTAACCGATACAAAAGGAAGTACGAATTGGTTAAATGTAATAACCGATTTTGATTTCTTTTGAGGAACGTATATAATATCGTTTTGTTTTAAAAAAAAGACTTCAGAATTGAAGATATCTTTACTAGTCATGTCTAGAATATATTCTTTACGTTCTTGATCAATTTCTCTTACTAAATGCACTTGACTCCTGTTACTGAAGTTAGTGAGGTCTCCGGAGAGGGATAAGGCTTGAAAAATATTTATTCTCTCATTTGGTATATTGAAAGTTCCAGGGTTATTAACCTCACCCACTACTGTAATTTTAAAATTTAATAGATTGACCTGAACATATGGGTCTTTTACATATTCTTCAAGTTTAGTCTGTATTTCTTGAATTATTTGTTGCCTGTATAGTCCGGCAACTTTGATTTCACCAATAAATGGTATAGAAACATTTCCTTTATCGTCAACTAAAAACCCACCTTTTGATGGCACCCCAGAACTGTATGTTACCAAGCCCTGTGAATTTTCAAATTTAGTCGTAAATAATTCATTGGCTTCCTTGTCCTTGGATATTAATAGAATTTGGAGGTAATCATTTTTTTCAATTTTAATATCAAAGTTTTCATGAAGGTTTACATCTTTCACTAAATCTCCATGATTAAGTAGCAGAGCTTCCTTATGATTTGAACAGGAAAAACTGAATAGCACCAATAAAATAAAAGCTAGATATTTAAAATTTATAATCATGAACTCCTTACTTTGTAAATCAATAAGTTTTTTAATGCGCTGAAAAATAAAATAAAATCTGTTGAATACGGTCTCTTCGATTTCATTTCAATATATTCCTTTTCCGCCTTTATAACCTCTTCTTTTGAAGATTTATAATTTAAAGCTACATAGGGAGGTATACAGCCAGGCTTATACTTTACTCTCTCATTCTGATATTCAGATGATAAACCCTCGAAATAAGCCTCGCTAAGCGGACGTAAGCCTAGTATTTTCATTTCTCCTTTTAATACATTAATTATTTGAGGTAGCTCATCGAGGTAATATTTCCTAATCCACTTCCCCCATATTGTTACGCGAAAATCATTGTTAAGTTTCCCTTTTTTACTGTAGCCACTATTTTTTATCATAAAATCCTGCAGATACTCAGAATATGGATGCATCGTTCTAATTTTGTAAACACCAATTTTACGTCGATTTTTACCAAGTCTACTCATCTTGAATAGTGGTCCGTAGCTAGGTTTAGAAAGGTTTTTTGGTTGCTTTGATTTATTTAGTTCGACATATAAAATAGAATTATACGCCTTAATTTGTTTGATTTTAAATCCTGCATAGGCCATTCTCCCTAAGCCTTCTGCTTTTGAAAGTATTTTGAATTTACCTCTAAAAAGAATTGTGTATATCCATTTAAAGAAATACAATCGAGGAAGCAATCTTAAAAGAACGAATTCATTTATTACGATCAGGGTGGCAAGAAATTTAAAGGTATTTTTTTCTATTCTATTAAGTCTCGATTTTAATGTTTCAAACCTCACTATCAAAGTTTGATTAGCTTCGGAATACATATATAGTTTTTCTAATTTGTCTTGAAGTTGAATAACATCATTGCACTTTGTGGAAATACAAATATATGGCTCAAATGTGTTTTTTGGAAAATCTTTATTTAGATCTATATACAAGATTTTATCTTCACGGACTTCATACCCAACCAAGGCATGTATGCTTTTTAACATAACAATATTCTGTTGTTATTGATTCAACTTCACTAATCTACTTTGGGTTCTTTGCCCATTTGCATTGAAGATATTTATTACGTAAACACCATTATTTAGTTCTCTGATCCAATTGCTACTAATAAAGTCTGCTAGACTACTTTTCAAAATCACAAGCTCTTTTCCTGATAGGTCAAATAATTGAATTGTATTTATACCCTCGAATTCTTCAGAGACTCGCACATTTAATGAATGTGAAAAGGGGTTTGGAAAAAACTTTACTGCGTCGGTTAGATTTAGTTCTTCGAGGTCTAGTGCACTTTCCTCTGGAGTATCATCAACGTTTTGGGTTAGTGTTGAAGAATTATCTAGGGTCATGGATGATGGTGTCCTTACAAAGCATGGGTTACCGTAATTCCCAAGGT
>MDSY01082697.1_pt1 | contig 19158 bp, 15 predicted proteins | sample 811131 | NCBI WGS metagenome assembly MDSY01 (sample SAMN05326643, study PRJNA326480) | marine metagenome | isolation source: seawater | place: Atlantic Ocean: South West | collected 2010
CTCCTGTAAGTTTTATAAAATTAATGTATAAGTATAATAAATTATTAATTATATATTAATCAATGAAATTAAGAAAAGAATTTGATAGTTTGGGTGCTGTAAATGTTCCAGATGATAAATATTGGGGAGCATCAACGCAAAGATCAAATAAATTTTTTAATATTGGAAAAATTTTAGTTAATATTTCAATTATAAAATCTATTGCGATTATAAAGAGATCTGCTGCAATAGTTCACTATAATGAAAAACAAATCGAAAAAAAGATAACTAATTCTATAATAAGAGCTTCTGATGAGGTAATTAAAGGTAAGCTTAATAAAAATTTTCCACTAAAAGTTTGGCAAACAGGTTCGGGTACTCAAACCAATATGAATGTTAATGAGGTAATAGCGAATAGAGCAATTGAGATAACTGGTGGCAAAAAAGGTTCAAAAAAACCAGTACATCCAAATGATCATGTAAATAAATCCCAGTCTACAAATGATGTTTTTCCAACAGCAATGCATATATCTGTAGCTCAAGAAACTATTAACAAACTCTTACCAAACTTAAAAATTTTGGAAAAAGAACTAAAGAATAAATCAAGAGAATTTAGAAATATCATAAAAATTGGAAGAACTCATCTACAAGATGCCACTCCACTGTCCCTTGGTCAAGAATTTTCAGGATATCAAGTTCAACTAAAAAAATGTATTGAAAGAATAGAGTATGCTCTTAAAGAAATATATTATCTAGCGCAAGGTGGCACTGCAGTTGGTACGGGAATAAATTCTAAAAAAGGATTTGATAAAAAAATTGTAAAAGAAATTGCAAAATATACAAAATTACCATTTAAACCTGCTGATAATAAATTTGCAGAATTGGCCGCTCATGACTCAATTGTGAATTTCTCAGGAACTTTAAACACTTGTGCTGTTGCTTTAATGAAAATTTCTAATGACATTAGATTCTTAGGATCAGGACCAAGAGCAGGATATGGAGAGTTAATTTTACCTGAAAATGAACCTGGTTCATCCATTATGCCTGGTAAAGTTAATCCAACTCAATGTGAAGCGGTTACAATGGTCTGCGTAAAAGTAATTGGCAATCATACTGGCATCACTTTAGCTGGATCACATGGTCATTTTGAATTAAATGTTTTTAAACCAATGATTGCTGATAATATATTACAATCAATAGATTTAATTGCTGACAGTACAAAAAATTTTACAGTTTTTTGTGTAAAAGGAATTAAAGCAAACAAAAAAAGAATTAAAGAACATTTAGATAATTCGTTAATGCTTGTTACAGCTCTAGCTCCAATAATTGGTTACGATAATGCAGCTAAAATTGCAAAAAAAGCTTTAAAAAATAACACAACTTTAAAATATGAAACTTTAAAATCAGGACTTATAAAAGAAAAAGATTATGAGAGAATTGTTGATCCTAAGAAAATGATTTACCCATCATAAGCAGAAATTAATTTATTAAATATTCTCTTACTTTTAATCAAGTTATACTCATCACTATTGTTAAAGTCTGCAATTACACCCATCATTTCATCATTGCTCTCAAAATTATTAATTTTCAGATTATTTATATTAATTTGATTTGTTGAAAAATCAAAATCAAAATTTATTAAAATATTTTTAAGTGATTTTCTAATTTGTCTTGGTGTTTGCATTAATGAAAATAAATTTTTTAAGTCTTTAATTTCAACTATGGCATTAGAGTTTAAATATAATTTATTGTCTTGAAAAAACAAATTACTATCATCCAATTCTAAAGTGCCAATTTTTTCATTAATTAATTTAGTATTATTAAAGTTAATCTTTCCATTGATAACATTAAACTTAACCTGAGATGTTTTAAAAATTTCATTATATTTATGAATTCCTGTGTTGATGGATATACTCGCACTCACATTTTCATTGAAGAATAATTTCGTTTGAAGAAATTCATTAAATAAAGAATTGACATTGAATAGTTGAGCAATATCATATTTTTTTAGTTCTACATTTAAGATTAAATCAAATGGTCTCAAACTTAACTTTCCATTATAATTAATGTTAGAATTTTTTATTTTAGAATTGTTAAATCGAAAAGAAACCAAACTTTCTCTAACATTGTACAAAGTTTCTAGCTTTGAGTTCATGATTGAGATTACATTTATACCTTCTGTTAAGTTATCTGATTTTTTTAATATTGTATTATTAATTTTTAATTTTAATTTTTTTGATTCAAAATCTAACACTTGCTGATCTGAAAATAAAAAATCTTTTTTTAAACTCATAGTGAATGGAGTTTTAAAAATTTTTCCATCCAGACTAAATAGATTTAAAGATTTTATATCAATATAAGAAAAGCTTGCTCTAGGAACTTTAATTATAGAAATTATATCACTATTATCATCTTTAAAAAAAATGTTACTTCTTATAACTCTAATTTTTTTAGAAGAATATTTTTTATTTTTAATTTTATTTAGTAACTTTAAATCTTTAGCTTGAACTGAAAAATTAGCACTATCAATTAACAATTTTTTAATATTCATTTTTTCTTTATCAAAAAAATTTGATTGATAAATAAATACTTTTAATTTTTTAATCTCTGCCAATGTTTTTTGATTATCTTTGCCTATAAATATTTTAGAATTCTTAATTAAAAAATGCGGTGTTGGTAAAATATTGTACGTAATATCTGAAGAAGTGCTAAAATTTATCTTAAAGTCTTTTACTAGTTTATTTTCTAGTGAATTTTGCAACCATGTTTTGTCATATAACGTTGGAATTAATAAATAAAATAGATATAAAAATAATAGACAAATCGATGTTATTGTAAGTTTATTAAAATTACTAACTTTTAAATCTTTTTTTATTTTTGTTTCAGAGTAATTTTTTATTTTCCTATTAATTTTTAATGCTATCCTTTCAATAAAATTATCAAAGTATTTAACAATCTTTATTTTTTTAAAAAAATTGTTTGTTTTATTGCTAGGTTTGAATAGTGTCTTTTTAATTAGGTTATTAAAATTTTTAGCAATTTGTTTCATATTTATATCTAAAATTTAATTACTTATAATGAAATTTAAAAAATGATAAACTCTGAATATTTAAACAATCTAAATAAAGCTCAGAAGGAGGCTGTTTTACACCTAGATGGTCCTTTACTTATAGTGGCTGGGGCTGGTTCAGGTAAAACTAAAGTTCTTACCTCCAGAATTGCTCACATTATTAATGAAAAAAAGGCTTTTCCAAATCAAATACTATCTGTGACTTTTACAAACAAAGCAGCTAAAGAAATGCAAAATAGAGTTAGTGCGATACTTAATTCTGAAGCTATCGGATTGTCTTGGCTAGGAACTTTTCATTCTATTTGTGCAAAACTTTTAAGGAAACATGCACCTGCAGTGGGATTAAGTTCTAATTTTACAATTGTTGATACTGATGATCAAATAAGATTAATTAAGAATATATGTAAAGCTGAAAATATTGATGTTAAACAACTAGCACCTAAGTTTATTCTTTCTATTATCGATAGGTGGAAAAATAAAGGTTTTTACCCTGATGAAGTTATAATTAATAAAAAAGATATTTATGAAAAAACTATATCTCCACTTTATAAAATCTATCAACAAAAACTACTTGATTTAAATGCCTGTGATTTTGGAGATTTAATTTTACACGTTGTTAAAATTTTAGAGAAAAATCCTGATATAAGAGAGATCTATTCAAATAACTTCAAATATATATTAGTAGATGAATATCAAGACACAAACTACATACAAAGCAGATGGCTATATTTATTATCTGAAAAACATAAAAATATATGTTGTGTCGGTGATGATGATCAATCTATTTATAGTTGGCGAGGGGCAGAAATTAAAAACTTTTTAGAATTTGATCAAGTTTATCAAAAATCAAAGATAATACGATTAGAAGAAAATTATAGATCATCTCAAAATATACTATCTGTTGCATCTAACCTAATTGCAAATAATCAAAATAGAGTCGGAAAAAATCTTAAAACAACTATGGAAGAAGGTGACCTTGTTAAGCTTAATTGCTTCAAAAATGGAAAAGATGAAGCAACAGGAATTTCTGATGAAATAGAAAAAAAAATAAAAAAAGAATATTCTTTTAATAATATTGCCATTTTAGTTAGAGCTATATTCCAAACTAGAGAATTTGAAGAACGATTTTTAAAAATAGGACTTCCTTATAGAATTTTGGGGGGAACCAAATTTTATGAAAGAGCTGAAATTAAAGATTGTGTTGCATATTTAAGACTAATTCATCAACCGAAAGATGATTTAGCATTTGATAGAGTGGTAAATAACCCTAAAAGATCAATTGGAGATAGTACAATCAAATTAATACACGAATTTGCAAAAAATAACTCTGTAAGTTTAGAAATTTCTTCAAAGAAATTAATTGAACAAAATTTAATCAAACCAAAAACTAAATTAGGTCTTAGTTCTTTTTTATTTCTAATGGATAAGTGGAGAAATGATATAAGTATAAAAAAAATCAATCATGTTAAATTATTACAATTAGTACTGGATGAGTCTGGATATTCTTCGATGCTTAAAAATAAAAAAGATATTGATAATGAGAGTAAACTAGAAAATATTAAAGAGCTTTTAAGTGCGATGAAAGAATTTGATAATATGGAAAGTTTTTTAGAGCATGTTGCTTTAGCAACCTCAATTGACCAAGATTGGGAAGGTGAAAAAATTAATATGATGACAATGCATGGCTCAAAGGGACTTGAATTTGATGTAGTTTTTTTACCAGGATGGGAAGAAGGTCTTTTTCCTCACCAAAAATCGATTGAAGAAAAAGGTCAAAACGGCCTTGAAGAAGAAAGAAGATTGGCATATGTCGGCATAACTAGAGCAAAAAAAAAAGCACTTATATCGTTTTCAATGAATCGGTTCTATCAAGGCAACTGGATTGATAGTATGGCTTCAAGATTTATTGAAGAATTACCTGAAAAATTTTTAGAAAAAAATTCGTTCTTTGATGAAACTAACAACGATGAAAATGATTTTGAGTTTAATCAAGATTTTGAAATTGATGAAGAAACAAGAAGTCCAGGCTGGATTAGATACCAAAAAAGAATTAAATGATTAAAAAAAGAATATTAGAATTAAGAAAACTTATAAATTTACACAATTTAGATGGTTATATAGTACCAAAAAATGATGCATATTTTTCTGAATTCGCTTTACCCGATAGATTAAAAATAATTTCTAATTTTAGTGGGTCTGCAGGATTTGCAATAATTTTAAAAAGAAAAAATTTCTTATTTGTGGATGGAAGATATACAATTCAAGCAAAGGTTCAATCTGGTGAATATTTTAAGATCATTGAAATACCAAAATTTTCAGCAAAAGATATATTAAAGAAATACAAAAAAAAATTATTTTTAGGATTTGATCCACAATTATTTACAAATTTAACATTAAAAAAAAAATTTAAAAATTATTGCAATTTAACTTCTATTGAAGAAAATTTAGTAGACAAAATATATAGAAAAAAAGACAAAAAACTTATTGAACCTTTTTACAATATTGACGATAAGTTTGTAGGTGAGACTGTTAGTGCTAGAGTTAATAGACTAATTAAAAAGCTAAAATCAAAAAATATTGATAATATTTTTATTAGTGCACCAGAAAATGTGGCGTGGTTGCTAAATCTGAGGGGTAAAGATAGTCCAGATAGTCCTATACCAAATTGTAAAATTATTTTAACAAAAAATAAAGAGATATTTTTTTTCTCTTGTCCAAAAAAAATTCTTAAAATGAAAAAAAGCAAACAATATAAAAATTTTACTTATTGTTTTTATGATGATTTTGATAAAATTATTTCAAAATTAAAAGGTAATACTTTTTGTATAGACTCTAAAACATGCTCAATTTCAAATGAAAATATTATAAGTTTGCTATTCAAAATTAAATTATATGAGGATCCATGCTATTTAATGAAATCTATAAAAAATAAAGTAGAAATTAAAAATATGGTCAATGCACACAATGAAGATGGTTTAGCATTAACTAAATTTATATTTTGGATCAAAAACATAAATAAAAAAAAAATAACTGAACTAGAGGCAAAAAATAAATTAGAAAAATTTAGAAAAAAAAATAGAAACTATTTATTTCAAAGTTTTAATACTATAGCAGGTTCAGGTCCGAATGGTGCTATTGTGCATTATAGAGTCTCAAAAAAATCAAATAGAATAATTGATAAAAAAGATTTATTTTTATGTGACTCAGGTGGTCAATACAATTATGGCACAACAGATGTAACCAGGACAATTTGTTTTTCCAAACCAAGACAGTCTATTCAAAATATATTTACTAAAGTTTTAAAAGGTCACATAGCTGTAGCCACAACTGATTTAAAAAAAGATAATACAGGAAGCAAGATAGACATAAGGGCAAGAAAATTTTTAAAAAAAGATGGTTTAGATTATGCTCATGGAACAGGGCATGGTGTAGGATTTTTTTTAAATGTTCATGAAGGACCTCAATCAATTTCTAAAAATAACAATATTAGACTTAAAGAAGGAATGATTTTAAGTAATGAGCCTGGATACTATAAAAAAGGAAGATACGGAATTAGAATAGAAAATCTAGTCTATATAAAAAAAAATAAGAACCATCTTAATTTTGAAAATTTAACATTGGCACCAATAGAAAAAGATTTAATTAATTACAAACTTCTTAATAAAGATGAAAAAAATTATTTATTTAAATATCATTTAAATATTTATAGTAAATATTATAAATTCTTAAATCGAAAAGAAAGAAAATGGTTAATTAGTTTTATTTAATATTTTTATCCATTCCTTTTGGGTAATTACTTTTATATTTAACGCTTTAGCACTATTAATCTTTTTTAATGTTGGTTTTTCTCCAATAATTAAATAATCAAGTTTTTTACTCACGTTACTTATAATTTTTCCAGAGTTTTTTTCAATTAAAGATTTTGCTTCCGCTCTACTCATGCCATCTAGTTTTCCCGTAAGCATAAACATTTTATTTTTTAATAAACCGTCTTTATTAACCTGCGCTACATTTTTTACTAAAAGATGATTTTTTAACTCAAATAAAACTTCTAAATTTTTTTTATTTAAAAAAAAATTTTTAATTGATTTAATTTGTGTTTCACCAATTCCATCTATATTTAACAAATCAACTAAACCATTATTTTTAGAAAGTTTAAAAAAGTTATCTGATGATTTTAAATGCCTGGCTAAGAGCTTGGCATTTTCTTGACCTATATGTCTTATTCCCAAAGCGTATATAAATCTTTCTAGTGAAATTTTTTTTTTTTCTTCTATTGAATATCTCAAATTTGAAACTGAAAGTTCCCCCCAGCCTTCAAGGTTTTTTAATTTTTTGTAGTTTAATTTAAAAATATCTTGAGGTAACCTAACCAGATTAAGCTTCCAAAAATTCTCAACAATTTTTTTTCCAAATCCATCAATATTGAAAGCTTCCTTTGATACAAAGTGTTTTATTTTTTCTATTGAAATTTTTTCACAATCATACCCATCATTTATACACCTTCTAACCGCATCTTGTTTTTTTGTGATTTCATTGAAATCTTTGATAGTTTTAGAGCCGCATGATGGACAGTTTTTTGGGAAAATAAATTTTTTTGAATCTATTTTTCTTTTTTTTAAATTTACGTTTACAACATGAGGTATGACATCTCCAGCCCTCTCTACAGTTACTGTGTCACCTACTCTTATATCTTTTCTAATAATTTCATCCTCATTATGAAGCGTGGCATTGGAAACCATAACTCCACCAATGTTAACAGGCTTTATTTTTGCTACAGGTGTGAGAGCACCAGTTCTCCCGATTTGAATTTCAATATTTAAAATTTCAGAAATAGAATTGTTTGCTGAAAACTTATGAGCTATTGCCCATCTTGGAGCATTAGTTACAAATCCAAGTCTTTTTTGGAGTTCAAAGTCATCTACTTTGTATACTATTCCATCAATATCAAATTCAATTTCTTTTCTTTTTCCCTCTAAATTTTTATGGTTAAGTATTAAACTTTCAATACTATTAATTTTTTTATTAAATTGATTAGTTTTAAAGCCCCATATCTTTAAATTTTTTAAAAAATCAGATTGAGTTCTGATTTTCATGCCTTCTTGATATCCATAAGTATAGGCAATAAATTTTAAAGGAATTTTACTAGTGACTTCTGGATTTTTTTGTCTCAAAGAGCCTGAAGCTGCATTTCTAGGATTCGCAAATTTTTCATCCAATTTTTTAAATGCATTATTTTCAATAAAAACTTCTCCGCGTATATCAATTTTGGTAGGAAAATTTTTTGCGTTAATTTTTTTAGGAATATCATTAATGGTTTTTAAATTTTCTGTTATATCCTCACCTTCGTTTCCATCCCCTCTAGAAAGACCTTTTATAAATCTTCCATTTTCATATATTAATGATGCAGAAATACCGTCTATTTTAGGTTCTGCGCTATACCAAATATTATTAGAGTTTTCTAAACTCAAAAAATTTATAATTTTTTTTTCAAAATTTTTTAAATCTTCTTCATTAAAAACATTGCCTAATGATAACATGGGTACTTTATGTTTTATTTTTTTAAAATTTTTTGATGGTTTAAATCCAACTAATTTTGTAGGAGACTTTTTACTCTTTAAAAAATGATTTTTTTTTTCTAGATTAATTATATCTTCTTTTAATAAATCGTACTCTTGATCTGTTATAATTGGGTTATCTTTATCATAGTAATGTTTATTATAATTTTCTAATAGCTTAATTTTTTTATTGTAATCTTTTTTGATTAAATCCTTGTCCATTTTACTCAAAAAGTTTTTTAAATTTTTTTATTAATCCCCTTTTATTTTTTTCTATTTTTTTATTTTTATACTTTTTATTAAAAATTTTATAACTTTTTTTATACCATTCTCCTGAGAGATAATTATAGCCTAAAAGTGTAGCATATTTTTTTGCCTCTTCCTCTAGACCAATTGTATAGTGAATTTCAACCAATCTATGAATGGCTTCCTCAGCAAAAATTGTTGTTTCATAATTTTCTAAAACTGTTTTAAATCTATTAATTGCTGCAATCCATTTTTCTTTTTTAACATAATGTCTGCCCACATACATTTCTTTTGCAGCTAAAATATCATTCAATAAATCCACTTTAAATTTTGAATCTAATGCTAAATCTGTATTAGGGTAATTATTAATAACAAAAGTGAATTGATCCTTTGATTTTATGAGTGATTGAAGATCTTTTTTTTCACCATCGATCTTTTCATAATAACACATTGCCAATAAGTAATATGCGTAGTCAATTCGTTTATCTTTTGGATATGTTTCAATAAATCTTCCTAAATTAAATATTGCTTCAAAATAATAATCTTGAAGGTAATAAGAGTAAGACGCCATTAAAGCAGATTTTGCAGCCCAGTCAGATTGTGGGTATGCCAATTCTGCTTCTAAAAATTTTTTTGCTGCAAAAAAAGCATCTCCTTCCTCAAGACTCTTAGCTCCCTCTTTGTAAGCAGATATCATTTCTTCTTCTTGGGTTTCTTCTTGAATTACTGAAATTTCTTTTTTATCTGAGCAAGAATTAAAAGTAAAAATTATTAGTAATAGTAGAAATCTTGAAAATAATTTCATTTAATTTTTTTATAGCTATTTATATAGTAAAAAAATTTATGCGATAGACCTTAAATTACTTTTATTCACAAAGGCATGGGGTAAAGTTTTTTCTTTAATTTCTATTAATGAATAATTTTCTTTATTTTCAAAAACTTTTCTTAGTAATTGATTAGTAAGTTTGTGACCTCCTTGAGAACAAATTAGTTTTCCTATAATTTTAAATCCAGCTAGATATAGGTCTCCCATACAATCTAGTATCTTATGATTTACAAATTCTTTTTCATTTCTAAGTCCAGTTTTATTTATAATTTGATTTTCTTTAACTACGACTGCGTTATCTAGACTTCCACCTTTTGCTAAACCCATTCCCTTTAATTTTTCGATGTCTTCAAAAAGACAAAATGTTCTTGAGTTATATATGTCTGTTAAGTCAGACTCATACACTTTAACTAAATTTCTTTGAGTCCCTATAAGCTCATTATTGTACTTAAGCTCAAAGTCTATATCTAAACTAATTTTGTTTGGTTCTATTGAGATTGTTTTTTTTCCATCATTAAATACTATTTTCTTTTCAATCTTAATTATCTTTATTGGTACATCACTAAACTTTATTCCTACATTTGATATCGCTTCTACAAATATTTTTGCTGATCCATCTAAAATAGGTACTTCTTGATTGTCTATTTCAATTAAAGCATTATCAATACCCATTCCATATAATGCCCCCATTAAATGTTCTATAGTCGAAACACTTACATTGAACTCGTTTGTAATCGTTGTGCAATAAACTGCACTACTAACATTAAAAAGATTTGGAATTATAATATTGTTATTTTTAATATCTGTTCTTTTAAAAATTATACCAACGTTTGGTTCAGCAGGCTTGATAATTAGATTTGCAGTTAGGCCACTATGTAAACCAATGCCGCTCAATGAGATATTTTCTTTAACAGTTTTTTGATTTAAAATAGACATCATGAACTTATAAATTTTTAGGTAAAATTAGTGAAAACAAGAAATGTTACAGTAAAATACTGAATTACCTAAAAAAATGAAAAAGTTTTTCAAAAAAACCTTTTTTTATCTGCTTTTTTGGTATTATCAAAACTTCACTCTTATTCAATCCCATTCCCAATTTAAATCCAGATTGACAAATAGCTTCCGTGGTTTCTTCTAAAAAATCTATATCATTAGAAAAGGAAATCTTATCTTTGTATTGATTATCTAGTATCTTTGAGCCTTCACCCATTAAAACCATCTTAAATTTATCAAGTATTGTTAAATTTAATTTAATATTTTTAGCACACAATTCCAATATTTCTTCAGTTCTAGCAAAAACTATTTTTTGTAAAAAATCTAACGAAAAATCATCATTAATAATATAGCTTTGACTGTTATCAAACTCTAATTTTATATTTTCTGCTTTTTTTAAATCTACCTTTAATAGCTTAGAGATATCTTTGGTAATATGATTTCCACCGACAGGCAAAACACTTAAAGAAGTTATTTTATTTTTAGTATAACAAATTATTGATGTTTTATTAAAACCAACATCAACAAATGCTATATCATCGTTAGGGAAAAAATTCTCTTTATAATTTACAGATTTTACATAACTAGAACATACAACTTGATTAATTGATATATCCAATTTATGAAAAGATTTTTTATAATATTTAACTATTTTATTTGGTATACAAATAAAAAGAATATCTAAAGATATTAAATTGCAATTTATCTCTGCTGGCAAAAAAGTGTGGTCATTGTTATCAATTTTATAATTATTTACAATAATATGAACAATATTTTGATCTTTATAATATTCTATAATTTGTTGTTTTGCCTGTTGAATTAAAAACTGTACATCATCTTGTTTTAATTTTGATCCATCAAGTTTTTTTGATACTGAAACGCCAATAGAAAGCATCTCTAGACTATCTATCATTAAATTTACTTCTTCAATATATTCATTAGTATTTTTTTCTATAGATGTGATTAGCTTTTCAATTTCTGAATTTAAATCTATATGGTCAACTAAAAATATACTTTCAGTATGAAAAACTTCACTTGATTTATTTTTACTAAATGCACCGGCTCTTATTTTAGAAAAACCACAATCAAAATAGGTTTCAAAATTTTTAATATTCATTATTTAATAACTAGATGGTTACTCACTCTTAAGTCAATAATATTTTTATCAACTAATTGATTGCTTGAGATTATCTTATGAGCTAAATTGAGTAATTGTAATAAATTTTCTTTAGGTAATTTAATTAAGATGTCATTACTTGTCAAAACATCCCATCTATTAGATGAAAAAAAATATATTGTTTTAAAATCATCGAATTTAAAATTGGAATCATTGATAATTTTTTTAAATTCAAGGAAATTTTTAGAATCAAATTTGCCAAATATAAAAGGTAATATTTTACTATCATTTTCAACTACTATTAACTTGCCGTTGGCTCCAACAAATAACCCTCTATTATTTGAAAGTTTTGCAATAAATTTAGTCGGTTTAATATTTATATCGAGAGTTTTGGGATAAATTTTTTTAACACTATATTTGTCTACAATATTATACCTAGATATGATTCTATCAATCTCTTCTTTACCAAGAAAAAATATATTATGATGAGCTAGATTATTTAATTCATTCAATATTTTTTGATTGTGGATAATTGAAAGTCCCTTTACATTAATTTTATTATTTTTTGAGAAATAGGATGTTGATTTTTTTTCAAACCTTGTACTGGTCGTGCTTAATATTAGCAAAAATGTAAAGTAAATAATTATTTTATGTTTTTTATCTATTAATTGATGCATCTTTTAAAATCCATTCAATTAATTTTATAAATCTGATACCCCTAAAATTGGCAATTTCAGGTACTAGTGAAAGTTTTGTCATACCTGGTTGTGTATTTATCTCTAGTAAATAAAATTTACCTTTATAAAATTTAAAATCAGATCTTGTTACGCCTCTACAACCAATAATTTTATGCGCTTCTAATGTTATGTTCATAATTTTGTTGAAATCTTTTTGGTTCAAATTAACTGGTATTATATGGTCTGTTTTTGCTCTTGAATTATATTTTGCTTCATAGTCATAAAATTTTCTTTTAGGTTTTAACTCTATGGCTCCAAGTTTTTTATTGCCCATTATTGCTGCTTGAATTTCTCTACCTGGAATATACTCCTCAATTATAATTTTCTTATATGATTTTAATAATTTTAGTTTTTTAATAATATTATTTTTATTACATATAAATACATTTACACTTGATCCTTCATTTATAGGTTTAATCACTACTGGAAAATTTAATTTTTTTTTTTATCTTTTTAATTATATTTTTTTCTACTTTTTCATAATCAAATTTAATATATTTTGGAGTTAAAATTTTATTTTTTATAAAAATTTTTTTTGAAATCTCTTTATCCATTGCTATAGATGATGCAATAACCCCAGAATGTGTATAGGGAATTTTTTGTGACTCTAAGATAGTTTGAATATATCCATCTTCGCCAAGTTGTCCGTGTAAAGCATTAAATATCACCTCTGGTTTAAAAATTTTTATAATATTTAATAATTCACTGTCAGGCTCACATCTTTTAACTAGATATCCATTTTTATTTAATTCTTTTGCTACTTGCTTTCCAGTTTCAAGACTTATGGGACGTTCTTTAGAAAAGCCTCCACAAAGAACTAAAATTTTTTTTTTTTTCATTATCTTAGTATTTTTATTTCTTTTTCTAATTTAATACCTGTTTTTTTTTCAACTTTATCTCTAACAAATTCAATCAATTTATTCATATCATTAAAACTAGCGTTATTCTTATTAACAAAAAAATTATAATGTTTACTTGAAATATATGCATCACCAAAGCTTATATCCAGCGGTACAGATTCCTTGATAAGCTCCCAAACTTTTTTGTTAGTTTGATTTATTGGATTTTTAAAAGTGCTTCCGCTTGTTTTAATCTTAGTTGGTTGAGTGCTATCTTTTTTTTTTTTAAATTCTAAAATATCTTTTTCAATATTTTTTGAGTTCTTTTTTTTTCCTTTAAATGATGCACTTAAAAAAATTAGGTCATCTGATAAATCATTGTTTCTATATTCAAATAAAACTTTAGTAGCGGGGATTGTTATTATTTGCCCTTTTTTATCAATTGCTTGAATTGAGACAAGTATATCTTTAAATTCTCTGTTAAAACAGCCTGCATTCATTCTTAATCCTCCACCCACAGTTCCAGGAATGCAGGCTAAAAATTCGAGTCCACCTATTTCTTTTGCCAATGCAAATTCAGATAATTTTCTGTCAGTGCAAGCACTTCCAGCTACGATAATATCATTTGGTAGTACAGAAATATTTGAAAAATTTTTTCCTAATTTTATTACTATTCCTTCAAAAGTATCATCACTCATTAGAGTATTTGAGCCCGCTCCTAAAATGTAAATTTTTTTTTTTAAACCAAACTCTTTTAAAAATAAAGATAAGTCCAATAATGACTCTGGTTTAAAAAAAACTTTTGTTTCACCACCAATATTAAACCAAGTATTTTTTTTAAGACTGTAATTATAAAAAAATTTACTATTAATTTTATTTGAAAATTTTTTAATTTCTTCAATTATCATTATATTATACTTGGTAATTGTTTTATCCAGTTTGAAATGGTACCCGCCCCCATACCAATAACTATTTTTTTTCCATAAATGTTATTTTTAATAAATTTAGCTAGTTGATATTGATCATCAATCAAAAATAATTTCACTTTTGAGTTTTTAATAATGTCTTTTGCAAAATTGTTGTAATTAAAACCTAATTTCATTTTTTCTCCTGCTGCGTATAATGGACATAGAATAACTATGTCTGCTTGTTTAAACGAAAAACTAAATTCTTTTTTGAGGTCTTTTAATCTTGATATTCTATGGGGCTGAAATACACAAATTATTTCATTTTTTTTATAAGCTGCTCTTACTCCTCTTAAAACTTCTTTTATTTCTGTTGGATGATGAGCATAATCATCATAGAAATCAGTTTCCCGATATGTAAATATTTTATTAAATCTTCTTTGAACGCCCTTATAATTCTTTAAACCCTCTTTAATAATTTTTTTAGAAATTCCAATTGTCGACGCTACTGCTGCTGCTGCTGTTGAATTTCTAATATTGTGCAATCCCAAAAGAGGTATTTTAATTTTATTGATTAATATATTTTTTTTTCCTGGCAGTTTTATTGATAAATCATATTCAGAAAATTCTTTTTTATATTTTATGTTCTTAATATAAAATTGAGATTTTGGATTAATCCCGTATGTATAATAATTTTTTATTTTAAGCTCTTTTAATAATTTGAGATTATTCTTATCATCGATACAAATAAATGATTTTCCAAATGGAGGCACTTTATTAATAAATTTGATAAACAAATTTTTAAGATCTTGCATAGATTTATAAAAATCCATATGTTCCCTATCTATATTTGTGACAATTGAATATGTCGGTGGAACGTGTATAAAACTTCCATCTGATTCATCGGCTTCCAATATGCACCAATCACTTTTGCCAAGTTTTGCAGAATTTTTTAACGAATTAAGAACACCTCCATTAATAATTGTTGGATCTAATTTTGTTTTAGAAAATATTGATGCTAACAATGATGTTGTTGTTGTTTTACCATGTGATCCAGTAACTACAATATTTTTAGTTAAAGAAACTATATGGGCTAACATTTCACCTCTTTTATAAATAGGTAGTTGTTTTTTTTTTGCCTCTATAAGTTCAGGATTATCTTTTTTGATAGCCGAGGAAATAACAAGTATTGTAGCGTTTTGTATATTTTTTTTTTTATGATTAATTAAAATTTTAATTTTATCTCTTTTTAATCTATCTATGTTTTTATTATTTAAAATATCACTTCCCTGAACACTGAATCCCATTCCTTTCATAATTAATGACAGACCACTCATTCCAATACCACCAATACCAACGAAATGTATTACTTCAGTTTTTGCTAATTCAATTTTCATTAATAATATTTATAATTTTTTCATTTATATTATTCCATGTATTTTGATAGTTAAAATCTCTCATATTTTTTTTTTTATTTAGGTATTCTTCTCTATTTTTAAAAATATCAGCTAATTTATCAGTAAGTGCCATGCTATTAATTTCATTTTGATTCATAATCCAATTACAGCCAAGTTTTTCATAAAATGATGCATTTTCAAATTGATGATTATCTTTAGACCCTGGTAAAGGTATGGCTATGTGTGGTATATTTAAAAAAATTAATTCAGCTAGAGTTGAAGCGCCTGCTCTTGTTATACATAAATTTGATTTACTCATAAAATTTGAGATATCTTCACGAAAACTAAATAATTCATTTTCAATATCATTTTTTAAATAAAAATTTTTTAAATATTGATTTTCTTTTAAAATAGTTTGTTGAAAAATTTTTAATTTATATTTTTTAGAAAGCATTAATAATGACTCATTTATTAAAGTATCAAATAACTTTGCACCTTGGCTTCCACCTATTATTAATAAATTTATCTTTGTACTTGTGTCTGAATCTGCTCTTAAGGAGTAAAATTCTTTTCTTAACAACGTTGGAATTAAAGAAATTTTATTTTTAAGATTATTTGGAAAATTTTTAATTTTATCTGAATAACAAAAAATTTTGGTGCAAGAGTTAATAAAAAATTTATTGGATCTACCCAAAACCATATTTGGCTCAAATAAAAATAGTTTTATATTAAGTATTTTAGATGCCAAACATAGGGGAATAGACATATATCCTCCAGTTGATATTAATATGTCAATATTTTTTTTTTTTAGAAATAATAAAGATTTAAAAAATGAAAATAATATAAAAAAAATTTGAAATGGTATTAGAAAAAAATTTTTTGATATTTTAGGTACGTTAATTATCTCTATATTGTATTTATTCCTATCAAAAAATTTAGAGCCTCGATTATCAGATGTTATGAAGGTATTAAATTCATCTTTTAAATGTTCGTAAATTATAGTCCCAGGAACAACGTGTCCGCCAGAGCCTCCAGTACTAATTAAAATATTTTTTTTCATTTTAGCTAACTTTTCTTTTTGTTAAATTTAAAATTATGCCTGATAGGATAGACACTCCAATAATTGATGATCCTCCGTAGCTTAAAAATGGTAATGTCATACCTGTTGTTGGAAATAGCCTAATATTAACACCTACATGAATTAAAGCCTGCAATATTATAAGAGTCATTGAGCCAGTTAGAACTAGTTTTGTTTTTTCATTGTTTTCTAAATATATTTTTTTAAAGACTGTATAAATAAAAAATAAAAAAACTATTAGTAATAAAATAATGACGACAACTCCAAACTCTTCTGATATTACCGAAACTATATAGTCTGTGTGTGCTTCAGGAACTCTATTTTTCAAAGTTCCTTCACCAAGACCTTTTCCAAAAAATCCGCCATTAACGATTGCATCTATTGCTTTTTCAGATTGAAAGTTATGCGTGCCACTATCAGGATTAAAAAATGATGAAATTCTTCTTCTTATATATTCAAATTTAGGTACTAGAAAAATCATATAAAGTAAAAAAACAAATGAAATACTTAAGAAAGTAAAAAAAACAAAGATACTGATTCCTGAAATGAACACTAAGGTCAACCATGATAAAAAAATTAGTAGTGTTTGTCCAATATCAGGTTGAACCATCAGTAAAAAAGAAATTGGTACAATAACAATAAAACTAAAAATGTATTTGTAATAAATATTAAAATTTCTTTCACTGCTCAAAATAGTAGCAAGGAAAACTATTGTAAAAGGTTTAACTAATTCTATTGGTTGAAATCTTGGCAAGAAGAATAAATCAAGCCATCGTTTTGAACCTTTAACTTCAGTGCCGATTATTGGAACTAAAAATAAGAAAAATAAAGAAACAAAAAATAAAAGAATTGAAATTCTAAAAAGATTTTCTTTAGTCAAAGAAGAAAAAAATATTAACGATAATATTCCAATAGAAATAAATGCTAAATGTTTAAAAAAGAAAAAATAATTATTTGTATCTAGTTTGTCAGATACAATTAATGATGTAGATGCTAATGAAAAAAATAAACCGAGACTAAATAAAAACAACACTATTAAAAAAATTGTTTTATCAATATTTTTCCACCATGTGTAATAGATTTTATAGATATAATTATTATTCAGCATTAATAAACTCTTTGATAAGGTTATTAAAATATTTGCCTCTATCTTCAAAATTTTTAAAACTATCAAAAGAAGCTGATGCTGGGCTAAAAACAATATTTTTATGATTTTTATTTTTACTATTTTTTATATCAAAAAAAACTTTTTTTATTAAAATTTTCAAATTAATAAATGATTGATATTTCATTACTTTTTTAAACTCTTTTATAAAAAAATTTTTATCTTTTCCAAAAATATATGCACTAAAGTTTTTACAACTAGTTCTAGATAATAAAAATTTATCTCCTTTTTTTGCTAAACCTCCAACTATCCAATACACATTAGACATTGATTTTAAAAGACTAACTGATGATGAAAAACTAGTGGCTTTAGAGTCATTTATAATAGTTAAATTTTTTGATTTAAAGATTATTTGTTGTCTATACTTTAAACCGTTAAAATTATTTAATATTTCAATAATATTTTCATCTTTAATTTTAAGAATTTTTGCTATCTCAAAAATAAAGGCTAAATTTTCTTTATTTCCACTAGTCATGAAATAGGGATTATAAATCCTTTTTAATAATGAAATTTTTATTTTTTTGTTAATTTTAATTATTTTTGATAAAAATTTTTTAGTTCTTATTTCTTGATTTATAAAGGGGTTAATTGTATTTAAAATTGCATAATCTTTATTTGTTTGATTTTTTAGCAATCTAAATTTAGCTTTTATATAATTTTTTAATGATTTGTGTCTCTCTAAATGATCAGGTGAAATATTTAATATTGCTGCAATATTTGTACTAAATAACTTGCTATATTCTAATTGATAAGAAGAAGCTTCAATTACAAAAATTGTTTTATTCGTAATTTTTTTCTCTAGTAAAATTGGATTGCCTATGTTACCTACTAATCTTACATCTAATTTTTGTAACCTTAGAATTTCATATAAAACTTTGGCTGTAGTCGACTTTCCATTGGTGCCTGTTATAGTAATACTCTTATTTTTGTCATGAAGGCTAAAAAAAATATCTAGATCTGTATTAATTTTTTTTAAATTTTTATTTAAAAATATTCTCAGTTGACATTTTTTGATGTCTATACCTGGGCTGATTATTATATTGTCAAAATTCTTATCTATTATTTTGTTATAAGAAACTGTTTTTTTTTTTATTTCTTTGCTTTTACTTTTAATTTTTTTATCATCGTATAAGTAAACTTTATTACTTTTTTTCAAAAATTTATATGCGGATAAGCCACTTTTTCCTAGTCCATAAATTAAAATCTTTTTTTTAAAAAAGATATTTTTATTATCTGGCATTACCTTAA
>MDSY01036630.1_pt1 | contig 19147 bp, 20 predicted proteins | sample 811131 | NCBI WGS metagenome assembly MDSY01 (sample SAMN05326643, study PRJNA326480) | marine metagenome | isolation source: seawater | place: Atlantic Ocean: South West | collected 2010
CAGATCCAGCAGATGGTTCAAGTTGTATGTCGTATGATTCTATATTTACCTCTTTTTTAAGTATTTCAAAACATTTAATAGATACATCTTCATTAGTATAGAATTGGTCCATTATATGGCTAATATGTATGAAATATTATATTGTTTATAAAAGTAGAATAAAGACTGGAAAAGTATAAAGGATAATGCAGATTCATCCTGAGATTGAGGACCGAATAACAAAGTATTTTTCACAAGGTATGTTAAATACGATATTTTATGGTGGTAGGGGTGTTGGTAAGCATAGTTTGGTATTAAAGATGTTAAATTCAGGTAAATATGAGAAGGAAAAGATACGATTTTGGGAAGATACTGGTGTTAGATTTTATTCAACATCAACATATATTAGATTTGATGCAAAAGAGTGTGTACGAAAGAAGGCGAATTTGCCGAAAATAATAGAGGAGATAGGTAGAACAAGGGATATATCTGCGGATTGTAGTAAGATAATTTATATACGTTATTTGAATTATCTTGGTGCACAACAAGAGGCATTTAGACAGTTAGTTGAGGATACATATTTAACATGTAGATATGTGTTTACGTGTCGTAATATCGATAGTGTAGATCCTGCTTTAAATAGTAGATGTTTTTTGATTCGTGTACAGAAACCGTCAGTGGAGAGGATGATATGTTTTACTCGAGAAAGATTACCGGATGTTAGTATTGAATTAATAAAAAAGATGGTAGATGAATCTGATGGGAATTTAAATAGTTTAAAGCATTTGGCTATGTTACATAAGAAGATATCAAATAGGGAGGGATATACTACGTACAGTGATATTCATAAAGAGATAGCCGATGCGATAATAAATAAGTTAAAGGAAGCTACAAACGTTTCAATAATCCATTCTTTGGCTGAGAAGTATCACTATAGTGAATTACCAATTTTAGATATATGTATTAGGATGGATGATATGGAGAAATTTGTAGTAGAATTACAGAAGTATGCTGCGATAGTAATTCCATCATTATATGATACGATATTGTTATTTTTAGAAATAACAAAGAAATGTAATAAGCTCTTGAAATGAAAATGTGTAAGACTTTATTTATATAAAAAAGTTCGCAAATAATATGGATGCATTATTAGTTGGCGGAGGATTAGCCGCAGGAGGTTGGCTTTTAAATGCGAAACAAGAAAATGTAAAAAATAAGGGTAGCGCAAGTAAATCTCCAGATGTTTTTGATAATCGTATACAAGATTCAAGGATGTATGAGAGACAAACAATGGATACTCATCTATCTAAAAGAAATACGGTAGGTGGATTATATTTGGATCGTCCAAGATCAGGACGTGATCCGAATGAAAATATTGTAGGGGAGAGTCTTTCTTTAACAGGGAATATGAAAAGGAATGATGATTTTACACATAACAACATGGTGCCATTTTATGGTAGTAATGTGAAACAAAATACGAATTTGAATTCTTCAAATGGGTTGGTTGAGAGATTTACAGGGGTGTCCCATCTTGAGCAGAGTAAAGAGGAGGTGAAGCCGATGTTTGATTTGAGTCAAGAAAATATATATGGAACTCAGAATTCGAACGATAGAATGATGGATCGTTATTCTGCATCACGATATCATCAAGGAACACCTTTAACTGAGCCTGTGAGAGTAGGACCCGGTTTAAACAAGGGATATAACGCGGAACCATCGGGTGGTTTTCATCAAGCGGACGCAATAAAATATGCGGGTCAACCATCAATAGATGATTTACGTGTAAAAACGAATCCAAAAATAAGTTATGAGGGTCGTATGGTACGTGGTTTCAAGGGGACTCGGCGTGGAATGGAGCCAGTAGTAAGTAAGAATAGGGTAATTCGTTTTCACTCATATGATGGTGCACCTCGTATGAATACGACTGTTGTAACATCGGGTGAGGCATCACGTGAAGTATTTTCGGATAAAAAGACGAATCGTCAAGATACGCTTTATTCTTATGCAGCACCAGCGGGTCCATCTGTGGTTAAAGCGCAAGAGTCTCACGAGTCTTATGCGAATCAAACAACACACAAACAAGGATTAGGTAATTTTGGTTTACGTAATGCTCAAAGTCAAAAGAATGAATCGAAACTAAAGATCCAGTATTGTTCAGAGGTTCGAAAAGAAGAGTCTAAGGACAGATCTTATATGGGACAAGCAACAAGTCTTGTTAATAAGATTGTAGCCCCTGTTCAGGATATATTACGTCCTACAATAAAAGAAACAAATATTCATGATTCGGCACCAGAGCGTAATTTTAATAGTGTTGAAAAACGTTCAACGGCATATAATACGAATGATACAACAAGAACAACAATAAAGGAGACAGCGATTCATGATAATCGTGCAGGAGCTTTAAGAATGGTATCTGCTGCGGGTCGTTCTGAGAATCCAGATCCAACGAAGAAAACAGCTCGTGAAACATTAAAACAATGGTTGGATTATGGAAATCCGACTGGTCCAGCTACAATGAATACAGTACAAAATATGGATTTGGCCAAGAGAACTGTAAAAGAAACAATAAATGAAACGAATCATAGAGGAGTAGCTACAAATTCAATGGGTCCTTCTGGATATATAACAAATCCAAAGAATGCACCAGATACAGCAAGACAATATGTATCTACAACGGAATATTCTGGGCAAGCGAATCAAAGAACTTATGGTGCATATTCGGTAACTGATACTGTTGCCCCAGAAACAAATAAACAGAATCTATCAAATAATGAGTATACTGGAAATGCTGAAGGTGAAATAAAACCAACTTCATATTCAGATATATATAATGCAACATTAAATGACTTAAAAGAGGGTATATCAAAAGGTCGTGAACCAACAAGATCAAGTATAAAACAAGTTTCAGAGGCAACACATTTAGGTGATTTTGATTCAAAAGAATCTTTAGAGAATAGGAAAAATTTTGGAGGAGCAACTCCGATGCAAAATACGGTTTTTGATTCAGAAAAGATGAATATGACAACTGATAAATGTCAATTAGATACTGGTTCAAGATTAGATGTAACTAATTTAGAGGCATATATTAACAATCCATACACTCAGTCTTTGAACAGTTCTGCTTAAGTTTCTTATCAATTTTCCAGATTTTACAAATAGATGCATATAAGTAGTAAGGATCATGTTCAAAATGATTAAGATGTTCTATTGCATCTCCAAGTATAATTGAATAATCAATTTTGGATGAGTCGCAACAAACATGTTTAAATAATTGTCTTGCGATATCCATATGAGAATAACCAACCGATTCAAGTCTAAAAAGTTCACTAATACGTGTTTTAAGCTGTTCATGATAAAGAATTTTCTCATAAGAGAATGGTAAATGTGAGAAAGCCATAATATCTGTATTTTTTTGATATTTAACTTGTAAGAAAAATAAGAATGTACATAGTTTTCCTTCAGAGTATTCAATACATTTGTTAACAAGTTTTTTATTATATCTATGGTTTTCTTTTTTAAGTATTCTTTTAGCAATATCTTGTAAATTTGATTCAGATGGTGTTTTCATATCAAAAGTTATTGCCCAGGAAGATAAATCAATATGATGAGTAGATTCAAGAACACATACAACAATTGATGTACTGGAAAGAATATTATATAAAACATATAAGAATTGACTTGACATTTTATGTAAATTTTCTATAATAAGCCATTTATGAGCACTATTTGTTTTAGAGTTTATGAAACTATTGAGTTTTTCTTTAGAATCAATAGTTTTTAATGACAAATGATTTAACCATAATGTATTTTCATTTGGGGTAACTGTGTTTAAAAAAATTTTGATAAGGGTTCTTTTTCCGCTACTAGCATCGCCGGATAATACAAAATGAGAAAATTTATTAAGTTTAATCATATTTTTAAGATAACTAACTACATTTTTATTAGAAGATATTTCATCAAGGGTTTTTGGTCTATATATATGGTACCAAGACATTACTACTAATTCTTAAAAAACTCTTAATATTATTTCCCTCTGACACCTTGAAAGAAAAGTCCAGATGCGTATATACCTGCACCAATTTTAGGATTAGCAATGTAAAATCCAAGTTTATAACCAAGTCCACCAAATATTCCTGGTATTAATAGAAATAAAATTAATATGATAATTGCGTTTCTTTTAGCGAGATTGCCCTCTTTTTTAACGCATTCATTCGTATCAACAACTTTACCATTAATTTTTCTTGCATCAGAACAATCATCATATTCATAAGTTCCTTCAAATTTTGGTTGCCAAATGCTCAGAATAATAATAGTTAAAGCGATACCAAAAAGAACTGGTATGAAAACCCATATGCGTATATCAACCGGATTAATTTGTTGAGATAATTGATTAGTTACACTTGTATAATTTTGTGCAAATGTCATTAATAATAGTTAATTTAAAAATTACATATAGTATGAGTTTGGAGAAATTTGACCAAATAATATCAGATTATGAAAATAAAACGGGGATGATAGGTGCTGACTACGAAGGACGACATCGCGCCGCGACGGACGCAGGTGTCGTTGGCGTCGATGGCCGGCGGACGGGCCGTCGCGAAGCCGCCGTCGCTCTCGGCCGCCTCCTCGCCGCCTCACACGCGCTCCAAGTCCACAGGAGCGAAGTGCGTTTTGCTCTCAGGAAAATGAATGAGTTAAGACAAGAATTTATGAAATGTCATTATTCACCAAATCCAGGTCAAGGATATTTAGAAGCAAAAGATAGTTTTGAAAGACTAAATCTTGAAAATCAATCTGGTGGAAAAAGAAGATTAAAGTATTATTATAATGGTGGTATGAACAACTTAAAGCCGTATAGTAAAAAAGAGCTTGAAAAATTGGATAGATATATGCCGGGGTCTTGGAACTTTGTTCAAATGGAAGAAGATAGGATAGACGAGATGCCTTTAAATAGAAGTGATCCACAATTTGTTTGTGCCAATATATATGATAAGGTAGGGTTTTTAGAGGGATGGATGAGAAAGGTAATAAATATGTTTCAACCAAATAATCCGAATATACATCTTGAAATTAGAGGTTTTTTTCCAAATATTCCTCAAAAAATATTTAATTATGAGACTTTGTCAAGAACGATTGGAACAATATTAGGAAATACTACTCCATCAATAGCTGCGGAAGCGAATATAAAACGTTTTTTGAAAAATATAGCTACAGGGATTGTAAGAGTAGGTGGAGGTATTTTTGCTCCTCAAAACAATAATCAAATACTTGCAGGAGAACCACGAATTATTTTTGAGGAGATTATAGTTGGACCTACTGAAACTTTCTCCTCATATGGAGCGAATGATATTTTTGGGGATTGGGATGTTGAGGTACAGGGACATGAACTGGAAGGATATAATATAAATATTCATAAATCACGAACTGGTTCAAACTCAGTTGGAGGTATCCAAGGTCCAATGTTTTTTGCAATAAATGGATTGAATATGGATCGTATAGAAGAAGATTTACCAGAGATTCTGGAAGGAATAAATGTTTTGAAAAAGCAGGTGTCTAGAACGTGTAATGTTCGTTCTTCGCGTATAAATAGAGCGGGTGGTAAGAGGAAATTATTGCGATGGGTAAAAAAATGATTAATTGTAAGGAACTATAAAGTAAAATAGAGGTGTATAAAGTAAAATAGTGAGATAAGATACAAATGACTAAAACTAAGTGTGAATATTGTAAAAAGAAGAAATTGGTAACGATGACTTGTACATGTGGTAAGGTATTATGTCTTGAACACTATTGTCCCGAGAGTCATGAATGTAAAAGAGTATTAGAGAAAGAGTATATTCCAAAGAGTTGTGAATTAGAAGCAACAGGTGTTTTTGCAAAAGTACAAAAGATTTAAGGATTTCTTAAGGCGATTTGTCTGGCAGTGATTGGTGATATTGGAATAGGATTTGATTTTGGGGCACCTTTATAAGGGAATTTTTTAGCTACATAATCATACTCCATTCTGGTAGTTTTTGTTGATTTGGAAGGCATATTAACGATAGCAATAGCTCCGTATTTATTCCAAGGATTAAAGGATTCGCGTTGGTAGAAGAATTGAACAACTGCAATAGAAAGAACAACAAATAATATAATTTTACATAACATTGTAATATCTCGTTTTGTCATATAATATATGAATATAAATTAATTAGAATAGGCGGTACCAGCCATACCCCCCGTAATTTTAAGGATATTGTAATTAATGGCATATACAAAAATATTGTATGTATATGGTGTAAAATTATAACTTTTATTTCGTAAATCAGTAGTTTCAACTTCAAGTTCTACATTATCAATTCTGGACATATTACATGCGCCAGAAGGTTGATTCGAATTTGGATCAAGTGCAAATGAGTAAAAATAAATGCCAGGTTTATTACATCTAAATTTATGTTGATATGATTGAACATTTTGAAAGAATATAGAGTCTCTGGTACTATAACGTTCTATTCCATCAAAGATGAGGCGACTATTTTGAATAATATTTTCATCATAGAATCGAAAATTGAATTTATTTGGTATAAGTGAAATTTCGGATTCATTTATAGCTTGTTGATAGTTTGCTTCAGCAGTCTCCATGTTATTAGAATCACTTGCTGCTAATTGATTTGCATAGTATTGAATTTTTTCTTTGGATGCTTTTTCTTTAGATAATAATTCTCCAGTTGTATTCCAATCGGTTATACGTGAAGATTGTATACCAATAGTTTCATTTCCGGAAGTGGGATCAGTAAAAGTATAATAATATAGTAGATCATCTTTAGTCTTACCTAGATCTGTAACATATGCGGGTGAGGATGGATGAATATATTCACTTTTAAAATTGGTGTAATTGTTGAAGCCACTACCTAAAGATCCTCCGATTGTTTCATCAACATCGTTTCTTTGTCCGCACCATACAATATATTTGACAGGGTGATTAAAGTTTAATTTAAGTGCTTTTCGACCAGATATACCATAAAAATCTTGTCGATATGTTTGTTCAATAAGATATTCATGATTATTCAAAGAGAATCGTCTTCTTTCATCTTGATCTAAAAATATGTAATTAGCAAGAATATGTAGATCCATATTCCATCCTTGAATATTAGATTGTCCATCAGAAAGAGAATCTATATCTTCAGAGAATGTATTGGGAGGAATGGATGTAATGAAGTTACCGATATGATGATGTGCTTTTGTAGGATCTGGTTTAACTCTAGTTTTTTTGAAAGGTCCTTGAGTTTCGATGATTGTATATAGTTCTTGTATAGGTCTTAATTCAAATTGGAGTTTGACATCATGATATTGAAGTGCAACAAGTGGAAGAGCTAGACCTGGGTTAGAAGTGAACCAAAATGGTAAAGGTATATATAGTTGTCTTCCAAGTATAGAAGGTGGTTGTAAAAAAGAGTTTTTTTTGAAATTTGTGAAAGTATAATTATTGGAATCGGGGTTAGTATTAAGATATTTCTCAAGTGTTGAAGTTGGATAGAAACCACGATTTCTGCCATTATGGGCTGGTAAGAACAAGTCAGGTTGATGACCAGTCATTAAATCAAAGTTATTTTTGGCAGCAGTGTCTTGCCACATTTCATGCCATATTTCAATCCATTGACCATATAATTCGCTGATAACATTACCTCCAATTGTAAGAGAGCATTTTTTGATTATTTGACATCCGATATTAGGAATCCATTGGAATTCATAAGCGATGGCTGTGCCGTCTCCCGGTATTCCAGATTCGTGAACATAACCAGAGTATATATCTGGAAGACTAAGGGAAAGATATATTTTGTCAATTAAATCAGCATTTCTTGGAATAGTACAGACGAGTGTATTATCAACAGCATTTTGAGTAAAACTAAGACTATTGTTGCTATCAAAATCAAGTCGAATAGTTTCCATTGCAAAATTACTGTGGCGTTTGTATACAGATTTAAAATATGTAATTTGAGGATTTCCATTTAGATAGATATTTTGAGCACCGTATCGATGAAGTTGTATTTCACCTCCTCCCATATCAATATGAGTTATATCTTTTGTTTATTAATTATTGCAATCCTTTACATCTACCCGTGGTATATTGATTTGGATCATCTTCACAATTACCAGAAGTATATTTCTGTTGTAAATCTTCATTACGGATAGGGTATTTGTTTAGATTCATTCTCTTGTAGTTAAGTGAATGACGACGTTGTCTTGAATATAATGCGTATAAGAAGCTCAATCCAAAAACAGTTAATATGATAACATTAAATGTGAAAATAGTAGTCATATCGTAACCAAGGGTATTCAAGAATCCAGTTAAGGTTAATAAGCATATTAGGATAAGTAAATCACGTAATAATTTATTAATAAATTGTCTACGAAGTAACATATCATGATTTAATTGTCCTTGTCTGATGAGTGTTGAGTTATCATCAATAAGGTTAATATATTCATGATTACGATTAGCACGAAGTCTTTCATATAACATGTGTAGTTGATTGGCATCCGTTTGCCAATTTTCAGTAGCATTTTCCGCAGAATTTTGTACATCGTTAAGATGTATGCGACGTACTGATTTGGCTCTCGCAGCTTTTTCATGGAGAGCTTTAAAAAATGGAGAGTCTGTTAAAAGCTGATCGTGAAATGTTTCTGTAAATAAAGAGGCATAAACTTTGTAATAGTATTCAGAGTTATGTAGTATCATATCATTTGCATCTGAGGACCATGAGTCTGGACCACCTGGTGCTTGAGATATGATTTCAAGACCCATGTATAGATTTCTTAATCCGTCCCTTTTACTATTGCTATCATTTCCAATTAATGAAACAAAGTCTGTGAGTTTATCATATTCATCAATAGGAAGAGCATCTGCGTCAGAGTATTGATAAAGGTATTTAGTTCCGGCAAGAAACTTAGGATTTTCTAAATCAGCCATTATTATTTATACTATATTTTTAGTTTGCTGTTGCGCATTCTGGTGAAGAACCAAGTGAGAGATTCATACTAACTTGAGATGTATTTGGTTTATCAGCTAAATCACTTGCGTTTGCAGGACCTTTCATATATAATGAATAAATATCCCTTGGAGAAACAACACGTCCAAAATAATTGAATCTTGATAAGAATCCATTAAATGTAGATTCGTTAGCTTCTGAAGAGCTTCCAAGTGCGAATTCTCCTCTATCATAGGCTTCTAAAGGAGCGGCTAAAACGAATGTTCTTGCGAGTTTACCATTTAAGTACAGGTCAAGTGTTTTACCCCATATGGTGAGAGTAATATGATTCCATGCCTGTAATGGAAGATTCGTTAAACGATGAGTATGATCATCGTCAAGAGCAAGTTCACCAAGTCTGGATACTTTTTCTCCAGCACCGAATGCACCCTCAGAGGATTTCCAAGTAATGAAGACTTGTAGTTCATTCTGAATATCACCAAGAGCAACATTCAATATGTATCTTGAATGTTCTCTTCTAAATATGTATTTAGGAGAACCAGTTGTGACTTCCCATTGAGTAATGTACATCCAGAAACTGTATGTATGTTCGTTACCAGAGGGGGGTAATACACCACTACATGTTTGCATATCTGCTTCCATTTCAACAGGTTTGTCAAGTATTGTGACATCTGTGGTATTTTTCCCATTTAACCACCCATATGTTTTGTATATCAAATATACCACAGCACATGTCAAAACAAGAAGCAATAAAAAACCAAATAATGATCTACCTTCCATAATGATAATAGGCTATATAAAAAAATTTAGATAATATAAATGGATACGATACGTGATTACATAAATAATAGTGATCAAAGTGTAGCGCTTGAAATATTCCTAGGAATTGCCATTTGTATGCTAATATACGTATTATTGTACATAATGAGAATGACATTCAACAAATTGTCAACAGGCAGCGAAGACTCCCCTGTAGTATTAGATGGCATTGTAAATGCAAAATATGGTCGTGAAATTAGACAAGATCCGAATGATGAATATGCCATAACGCTTGGTCGTTCTTCTAATGAGAGTGGAATTGAATATACATATTCACTCTGGTTATATATAGATGGCGATACTTGGTCCAGTTTTGGTGCTACAGCATCACCAGAGTCTCAGTGGAAGCATGTATTCCACAAAGGTCCAAAAATTAATGATTTCACGTCAAATACTCCTGAAGATCTAAGCTTTATTCAATCTCCTGGATTATGGTTACATCCAAATAATAATGTGATGCGTTTATATGTAAATAGTTATGATAAGGCGAATGAATATGTTGAAATAAGCAATTTACCTGTGCGTAAGTGGATTCATCTTGTTTATACTCAAGCTAATTTTGTATCAAATATTTATATAAACGGACGTCTTAAGACTACAAATACATTATTAACGTTACCAAGACAAAATTATTACAATCTTCATATGACCCAAAATGGTGGTTTTGATGGATATTTATCAAGTTTCCAATATTTCAATAATGTAATATCACCTGCGGAAATATATGATTTGACTAAGGCTGGACCAGCTCTTAAAGATAATGCGGTTATGACATCTGGGGGAGCTTCAGAGACATCGGTTCACAAAGAAGCAAGTTTACCATATTTATCAAATAGATGGTGGACAGAAGATGTAGATTCAGTTTTGACTGAATCTGGCAGAGAATATAGAGAAATGGCTGCGGCACCAAAACCTCATTAGACCAATACGGATATATTCCTAAGTTGATATAAATTATAACAACTTACTAAAAAAAGAAAAAATAACATGTTATATTATGGTAAAGAATCAGTTATTTAAAACAAATCCCCCTGAGGATTTGTGTCTGGAAGTCGTAAAAGCTTTCGGATTAAAAGATTTTGATGACGTAACTAATTTTTCAAAAAAAGATTTAGAGATAATAGGAACAGTAGAAAGATTATATAAACTAAAACCAAAACTCGAAGAATACTATATACCCTGTAAAGCAAGAACATATTTAAACGATATAACGCCGAAAAATTCAATAACAATATTGCGTCAGATATTAAGATGCGTAAACCGTACTGTATCATCTAAAGAGAAGTATGTTCGTACTTCTAAATTTGTAGTCTATCAAATAATACCCAAAGACTTTAAGCAATATCAACCAGTTCAAATAGAAAATGAATCGTCATACTTGATTAATTTTGATTAGTTAGGGAAAGAATAACTTTAAAAAGAAATAAACAATTCCAAAACATATAGATTGAAGTATTTTACCAGTATTATTTAGACTACCAATATTAAAGTCATCTCCAAATGTTGGTTTTATATATGGAATTTTTCGAAATAGTTTACCGAATGAGTCTGTAAAATGTATGAACAGAAAGAAAAGTATAGAAATTGCAAGAGAAATTTTCCCAACCTTATAAATATAATTTACATCCATTACTTTTAATATATTTTGTATGTTTTGAGGACTTTGTATTGGTTCTGGTTTGTATTCAGATATTATTGGTCTTGTAACTGGATCTGGTCGGTTTATCTCAACCGCCGGTACAGTATCAATTGGAACTGGTACAGACTTTTCGGGAGGTTTTTCTATTTCAAATGATGGTGGTGTTTCGGATTCATTTGTAGTATCAAGTTGATCGAGAATTTTATTTACAAGATCAGAATCGGATGCGGTATTATTAGGCAAATTGGATAAAGATGTTGTCTCACTAGCCATATAATATTATTCCTAATCTGTTTGGAATAATATGAACGCAAAAAATTTAACTATCAACTTTAATTGATTTTTGTAGTTTTCTTAAATTGTCATACTGTTTGAATAATTTTTCTGTTTTCCCTTCACCGTGGAATTTGTCTACAAGCGATAACCCCTTTGATATGACAGGTTGCATCTGTTGAATCATATTCATAAGTTCCGATTGAGACTTTATTAAAGAAGTAGTATCTTTTGTCATATTTTTAAGAGTTTTAGGATCAAAGTTTTGGAGAGCTCCCTTTATAGTTTCTTCCATATCGATTGGATTGTTATTAAGTGGTTTCGAATCCTTATCCTCTTCTTCATCATCATTTGAATCATCATTCGATTCAGACTCAGACTCTTCTGCTACTTCTTCCGCTACTTCTTCTTTATCCCCTTTATTCGAATAACTTTCAATTTTAGAATATGATAGATTAAGTAAACACGATATAATACCAGCTATTCCAAAAGCGGCATATACTGGAGTTTTAAGGACATAATGGCACAGGCTAAGAACAAAAAGAAATAATATAGCTGATTTCCAATCTTGTATGTATATTTGTGTCCACAATACGAAGACACTAATTATAATTATTAAGGTTTCGATAACCAACATATAATTATGGACTTTAATTTTTTGAATTCTTTATATAAGACATTGTTTGATTTTGGAATGAAATGTTTATATACATTCTCATTTTTTTCCAGAAACACAAGAAAGATGATTCTACATGGAAAATGTAGATTTCGTAAATATTATTCTGGTGAAATCGCATTCATAGATAAACGTATATATTCAAACACAGGTGAACAGGTAATATTTCCTTTTCTAAAAGGATGTAATATAATCTGTTGGTCTAAAAGTGGAGAAGTAGTTCAGATATCAGATACAAAGTTTCATAATGTTATAAATTTTGGCATTTGTAAAAATACATATAGGAATGAAAATGTAAGTTTAGAAGAAATAAGCAATTTTTGTTTATTACCTAAGAAAATCGGAAAGATCCAAATTACTTTATATCCTTGGGAGAATAAAGACCCATATATTATAGATAAGGAAAGCGCTCTTTCATTAAATTGATAGAGCAATCAATAAAAATATGAAATAACAAAGAGAATAGAATATAAATAAATGGATGAATCTATTTTCATAGCTTTAAGAGAATTATCTCAAAAAAATGAAAGGAACTTTCTGTCAGATGAGATATTCGAGTTAATGAAACCTATTATTCATACATTTAATCTAAACCAACCAGAAATCTATAGCCAATGGAAGGATTATGAGATATTAAAATATTCACATTGTAATGATGAAAATGAACTGAAATTTATGTCAGAAAGTATGATAAAACGAGATAGTGTACAAATTATACCAAACGTTAAGTCCAAAATAGAATGGCTTGATAGTTTACCCCAACCAGAGCAAAGAACACCCGAATGGTATTCATATAGACATACAGTAATTACAGCAAGTAGTATGAGCCAGGTTTTTGAAGGTAAATCGAAATATAATACAATTCTTAAAGAAAAAGTATTACCTGCAGATAAGGGGAGTTTTCCAAGTACTCCAGCACTTAGACATGGTATTCGAAACGAACCTATTGCTCAATCTATATATGAAATGTTGACTGATACAAAAGTTTCAGAATATGGTTGTATTAAACACCCTTCTATACCATATATTGGAGCTTCACCAGACGGAATTGTTACAAATTCTAAATGTGATAAAAAACTTGGACATATGTTAGAAATAAAATGTTTATTTAGTCGTCCATTAACAGGCATTCCATTATATAAGTATTGGGTTCAGTGTCAAACACAGCTGGAAGTATGTAAACTTGAATATTGTGACTTCTTTGAATGTAAATTAAATGAAAATTTGACTGAAGAAGAATTCTACGCAAAAATAAATGATGGATCTCATAAAGAATTTTATGGAATTGTTATTGAATATAAAGAACTTAACGGTGAGACAAAAGAACATAAGACAAAATGGATCTACTCTTCTATTAATTTAAATCAGTCAGAATTTAAAGAATGGACTAATAATGAATTACAAAAATTTGGGAATAATGATCCGAATGTTTGGTATTCTCGCTCTTATTATTGGGAATTATCACAATATTCAAATAGGCTTATAAAAAGAAATAGAGAATGGTTCAAATATGTTCGACCAAAAATTGATTCGTTTTGGAATGACGTAGAACTAAAGCGTAAAACATTAGAAAATGATGTTACAGGAGAAATTAAGAGTAATATGTTTCCTCAAAAAAAACCTAAACCAGAACCAATTAAATTGGATATCTGTCTTATTGATGATGAATTCTGAAAATAAAAAGCTATATTTATATCATGGATGAACTAAAAGGTATTCAGTATAATACACCCCTATCTTACACCTTTTTCTCTGCTAATAATATTAAATATATACAAACTAATCTTCGATATCAGGTATGGTTACACTCTAATAAAACACATGTTATTGGTAATCAGAGTGAAGAAGAATTAAAAGTTATAATGAGATCTATTTTTCTACAAAATTCTTTAAATCAAGAAAATGATATTATTGGTCAAGTAAGAGACTTAAACGCATTAGTAATTAGTTACGCTGTAAAGATTATACTTACCGAAATAAAACAATTCGTTTCTTACAACAAAGAAATCTCAGCTCCACGTCAAATTATGAATCATAGTATAAATACTTCGATTCGTGGTAGTAGACAACTCGAACAAAAACCTTGGTAAATTTTTTTAATAAGATGAACGGTATATATCATTTATAATGACAGACTTTACGTGGAGTGATTGTGATTTTGCAATGGCGGGATTCTCCAAAATATTGAATAATAAAGACGAGGTATATAAACCAAATATAGTTCACGGAAAAACACACATGTATAAACTCATTTCGTATTGTGGAAATATTAATGCTATCGTAACTTTCTCAATGTTTTTATTGTCTAATCACTACTTATATCACAAATCAAATAGTTTTTTCGGATTAATTTCATTTTACCCATGCGGATATTTCCTCTATTCAACATTCTGGTACTTTACAAAAGGAATAACCATTAGTATCGTTAGCTTAATCAACGAGACAAATGATTCAAATCATTATATTAAAGATAAAGAAGAACTATTGAAAATATATTATGAATATATCCGCTCAAAAGTTATATTAACTACCATCCCTTCCTTTCTTTGGATTATGACATCTACAAAATTTATTTATGGTCTTTTCATACTCTTATCTTTTAATTTAGGCATTTTTCATGCTTACCGTACATTTCCAAAAATAGACAACTATACAGCTACTGATTTCAAGGACTCAGAAGATATAGAGAATAAGCGTACTGTATGAAAAAATAACATCTAAAGATAAATTATGCAATCGACTGAGAGACTTAACCAAATTAAAACACAAATCGAAGTTAATGGAAGAATAGATCACCTTAATAAGGTTGTAAATGGAATCAAGACTGATATAAATAGTATTAAAGATGAAATCAAAGATATTAAACAGTTATTTCGTTCACAAATTGAATTAAATAACAAAAAATTAAAAGAATTATATTCTTTTATGCGCCGTCTTGAAGGTGTTTATTCAAATGGCTTATCAGGAGATTTATCATTCGAGAATATATCCCAGAAAGAAAGCTGGGTAGATACTGGAAATCAATCTAATATTAAGGCAGTGAATTCAACTGATGGATTATTCTCACTCGAAGAAGATTTTGAATTTGATAATTTAACTAATTCTTAAGTAAACATATACCCAGTAAAGATGCTAATAATACCAATGATAGTATTAAAGTAAAAGTACTATATGGCATCTCTTTACTTTCTTGAAAATTCTCACGTAATTGTAGAGGACCTGGTAATCGGGCATTAACAATATGTCTATTTTTCATTCTTATTTCTCTATTTAAATTTCGATCGGTTGTTTCTGTCATTGTATGGTGACCCGCAGTACATTTTTTCTCCCAAACCCATGTGTCATCCTCTCTTTTTGAATCATAAATTTTATATCCAACGGGAAGTGTCATTTCTTTACACGAATTACTTCCCAAATTACCAGTCTCTGTAATAGCTCGTCCAAGCTCAATCGGATTTATATCGTATAATTGCTCGAATAAACCCGGTAGCAACCCTCTTCCCTCAGTCAATCCTGTAAGGTTGCAACCTGTCGCGTTGTAAAAACTTAAATTTAATGGAGGAATTGTGCCAGTTGGAATATTTCGAACATACGTATATTTTGTTTTGTCTTTACAATTATTCGATGAAGTTTCATCACATTTTCCAGATTCAATAAAATAATTTGAACCTAGAGCTATATCTTTTCCTTTCATATCAACTCCTGACCCTAAATAATTGATGCTATATTTTAACTGAGCATTCAAATTACGAAGTTGTTTTTTATGTGGATTTTTAACATCTTGGGAATATTGTATTAAAGAATGAGGTCTTACCTTATATGAGTGTTTGATTAGATCTGGATTTTTTAGTAGTTTTTCTGAACTTATATTTGACATATTTAATGCAATATATTATTTATAATTCTTATACTGTAATTACTTTGCCTAACCCATCTTTGGATTCACTGCAAAATCGACCCGATTTTGCATGCCGAAGTCCCCTCCTCGCCATAAAGCGTCGGATCTTCCATAAAAACAATCTTTGAGAACTAAAACACGACAATCATATGGAAATTGATGCTGGTCTTTGTTAGTTCGATGGTTTCCTCCAATGTGCAATCCTGCATGGCTTGTAGCGACTTTATCTTCCCAGAAAGGCACACCAGAATCAGTTCTCCAATTGTTACCCTGGTACGACCCATCCCATTTCGTCGCCCCCCATCTTCTCCATCCGCTTTCGTTAGCCATATCATTTATTTGTGTTTGAGTTTTTTGTAGCGATGTTATCACACTTGGTGTTAGAATGTGATCATGAAATTTATAAAGATACGCAAAATTTGAGTTGTTGGACGAAGCGTCGTCACCCCTTCTCATGGCCTCTAATCGAAGTTCAGTCCAGTCATAACTTCCAAGATATGAATAATCTGTATTTGCCAATCTTTCCGTTCCGTTTATAAAATATCTAATTTTTGAATTAGTTTTATCGCATGTTATCACAATATGGTTCCAAGTTCCAACTGACGTAGTTACTGCCGTATTACCATGCCACAATGATGGATTTGTATTTGCTTCAAATGGTTTTTGAACTTTCCAACCCGCAGCACCTTGGTAATTAACATCATATACAAACCAAAGCAAAAAATCACTATTCTTATAAAGCCGAACTAAACTATAATAATTTGACGAGCCGTTAGCATCTGTTGTTAACATCACACGCATATTAACAAAAAATTCAAATGAAAAATCGTGTCTCTTAATAAGAGGCATACTTATGTATGATTTCCCCGCCATATTAACGAATGTATAATCCCTTTTGGTTATCCTGCCGATGAGTCCATTTGGGTTATGTGGTCTGAAGGCGCACGATTGTACGTGGCGTGGGAGGTTATCGCCATCGGGGCGCCAACTAAATGTGAACAGCCAGTCATAGCCTTGAGAGTAGGACTGATCTTCTCGTGCTATGCGAAAATCCCTCGAATCCTGATCCGCTTCATAGAAAAATTTTGGTTTCATCCATTCGCGAGCGTTGTTCTGGTTAGCTCTCTGCCATGTAAAACTCAGGTGCATATTATCATTACCATTGATACTCCTATTACTTGCCGTTGTTCCAATATACCATAATATACGTCCGTAAGTGGAATTAGTATTTGTACCTGAAAAACTATAAAAAGTTGTTATATCAACATTATACATGATTGCCGCAATTGTTCCATACTTGAATCTATTCGAGGTATTCTGAATAATATTATTCAATTGACTCGTATTCAATACGAGCGTCCCTTTCGGGTTTCCGGACACCGCCTCCGCCCGCTCTGATTCAAAATAATGGTAATCAGCGTCAAGATACCTAGTCGCAACAGAGTACCACTCGTTTTTCATCCAATCCCAATCCTCATAATCTTCTGGTGCGCAAACCTTGATTTCCATAAATTGCTTTAGCGCTTCGTTATGAGAATCAGTCAAAGTTAATGCAATCCAAGTGTAATAATATGCTCTGCCATTTTGGCAGCGATTCACAGGAGGAAACGAGGTGCTACTTCCTGTATTCGTGGTATCGGGACTGCCAAAACGCGTTCTTTCGGGCTTACCCCAAAGTGATTTATTTACTATCTGATTATTTAACCAAGAAATATTGCCGGAGCGAGTTGCAGTCCAATTAAGTGTACAGCCTGGAGAACAGAACTGTTGTGTTGTATAAATCATATAATTGGAAATGGATAAATTATGAATTGTCCCATGAAATGGCTCGTAGGTCGTGGTGCCGCCACCCAAAAACGGCAAAGAACCAATCGCTAAACCCCTATCATCATAACGTTCATGATGGCTACCTGGCATTGTATATAGGTTGCTTTTTTGACTCTCCATTTCACATATCCCTGTTAATGGGTCTCTCTTAAAAATATGTATCCACCCTTGTCCACGATCTCCAACTACCGAGCTCTGCTTCCAGGTACCAAAACTAACTCCAACAGTTGTTTCAACATTCGCATATACTTTAAACTTGCTTGCAAAAGAAAAACCCCCATTTGCGGCTTCCGGGTTTAAAGACCCCCAAGCCGTTAACCTCAATATATATTCATCGTCATCATTACCTCCCTGTACGTATCCGTCGTTCAGCACGCTTTTATTACTAAGTTGTAAAGCGAAGCACTGTCCATCGTGGCCAGTTGAACCATAACCGAAAATACTCTGATTACTCTGAGAACCGGTATGAGTTGTTTTTATAGTAGCTATAAATGTTCGATCTGAATCTCCCATAAGCTGATTCCAATTCATATCAAGACCTAATTCAGTACCGCTTCCATTAAAAGTTCCTCCTGCATAATTTTCTGTTAATATAGGGGAGTAATTATAATTTAAGACACGAGCTGGGTTAGAAGTATAATTATTAAAACTTGAATGAAGCTGGGTTCTGTTAGGACAATTCGGTATTGCAAATAGTCCCCATCTCGGATAAGGAGAACCATTGACGAGTACGTCATCCAAGGGATTCGAGGCGGTTGCTTCATAAAAATTAGCACTTTTCTGAAAAACTAAGTGTCCAGCATTTGCATACCAGTTCTGGAGTCCAGCGTTCCCTCCATTCTCCCAGTAATTTATTAGATCTTGCCCATTATTAATAGTTGGCGAGGAGCTCGACTGTCCACTGCCGGTGAAGCCAGTCGAAGTACCCGCAATTCGGTCTGTCGTTGTTAGTGTTGTACCGGGTGGTGTATCAATATTATTACCATTCCTGTCAATTTTAGTCATTCTTAAATAAGGAGCTGTAAAATTACCTACGACTATTAAACCATCACTACCTAAAGCCCAATTAGTTA
>MDSY01146347.1_pt1 | contig 19146 bp, 18 predicted proteins | sample 811131 | NCBI WGS metagenome assembly MDSY01 (sample SAMN05326643, study PRJNA326480) | marine metagenome | isolation source: seawater | place: Atlantic Ocean: South West | collected 2010
AACTAGTTAAAGTTAATAAAAGAATTAGAATTAAAACAAAATATTTTTGTGATTCTTCAATAAATTTAATAGTTTTATTAACTCCATCTATTTTATGTTTATTTGTATATGCAGGAAATATAAATAAGTTAAATGGCCTAGAGGCTAAACTAAATATCGCCAATAATAACATTGAGGCAGCATCGTAATAGGCGATTACTGATAAATCATTCTGGAGTTTTGATAGCATAAACCTATCTATGTAATTCAATACGAATCCAGAAGATATTATTAAAGCATGGGGCCAGCTATATTGGAGAATAGAAAAAATTAATGATTTACTATAAGTGAAACTAAATTCTTTTCTTAAAGAAAAGGTCAATGAAAATAATAGTAAGAATTCAGCAATTGCTAAGCCAAAAAGATAAGAGATGAAATTATCATATAGTCCTAATAATATTAGAACTGAAGTTATTTGAAGAAATGATCTCAAAAAAGTATAAATAGAAAACTGCTGACTTTGTTGATTAGCTCTAGACCAATTTAATAATTCATTATTTAACATCATTGAAAGATTTAAGATGAAAATAGTTAATACAAGCAGGATAGAGATATCAATATTTAGAACGTGCTTTAGGGATAGGATAACTCCAATATAAATAAGGGTTGATATGATTGATTGGATTGATATGAAGAATATTATTGAGCTCAATAAGGTATTTTTAGATACCTCTTTTCCTACCCACCTAACTACTCCTTGAGAAATTCCAAGACTCATCAGTGACGTAATCATTATCAGAGATGCCTTTAGGAGAACTACTTTTGAATAATCTTCAGGGGTCAACGCATAGATAAAAACCATTGCTAATATAAAGTTAGAAATATTAGCTACTAGAGTTGAAAGAACATAAAAGAAGGTCTGAATTAAATATTTATTTACACTAAAATTGAATATTTTTGTCATAATGCAGTGCTAGCTATTCTATGTATTGTTTTCAACTTGATTTATGATTTTACACATTTTTTTTACTTGATTATCCCAGCTATGCTCTTTGGCATATTCTTTTATCCTTAAAGATCTATCTGCATTCAGGTCGATCAAAGCACTTTCAATCATATCTAGAAATTCTTCTTTTGATTCAGCAATTTTTACAAACTCTTCATCATATACATGCGCGGCTGGAAAGTCAGTTGAGACAGTTTGAAGACCTGCTGAAAAATAATCAAAGAATTTTGTAGGTGTAGAATATTGTATATGCTCATTTTGACTCTGATAGGGAATTATCCCAAGAGAGGATACGGCATAATATGATGGTAAGTCATCATAATTCTTATAGCCTAAATGTATGACATTTTTATTTTCTAAGAATTCTTTTATTTCATCTATTGGAGCAAGTGGATGAATATAACCAATAATAAGAAAGGTTATCTCGTGATTTGAAGATGCTAGGTAGTTTAATAACTTATAATCTACCCAATTAGCTAATGTTCCTGCATAAACAACAATTTTTTTATTAAGTTGTAAGTTTTTGATATCTTCAGGGATTTTATTGCTATTGTTTGGTTCTAAATGCTTGGGTCCGCAACCATGACCTATCATGTAAGTTTTGCTATTATGTTTTATTAGTTCTTGTTCTAGCAAAATACCAGGTGTGAATACAACGTCTGATTTCTTTAATGCCTCATAAAATAAACTTTGATAATTATGTGTGTCATCATAAGTATGAAGAGCATCAACACAATGAAAAATTCTAAATTTATTTGGGATTGTGTTTATAAAATTTTCCCATATTGGGGAAAAAGACCATATATATATTTTTTCTTTTGTTTTTAAGAATTTTCTTAGTTGAAATCTAATTAAAAAGACATTTACTTTATTAATAAAATTACTTTTATGAAAGGGTATCGCAAGAGGGCTAATAATTTTAACATTCAGCGGATCAAGGCCTTTAGTATTTTTTTTTATTTTATTATTCATAAAAAAATTAAGAATCCTTCCAATCACTCTTCTCCATTCTGAAATCTTGGGTAATCTGGTGCCTATTGTTTCTACATATACTACTTTATTATTTTTACTAAGGATCGCTGAAATTTGCATATTAGAAACAGCATTATCAGACCACTCACTAGGAGATAGTATTAAAAAAAAATTATTTTTCATTGTTTTATTTTTCTGATAAAAAATAATATTCGTTGGCTAACTTTTCTGCAGATATTGAATTTTTTGAGAAATGATCTAGATACCTTATTGGACTTAAGACCCATGCAAGAAGAAACCTCGATGATAAGTATAAGAATTTATTTTTAAAACAGCTGCTAAATCCGTCTCTCACAATCCAAACAAAAGTACAAAACGGACCAACACTTACACCAGATGTAATTCTTTTTGATTCACTTGTTAGTATTTCTAAGCCTTTCATTGTATATCTCTGATAATCATGTGGGTCTGCATGAAATCCCTGAAGAAATGGAACTTCTATATAAACTACACCGCCAGGCTTTAGAACTCTTAATGACTCTTTCATTACTACTTTAGGGTCAACTACATGCTCCAAAACAGCTTGAAGAATTATCGAATCAAAGACATTATCTTTAAATGGGAGAATATGTGCATCTCCACATACATTAACCAAGCTTCCTACTTGAATATCTAAGTTATAAATATTTTTATTAACTAATTTATTATTTTCCCAAAGCCATTTACCACATCCACCAAGACCACCAGACCCAATATTTAATATATCTTCACCATTAAAAACTCTTTTCTTAATCAAATTTCTTTCTTTTTTTGAAATAATATTAAGTGTAGGCATCGGTGGATAAAACAAATTAAGAATACTCTTAAAAAACGGAGATTTTATTCCAGAAACATGGCTATTAGATCCATACCCCCCACTAGTTGGCATATTATCTTTTAGTTTTTTTAGCAACAGTGAAGATTAAAAAGCCAAAATATGACCAAATAAATGTATAAAGGGAATCAGGTATAAGTCTTTCAACTTTTCGTCTATATTTTTTTGGGGAGAACCTTGAAATGACAGCTTTCTGCTCATAAGTAATTTGATGAGTTATATTCAAATTAGGGAAAAGAGTATTTTTTATTTCTTTTCTTGAATAATATTTTGATAGAGGCGCTCCATCATCTTTTTTTCCATCCGTATACCTATTATGAAGATCTTGAATGCTCATTGTTAAAAGCTTGGCTTGAAGGATTCCATATCTAAATATTACATTTACCCAGTTATACATTGAGTTAGTGTGATACAGCATTATCCTTAATTCACCGTCTTTTTTTAAAACCCTTTCTATCTCATGTGCACACTTTTCCGTACTTGGACTGTGATGGATAACCCCCCATGACCATACAAGATCAAACTCTTCGTCATCAAATGGAAGATTTTCAGCATCGGCTTCAAACACATTTGCATTTAAACCTTTCAATTCTAAGCGTTTTTTAGTGGTAATAATTGATTGAGGTGCTAAATCTATAGAAGTTACATTTGCGCCTGATCTACAAAGCATTTCAGTGTGAGCACCTAAACCACAACCTATTTCAAGAACTCTTTTACCTTCAAGGCTATCTGGTATTAATTTTGAAAACATGGGCGCACCTCTGTCTTGAGCAAAGTAGCCATCCTCCATAAAATTTTTATCAATATAATCTAAATATTTTGTAAGAGATTCTGAATTTTCATAATCAGGAACTCCTAGATGATCATGCTCACCAGGTGAGACATAATCTTGAGAAAAATTTGACCACCATGATTTTGATTGATTTTTTAGATCTTCGTTTACAGTTTCTTTATTATTATTCATTTTTATCTCTAATTATGTGGTTCTTAAATATTTTATATCTTTCATTCCAGTCATATTGCTGCATTGAAAGGGCTCTATGGTAACGCAAATCTTTATTATTATCATTAATACAATGACCTATAAGTTCTGAAAAACCTTCGACATCCTTGGCATAGTTTACTAAATCTTTAGCTACTCTTCTAGATTCTGGAAGATCTGAAGAAATAACAGGCAAGCCAGCACTCAAAACCTCAAATAATTTAATTGGCAACATATATTTTGTAATTTCATCATTTTTGAAAGGCATCCAGAAAAGATCAAGTCCAACTAAAATATTTGGAAGTTCCTCTCTGCAAATAGATTCAAATAAAAAAACATTCTTTTGAAGATTAAGATCTTCTTTAATACCCTGTTCTCCTGAAATAGGGCCAATAAAAATAAAGCTCTTATCATGATGTATTTTGGATACTTCAGACACTAGATTGAAATCAATCTTATGAAGAGCGCCATAATAACCAATAATCGGTTTTTTCATATCATGTATTAATTTGTGTTCTTTTATTTCAAAATTTATTACAGGCTTGAATAGATCTAAATCTGTTCCATGATCTAGCAGATAAACATCTTCTGAAAATTTATTTAGCTCTTTGTGCATATTCGAAGATGATGTAATTGTCACATCTGCAGTAATTGTCATTTTTTCTATCAAAGAACTCATACTTCTAGGAACATTAAATGCCATCCAATTATCAACAACATGAAAAATAATTTTTTTAAAATTTATTTTTTTAATTACAGGATGGATGAATGGATAGTAGGATATTAAAACTGGATCTTTGAACTCAATTTTTTTAAAACATTTTTTAATTTGATTCAAAAGAGACAATTGATTAAGTTTGTTAAGCAATTCAGTGTCAAACAATCTAAGCTTCCTTGAATAAGGAAATAAGGTGTAGCTCTTCATAACCCATATATTCTCTTCTGATTGATAAAAACGCTCCTCGAACAAAAAATTATAGATATTATTTAGAATTTTTTTAGAAATAAGAATATGGAATATAGATTTTGGAACCTCGGCATATATAACTCTTGAATTATCCTTAGCCAGTCTTCTAATATAGTGTTGCTTTGATGTAACAAGTCTCGTTTCCCATTCTTCACAATAACAGACAAAAATATCCATTATTCAATTGAAAAGCTGTGGTGTTTTGACCAATTGACTAGGCTCATCAATACCCATCCTCTTAACCATGAATTTGGTTCTTCTGATTGTTGGTACCAGTTCCAGAATTTATCAAGCCCATTTGGACAAAATTTAAAGTCTTCAATTAAAACTGAATTTATATCATCAAGGTTATTTATTATTTCAGTTTTAATGAAATCAGTTATAGGAAGTGTAAATCCCATTTTTCTTTTCATCATAAGACCATTTGGAAAATTTTGAATTGATCTTTTTATAATGCTTTTATCTTTATGGAGGTTCGAAAAACTGCTAATGTTATTTTTAAGACTTAATACATCTGAAATTAAATCAATATCTAGAAAGGGAAACCTAAATTCTAAACCCTGAGACATACTCATCACATCGCCATCAATTAAAAGTTTTGATGATGAATATTGCATTAATTCATGCATGCTTATTTTAGAGGAGAGGCTTTTAGAACTATTTATACTTTTTTCTAGAAAATTTTCATAACCCTCGCTTATTGACATTATTGAAAAATTGTTTTCTTCTCTCATCAAGTCCCTTCTTTCATTTATACCAAATATATTTCTTCTTACATACATTGCATATAGTAAATTAAAATCTACGCTTAGAAGTTCTTTAATTTTTTTTGTTCTTATTTTGCTATTATCTAGAAAGTTTATTGATTTTCTTAAAATCCATGAATTAAATTTCTTGAGTTGAAGAGCTCTTGGAACATCGGTAAAAGATGGGTAGCCCCCAAAAAGCTCGTCACCCCCAACCCCGTGCAAGAAAACTTTGTTTCCATATTGTTTTAACATTCTACTTATAATAAAAACATTAAAACCATCATCGCTTGGCTGATCCATCGATATAAAGAAATTATCAAATGAGTCTATTATGTCTTGATTGGATACTATTAGTGACTCATTTTGTATACCGCAAAAATTTGCAATTTTTCTTGCATTTATATTTTCAGACATTCCTTTATTATCAGCAAATGACAAGGTATAGGAACATACAGAATTTGAAGATAATTGCGATGCAAGGAGAGCTATTGCAGTTGAGTCATATCCCCCGGATAAGAGGACTCCAACAGGAACATCCGAAACAAGATGTCTCGATACAGAAGTATCTAATGCAGAGCTAATATTATCAATTGAAATATCCTCTTTATTTGTATGTTCATCCCATTCCCAATATAAATTTGGAAAGATATTTATTTCTGAACTTACCTTAAACTGAAGCATATGGCCTGGAAGTAATATTTTAACGCTCTCATATATAGTATTTGGAGGTTGAACAGAACCATATGCAAGATAGGAATCTATAGAAGATCGTAAGATCTTATTACTAAAAATATTTAGGGATATAATTGATTTTATTTCAGAAGCACAAACAAAATTGTCTCCATCATAAGCATAGTAAAGCGGCTTAATTCCAAGAGGATCTCTTATTATAAAAATTTCATTATGCTCTTTATCATATAAACAAAATCCATACATCCCTCTGGCTTTATGGAGTAATTTTTTTATTCCCCATAACTTGAAGCCTTTTAAAAGTACCTCTGTATCACTATTTGACTCAAAAACTTCACCAGATTCTATTAAATCTTCTTTTAAATCGAGATAATTATAAATTTCACCATTAAATATAATTACATTACCATTCAAAGGATCTATCATTGGCTGATTGCCTGACGACGATAAATCAATAATTGACAGTCTTGTATGAGCAAAACCAATAAATGTACTATTTACTTTTTCTTTTAAGGCGCTAGAACCATCCGGGCCTCGATGAGCTAGACCAACTTGAAATGAATCTAAAGAAGAATTTACAACTGCATCTGAGTTAGAGATAATTAAAGCTATGCCACACATTAAATTTTATATTTATCTTTTAGTGTCAGGATTCAAAGAAGAGAACCCTAATAGAGCGTGGATAACTGGAAATAAATAATACGTAAATCTGAAATTCTGAATATCTAGATCAATCATTATTATTAACATAAGTACTAACCACATTAATATTATGAAATAGTTTTTCTTAAAGATAGTATTCTTTCGAACTAAGAATAAAGGATATAGGAGAAGACTTAACCATAAAAAAAGTGAAATGATACCCTGCTCTACCATGATAGTTAAAAATGTGTTTTGAACTAGCGGAAAGACATATTCCGTATACCACATTGGCATATTTCCATCCAAAGCAAAGTTTATCCATATTAATTCAAAACTGGTAAGCCCATTTCCAAAGAATGGCATATCAAGCCATGCCCTGAAAGCTGAAACTTTCATAAGAAAATAACTACTGAAAGTAAAGTTAAGTTCTCCTGACACCATACATTGATAAGGACTATCAAGCCAACCATAGTATTGATTCCGTCCAAAGCTATACTCCTCAGAACAAGAAAAAATTGGATTTAAGATATCACCAAAGTGGAATATAGTTAAAATCTGAAAAAGTAAAAATACACAAAAAACACTACAAATTAAAAAGAGATCTAAATATTTTTCTTTGTTAAAATTATTTAAGAAGACAAGAAACCAAAACATTAAAATCCACACGCTGACTCTTGATATGGTAAGAATTGCACATACTATTAACAAGAAAACTAAAAATGCATAGAAAAAGAAATTAATTTTATCTCTATATAAAAATAATATTAAACTCATTAAAAACATATAAAAACCAAAAACTTTTGAAGTTGGCCCAAATGTTCCCAACATTCTAGTGGGAGTTTCTATGTAAGGAAAATATTCATATACCTTGGCTAAAGAATTTGTTTCTTGCGTAAAATATGCGAGTAAATACCCAACAATACTTATTAATGCGCTAATAGAAAATATGAAAGCAAGTCCAGTAATAACTCTGTCTAATATTTGAGGGTTTGATGATATAAAGTATGAAAATATAAAATATATAGATAATAGATATCCCATTTTAAATATATTTATGATGTATGTATTGTCTAGAATGCTATTGAAATAGCCAGAAAATAGAGATAACACTAAAATACAAACTATTCCGACTATCAATAAATTATTTGTAACTGGTATAGCTGTTTTCTTAACAAAAACTGTATTGTAAAAATATACAAGTAGGTAAATAAAAATAAATGGGATTAATAAATCAACAATCTGCAATTTTCCAAAAATACCCTGAAGATATGGCGTCATTGGGTTTTGAATCATCCAAGGGTCTAAAAGAATAAATCCAAAACAGATGAACAGCCCCAAATTCTTTAAAAGATTAATTTGGGTCATTGTTTATTGATAATCTTTTGTTGTTATTTACACTTCCCTGTTGAGGGTTAGATTTTTCTTTAAATGAGTCTACAAATAATTGACCAATAAGACCAAATAGCATAATTTGTATTCCTGTACTTATTAACAAGGTAGATAAAACCAATAACGGTCTTGAGCCAATTTCTGAGCCCATAAACCAAATAATAGACAAATATATTGCAGTAAAAAAACCTATAATAAAAAAAGTAGCTCCTAGCTTCCCAAAGAAATGAAGTGGTCTTTTTGCAAAAGTTGTTAAAAAAAATACAGTGAATAGGTCAAATAATCCTCTTAAAAACCTTGATCCACCATATTTTGAAATACCTTTTTTTCTTTCATGATGCTCAACTTCAACCTCACCTATACGATATCCTTTTGCAGCAGCAAGTGCTGGTATAAATCGATGAAAATCACCATAAACATTTATATCAGACCATATTTCAGTTTTATAAATCTTTAGCCCGCAATTGATATCATTAAGATCTACCTTTAAAAGATACCTAACTAACTTATTAAAAAAGAATGATGGTATTTTCTTTCCAATTAAAGGATCATTTCTTTTTTTCTTCCATCCAGATACTAAATCATAACCCTCATTTATTTTATGTATTAAATTTGGAAATTCTTCAGGAAGATCCTGTAAATCCGCATCCATTGTTATAATAAGTTCATGTTTTGCTTCTTTAGAACCCTCCATGAGTGCTTCACTTTTTCCCATATTTCTTCTAAGCGGTATATATTTTAGTTCAGAAATCTTATCAAGAACTAGATTCTTAACTACTGCATATGTATTATCGGAGCTTCCATCATCAACGAAAATTACTTGAAGATCATAATTATGCTCAACTGCTACCGATTCAAGTCTTTTGAATAAATCATTAATTGAATCTGCTTCATTAAATGAAGGGATGAGAATAGAGATAGATTGAGAAGGATTATTGATCATGATGTTATATTGATATAATAGTAAAAAATATTATAACTCAAATGAAATTTATAGATAACTACTACCCCCTTATAACAGGATTTATAATTTTCTTTTTTGTTGCATTGTCAAAGACCTCATTAGGTCCAGATGAGATGACTTATCTTAATATTGGAACAATTTTTCTTAACGAGGGTATTTACACAAATACAAAAATTCATCCGCTATTGAGCCTAATTTCAGCATCGATAAATAAATTAACACATAGCGCCCTTTTCACTTATCAAATAATTTATGGATTCACAGGCATGCTCTTATCAATAAGTATTTATAAATTATTAAAAAAACTTATGCTGGATACTGAGCATATAAAGAAAATTCATTTATTTGTTTTGATTACTCCTGGTATTTTACTATTCTCTTTATATTCTATAGCAAATATTTTCTATACGGCCTTAGCTTATTTTTCTGTTTATATAACTTATAAAGCCATTGAGGGTAGATCTTATGCTTTTTCTGCTATAGCTGGATTTTTTATTGGGCTAACTTATCTATCAAGAATAGAAGGTTTGGTATTAATAATAATTTTATTAATAATAATAATGCTACTTAATTACAAAAGTAAGGAATCATTGCTAAGTTATTTATGTTTATTAATTACTTGCTTTGTAATCTGCATTTTACCTTGGCAAATATACTTAGCTAATAATGACTTGGTATTCAGTTCAATTATTTATGGAGGCTATGATTCGGGTATATGGGAGGATGGTTTTGCAAAGTATGCATTAGGGGATAACAAAATAGGCGCAGATGAGTTTAGTCTAATTCATCATTTCTTAATGCCAATTGGGAAGAATATTGTTTTATATTCTGAAGCTATTGCTAGCATGCGGACCTTTCCATTTTTTCTTTGGTCTTTTGTAATATTTGGACTGTATGAGATTAAATTCAATAAAAGTCTAGCAATCTTAACTGCTCCTGGTTTAGCAACACTTAGTTACATACTTTTTTTCGTAGAAGGCAGGTATGTCATTGCTGCAATACCCTTACTTAGTATTCTTGCAGCCTTAGGAATATTAAATTTGTTAAAAAGAAATGATCTAAGTATAAAAAAATATTTTCTAATTGCTTTGATTGGAATTTTTATAATGGACATTTTTTTTGGTATTTTGTGGCTTTATGCCAAACATTGATAATATTTTAAGATTTATTTTTTAGAATAATAAATGCTACTAATGAAATTATAATATCGCCCATAATTTTTAACACCCACACCTCAATTCCAGAGAAAAGTTCTATGAAAATCTTAAGCATTATCGATGAGGCAACTGGATTTAATAAGACTATTAAAAAGATCTTAATATAGAAATTCTTTGATTCTTTAAAGATTATTTTTCTAACTAGAATAGAAAAAAATATTGATAATATGCCTCTTATACCAGTATTTAAAAAGAATATATCATATGGCCAATGCATATAAATGCTCCTAAATAACGAAATCTCAATTAAATAAAAGAATAAATTTAAGGAATAATAAGAAAAAATTTCTTTCACCCTTAGATATTTCCTTTGCTTAGATTAATTAGGACTTCACTCGGCACAGTCTTAGTCTTATTTTGGAAAAGTAAATCAAGTAGATTAGCAGATAATTTAAGAACTTTATTATAGTTGGTAATAGTATTTGTATTTGTAAGTTGGAAATAGTCTTGACTTAAAATAACGCCTTCGTCAAAAGAATCTGAAATCAAGTACAAAGAAGCTCCAAGGAATTCATGACCCTTATTAATACTTTTTAACGGAGAGAATCTTCCTTTTTGATAAGGGATGATGCCTCCATGAAGATTAATAATGCGAATATTAAACTTATCTTGAAGGCTGGAATTAATCATACATGGGCAGCCTATTGAAATTATCTGATTGTATTTACCAGTTTCAATTTCATCCTCCAAGAATAAATTTAAATTAATATCATCAATTTTTAAACTATCAAGCCTAGATTGCCGTTTAAATAATTTAAGAAAGTATAAAACTTCTAAAAGTGAACATATTAAGGTATTTATACAGCCAAAATTTTGAAGAATTTCTATATACTTCTTAACAAGTCCTCTACCCCGTTCATTTACATATATAACCTTTGATTTTTCATTATCAAATAACTGAATAAAATGCCTATGAACAAAATAATAGCTATTTTGAGTTATAAATAAATTCATAAGCGTGATTGTTCCTCTACTATTTTAATAATTTCATCTTTATCTGTTTTATATCTTTTCAAAGAAATAGAATTACTCCAATCTACTAAGTCAACATTTAATATATTGGTTATAAATATTTTATTTGAAAAGATTGATTGATAAAGTATAAAAGGTAATAACTTTATAAAAGCGCTTCTTTCTGTTTTATAAATATAGGCTATTTTTAGAGAGTCAAACCAGCAAAAAAATGAGAACTTAATTGTAGAAAAAAATTCTATCTGATTTTTAAGTGGTCTAAAAACACTTATTGGCACTAGTAGTGTTTGTCTGCTGTTATAAGCGGGTATATAAAAAGGTTCAATATTGCTAATTGATGAGAATTTATCTACGATTAATGCAAGAGAGTCATGATCTGGATGCCCTCCTTCAAAATTTAGTGTAACTATTTGGGTAAAATTAAATTCTTTTTTGAAATTTACTAAAAACTGAAATATTTCTTTTGACGATTTCCAGAGCCTTAAATCCTGAACCTCAAATGAATCATTAAGGTAAATTACATCGCCCTTTCCACACCCCAGAGAAGATAGGGCAGAGATGCTCTCCTTTCTTCTAATATTCTTTCTTAAATAAGATTCATTAATTCTTTCAGCACAGTAAATAATTTTAAAATTAGTTTTGTTATATTTAGCTAAACATTTAATTAGAGGAGTTAATGCAAACTCATCATCTAGATGAGGGAGAATAATTATTGATTTTTTAGAAGTATCCATATTATCAAAATTTGTTAATACTACTTACTTAAGTAAAATTTCATAATTAAGATAGCTACTTTCTAGACCTAACAATATCCTCAAGAATTATTAGGCCATTTAGTAATTTCTGGCCCTTTCCTTTTGAATAATCTGTATAAGTTATAGTTGTGGGTAGTTCTTTGTATTTAATATTATTCATTGATACTTGATGAATTATTTGTGACTCAAAACCAAACCCATCAATGTTGATTTCAATATCTTTTAGACAACTTTTCTTGAAAGCTTTTAGTCCGTTATGAGCGTCTGTTAGATTAACTTTGCTAACTATTTTAGTAAAAAAAATAACTATTGTTAGTACAACTCTTTTAATAAAGGGGGTATTGCTTTTCTTATGAATAAACCTTGAGCCAAATATAACATCCTCTTCACATTGAAGAATTTCAGCTGCAAAAGACCTGGCATCATCTACTGAATGCTGACCATCTGCATCAAAAGTTATAATAGCTTTTGCATTTTCTAATTTCTTTATGTACTTTAGGCCTGAAGAGATTGCTGCTCCTTGGCCTAAATTTATTGAATGTTTTAATTGAGTAACATTTAAGGAGTCAAGTATATCACTTGTTAAATCTGTGGAACCATCATTCACAACCACAATATGTTTAAATGAAGTTTTTAGCTCATTAATAACATTTTCTATTATATTTTCTTCATTGAAAACAGGGATTAATATATATACATTGTTGAACATACATATATTATATAGACCAGCTTTGCATAAGTAAGTAAAAAAAATGAAAATACTAGTTACAGGGTCTTCTGGGTTAATTGCAGCACCATTATGTTATGAATTAATGCAAAATGGGCATCATGTTATTGGAATTGATAATTATATAAATTCTAGTACCGATAATACACAAACACTTATTTCAAGTTTTTCAGAAAATTTTAATTTTTATGAATTTGATATCTCATCAGATTACACAAAACTCAATACTGTATTTAAAAATCATAGACCTGATACTGTTATTCATCTTGCAGCTCTTAAGTCAGTTCAAGAATCGATGTTAAAAGCAGAAAAGTATTGGAAAAATAATATTAATTCTACTATTAACATTTTAAATTCAATGAAAGACATGGATTGCAATCAAATTATTTATAGCTCATCAGCAGCTGTTTATGGCAATCAAGAATTTCAACCAGTAAAAGAAAATGTAAGATTGAAGCCAGTATCAGTCTATGGAGAAACTAAAGTAGAATGTGAGGCATTGATTGCAAAAGCCTCTAAGGAAAATAATATTAAAGCCATATCGCTTAGGTACTTTAATCCAGTTGGAATCCATTCAAGCAATTTATTTCATGATGCTATTACCAATGATAAGGGGTCTATAATGCAAGAAATAATAAAATCTGCGTTAGATAAAAATACTGTTTTAGAAATTTTTGGTAATACATACCCTACAAAAGATGGCACCTGTGAAAGAGACTTTATTCATATAGAAGATTTAATAGATGCGCATATCAAGTCTATGAATTTTATTGAAAATAATTTAGGACATCATGTTTTTAATGTAGGTACAGGAAATGCAATTTCTATACTTGAGCTTTTAAAAGCCTTTATTAAATATAACAAAATTCCTATAGATTACATATTTACCAATAAAAAGTATGGAGATATTCATAGAAGCTATGCAGATGTCTCAGATATCAAGAGAAGACTTAATTGGCAATCAAAAAAGTCACTTAAGCATATGGTTGAAGACTCATGGAAACAATATTTATAATATTTTATTATTATTGATTAATGCTTAATATTTGTCTTATCAATAATTGCAATTTCCTTGACTAAAATAGATATCTTTTTATTTAACTGATCAAAACGGTTTAATGTATATCCAACAAAAAGAAAAACTGTTAATAGTGTCATATATAAATATAAGTCAGCCTCTCTCATGCCTAGAAAGTCAGAGATCATAATAGAGTAACTTGAATCTGCTACAGACAATAAACCAAGAATTGATCCAGAGACAAAAAATACCCTTGCGATCCAACTTGCAAAGGGTCTTACAAGACTGTACAAAAGAACTATTGTAAAAAAGGTAATTAATAAGATTTTAAAAAAAGGCATTATATTTTATATTTAAAAGTAATAATCTTATTGTAATTTAATTTTTTCACTAAATCCTTTCGACCATGCAATGATAATAATTAGATATATTGACAACATATTAAACATATAAAATGTATTAGCTGTTAACGAAAGAGTTAATACAATTAAAGGCATAACTTTTCGAGCTTTTGTAAAAAGAGAATTTTTGTTGTTATTTTTAGATTTTTTGATGGTGCTGTATAAAAAGAGCATAAAGAAAAAAATTCCAAAAAGACCTGTCTCTACCCATAATTGAATTATTCCATTATCGGGAATAAAGTCATGAGCATAAGGAGCTCCCCAAAAACCAGTACCAATAAAAAAGTTTTCTTGGATTAGCTGTATACCAAAAATTGTTTTTGCAAGCCTTTCAGTAAAAGAATAATCTAAACCGCCTGACTCCATACCTGCTAAAGCTGATGAATTTATTGCTTCTGCCCACTTTGGCCCTAATCCAGCCGTAATATCAATACTATCTCTGTTAAATGTTGACTCATAATCAACAACAAAAGGCAGCATAAATATACCCAAAGAAAATAGAATCAACATTATAAATTTAGTATTCGTATTAGTTCTAAAGATGAATATTGCATAAGTAAAAAGAACTGCTAAACCCATAAGCAAAGTCCTTTTTTCACACATAAAAATTGAAATTACACCGAGAATGAATGCAGCAATAAGTATAGCGTTGTTGTTTTTATTATTTATTGTTTGAGTGAAATGAATTGAAATATATGCAACTATTAAAAGAATTATTCCATAAAATTGTACTCTATCAGGAATTATTGATGAAAATAAATAAAGTTCATAATTTTTTATAATGATTGAGTTTGCAATACCTGTAAGAGACGCAGCTAGAACAGTTAAGGCTGAAACAAATAGAATCTGACTACTCCGTCCACCATATAAAAAAAATAAACTACAAAAAAAAGGTATAAATAATACTTGAACAAGTTTTAAAAAATAAAGACACAAAACAATAAATTGCGATGAGGTATATAAATTAAAATTTATGGCAATTGAAATAAGGCACACTAATAAGAAAAAAAAGTAAGATTTTATAATAGATTTGTAGGGTATAAATATATTGAGTTTTTGTTTAACAAAGCTTGCTACAAGAAATGAAATCAGTATTAGCCAAAGAATATCGAATAATTTAATACCTACAGCCTGAGCCGAGCCAAAGTCAAAATTATCATCACGAGCACCAGCATAACCTATTCTTTCCTCACCGCTAGCCCCAACACCAGCAAGATTAATTTCAAAATTAAATACTAAAGCTGGGATTAATAATAAAAATAAAACTCTGTAAACTGTATTTAAATTTATGGGAGTTGGCTTCATTACTATAGTTGAATTGCCTTATATCGTAATGGCAAGGCTGACTTAAAATCAAAAATAATTGTTTCATTTTTGCAATATGATTCAAATTCAGAAAAATCTTTCTCTAAAATAATATCGTGAGGAACTGCAATAAAGACAGCATCATATTTAGAATTTTGAGGCTCTTCTAGTTCCAAGTCATAAAATTTCTTTACTTCATCTGGGGCGCACAATGGATCTGAAACTGATACATCAGCACCTGAGGATTTAAATGTATTAATTAAATCAAAAATCTTAGTATTTCGAATATCTGAAGTATTTTCTTTAAAACTAAAACCAATTAATAATATCTTAGCTTTATTTATGGGTATGTCGAACTTAGATAAGTTTTTTTCTACCCAACTTGTTAAAGTAAAATACATTTCGTTATTCGTTTCTCTTGCAGCTTTTGCTATTTTTGCATCCATGCCAATTTGCTCTGCTTTATGAATAAAATAATAAGGGTCTACACTAATACAATGTCCACCGACAAGACCTGGCTTGAAAGGAAGAAAATTCCATTTCGTGCTCGCCGCCTCTATTACATCATTACTGTTGATATCACATTTTTCTAAGAAAGAGGCATATTCATTTATGATAGCTATGTTGGCATCTCTTTGGATATTTTCTATTAACTTTGCAGCTTCTGCCACCTTTATGCTTGAAGCTCTAAAAGTGCCAGCTTTTATAATACTCTGATATAAATGATCTACCCTTTCGAGCGTTTCGCTCGATGAAGCTGAAACTATCTTAGTAGTATTTGACAATGTTCTAATCTTATCGCCAGGGTTAATTCGTTCCGGGCTATAACCGCAATGAAAATCCTCTTTATATTTCAAGCCAGACTTAGCCTCTAAAACTGGTACACAATCATCCTCAGTGGCTCCAGGAAAAACAGTTGATTCATATATAACAATACAACCTTTTTTTAAAAAAGAGCCAACAGTCTCGCTTGCAGAAATTAATGGTGAAAGATCAGGAATATTGTCACTATTTACCGGTGTTGGGACTGTGACAATGAAAATAGTACCATCTTGCAAGATATCCTTGTTATTACTAAAATAAAGATTATCTTGATGTTCTTTGAGCTTGCTCGAATCAACTTCCCCATTTCTATCAATTGAATTGTTTAGCTCATTTATTCTCTCTATAAATGGGTCATACACATAGACATTTCTTATTTTTGCAAACTCCATTGCTAGAGGCAAGCCAACATATCCCACACCAATTATTACTATTTTATCTTTATCATTCATACAAGAACCTTTAATTTTATTAATTTTCTCTAAATATATCTCTTGAAAAAACTTTATGCATCACATCATTTAACTCTTCTGAAAGTCTGTTAGCTACGATTACATCACAAGTATTTTTAAAAACATTGAAATCATTTTCAACACGATAGCCGTTAAAATGTTTTTCGTTATGATAAGGTTCATACACTATTACAGATATGCCCATGCTTTTCACTCTTTCCATGACTCCTTGTATAGCTGAATCTCTAAAATTATCAGATCCCTCTTTCATTGTTAGCCTGAAGATGCCAACGGTTTTTGGTTTATTTGATGCAATTTGATTAGAGATAAAATCTTTTCTAGATTCATTAGAAGAAACTATAGCAGAAACTAAATTTTGAGGTATACCATCAAAGTCAGCAAGTAATTGCTTGGTATCCTTAGGAAGACAATACCCTCCATATCCAAATGATGGATTGTTATACCCGTCTCCAATCCTTGAATCTAAAGAAATTCCTTTTATTATATTTACGGCATTTAAATTTGAAGCCAAAGCATAGCTATCCAGCTCGTTAAAAAAAGACACCCTCATAGCAAGGTATGTATTTGCAAAAAGTTTTATTGCCTCTGCTTCCGATGAAGACATAAAAAGAGTTTGAGTTTCTTTATCTAATGATGCCTCTATTAAGACCTCTGCAAATACTTTTGAATGAGATTCTTCACTTCCAATAATTACTCTTGATGGATATAAATTATCATACAAAGCCATTCCCTCTCTTAAAAACTCTGGAGAAAAAATAATTTTATCAGATGAATATTTTTCTTGAAGACTTTTTGTATATCCCACAGGGATTGTTGACTTAATAACTATCAGCGGATCGCATTGATAACTTTTAATTTGCTTCATAACAGAATCAATGGAGGATGTATCAAAATATTTTTTAACAGGATCATAGTTCGTCGGTGTGGCGATAATAATTATGTCACAATTCATATAAGCTTTTTTTGCATCTAATGTAGCTTTAATTGATAGATTCTTATTATTTAAGAAATCTTGTATATGCGAATCTTTGACCGTCGATTTTTTTGAGTTAATGCTATCTACGCGAGACTTATCTATATCGAGAACAATAACTTTATTTTTTTGGGCAAGCAACACTGAAAGTGACATGCCAACGTAACCAGAACCTACTACAACAATTTTTTTCAATTTAAACTTCCTTAATATATCTTAATGTTACTTCTTGGAAATAAAATATCTAAATACTACATAAAAAATTGATAGAATAAAACCTAAAAATGTTCCTATAATGCAAATTATTGAGCGCTGGGGTCCAGACTTTATTTCAGGAATAAATACAGCGTCTATTGATTCTAACAAATACTCTTCTCTCAAGTTTGCCAACATATTTGTGTTCAACTGAACCTCAATTAATTTGTTTATAGATTCTCTTAAGTCTTTTTCAGATACTTGATTTAGCTGTGAATATAAATATTCAAGTGAAGATTTAGATTCAGCTAAGTCTTTTTCTTTTGTAATTTTGTTAATTTCTGATGTTATTAAGCTTATAAATTCATATGCAAAAATTGGTGATTCATGCTTATATGCAATTGTAATAAATCCAGTTTTTTTACTAGCATTAATACTCAAATCTTTCATAACTTCTTTGTGCACTTCAAGATATGATGGGATTATTGGCCTACCAGATGGTGGATTTCTTATCCATTTTTTCTGGATAGAGCTGTATAAATTTTCATCGTAGATTATTTCTTCTGAAACAGTATCAAATGTTTTAACAGCAATTATTTTTTCTGTTACTCCTGGAAAGCTATTAATGTGCTTTATAAAGTCTTTTGATTTCATCAACTCTATTGCATAGTTAGCTTTGCTTGCGCCCTGACCTCCAGGCACAGATACTCCAACCAAGCTGGCTAGACCACCAAACTGGGAAGATATGTTAGATAAAGCAGATGAAGGAGAAGAGTCTTCGGATAATTTTAGTTTGGTATTAGTCTCATATATATTTGGTAGGCTCAGGGAATAGAATATAGAAAAGGTTGCAAATATTGTAGTAACGAGAAGAATTAAATACTTTTTTTGAAGGATCGAATCAAAAACGGGGCCGAGATCTATGAAAGACTCTTCATAATATTTATCTTCATTATTCATATTGCACCTATAAATTATAAATTTATGGTACCCGGAGCCGGACTTGAACCGGCACGCTATTTCTAGCGAGGGATTTTAAGTCCCTTGTGTCTACCAATTCCACCACCCGGGCAT
>MDSY01034339.1_pt1 | contig 19140 bp, 17 predicted proteins | sample 811131 | NCBI WGS metagenome assembly MDSY01 (sample SAMN05326643, study PRJNA326480) | marine metagenome | isolation source: seawater | place: Atlantic Ocean: South West | collected 2010
GAAGAGAAAAAAGTCGTAGAAGAGAAAAAAGTCGTAGAAGAGAAAAAAGAATTAGTGCATAAGTACAAAGAACTAAGTCCAGTTATTAGTTCATCTGACTCAGCAGGTAAAGTTGTAAGAAATGATATTGCTGACTCTTTGCCAGATGAAGATCAACCTGGGTATTTCGAATTATTAATTGAAAGTATAGGGTTTTAATTATGTCAGAGCCACTAAAGATAGTAGTAGTTGGAGCTACCGGTAAAATGGGCCAAGCAATTTCACACCAAGTCTATAATGAATCTTCACTTGAGTTGCTTGCAGCAATTGATATTGAGTCATCTGGTGGAATTGGTAAAGATATCGGAGAATTAATTGGATTAAACACAGGTATAAAAATTAGCGCAGATTTTGAGTCAACACTGAGAAAAGCTGATGTAGTAATTGATTTCACAAGGCCTGAGGCTAGTTTAAGTTTTATCGATTTATGTGCTAAAAATAATGTAGCTTATGTTTTAGGAACAACTGGCTTTTCTGAACAAGAAAAAAAGCTAATAACCGATGTAGCAAAAAAAATACCGATTTGTTTTTCTCCTAATATGAGTATTGGGGTTAATCTACTTATTTCCTTAACTGAAAAAGCAACTAAGATTTTGCAACACGATTATGACATTGAAATAATTGAGTCTCATCATAAGGATAAAGTTGATGCCCCCTCAGGAACATCATTACGATTGGGTGAGTCCGTAGCAAAAGTCACAGGAAGAACTTTAAATGAGAATGGTGTATTTCAAAGACATGGAAATAATCTTAAAAGAAAAGAAAATGAAATTGGTTTTTCAACAATAAGAGGAGGGGACATAGTTGGAGAGCATACGGTTATGTTTGCAGGTATAGGAGAAAGAATAGAGTTAACTCATAAAGCTAGCAGTAGATTAACTTTTTCGAAAGGTGCAATCATTGCTGCTAAATTTTTAAGAGATAAAAAAAATGGTTTATTTGATATGTTTGATGTTTTAGGCCTTAAAGGCTGAAATTTGACAAAGTTTAAATTGAAGAAAATTCTTTAATGCTTTATAATAAATAAGACGGGCGGCCTGAAACCACCCGTTTGCTTTATCCAAAGACACCATAACTTCGAGGATTTTTTTTTTGCATAAATTACCGGCCATATTGGTGCTTGCAGACGGAACAAAGTTTCGAGGCTTCTCAATTGGTACAACGGGAAAAGCAGTCGGTGAAGTTGTTTTTAACACTTCAATGACTGGTTATCAAGAAATTCTAACTGACCCCTCATACTCTGAACAACTGATAACTTTCACATACCCCCATATCGGGAATACGGGAATAAACTCAGAAGATAATGAATCTGATCATGTTCATGCCAAAGGAGTAATCATTCGAGATTTACCCTTAATTTATTCAAATTTTAGATCAATCCTTTCTCTATCTGGTTTTTTAGAACAAAAAAAAATAATTGGAATAGCAGGAATTGATACAAGAAGTCTAACAAAACATTTAAGAGAATTTGGAAGTCAGTCTGGATGTATTATTGCGGGCGATGTAAATGAAGAAAAAGCTTTTCAAGATGCTAAAAATTATAGAGGCTTGTTGGGCTTAGATTTAGCCCAAGTTGTTACTACAAAAAGCTCTTATATTTTTAAAGAGGGAGAGTGGTCATTAGGAAAGGGCTTTCAAAAAAATATTAAAGAGAAATATCACGTAGTTGCTTATGACTTTGGGATTAAAAGAAATATTTTAAGAATGTTGGTTTCTAGGGGTTGTAAGGTTACTGTGATGCCTGCCAAAACTCCTTTTGATAAAGTTTTAGAATTAAAACCTGATGGAATTTTTTTATCAAATGGGCCAGGTGACCCAGAACCCTGTAAGTATGCTATTGATAATATTAAAGCTTTACTTAAAAAAAATATTCCTATTTTTGGAATTTGTTTGGGGCATCAGCTATTAGCACTTGCAAGCGGATCTAAAACAATCAAGATGAAATTTGGACACCATGGCGCAAATCACCCTGTATACGATCAAGAAACAGGAAAGGTGTTCATTACAAGCCAGAATCATGGTTTTGCTGTAGATATCAGTTCTCTTTCAAAAAATTTAAAGATTACTCATTTATCTAATTTTGATAAAACCTTGCAAGGAATTGAAAGAGTTGATGTTCCTGCATTTGGTTTTCAAGGCCATCCTGAGGCAAGTCCTGGCCCGTCTGATGTAGGTTATCTTTTTGATAAATTTATAAAAATGATTGATTTGAGGAAGGCGAATTGAGTAAAAGATCTGACATAAAATCAATATTAATTATAGGCGCTGGACCAATCGTTATTGGACAAGCCTGCGAGTTTGATTATTCTGGAGCTCAGGCATGTAAAGCTCTAAGGGAAGAGGGTTATCGAACTATTTTAGTAAATTCAAATCCTGCAACTATCATGACTGATCCAGATCTTGCCGATGCAACCTATATAGAGCCAATACAATGGCAAGTTGTTAGTAAGATAATTGAAAAAGAGAAACCTGATGCACTTTTACCAACAATGGGTGGGCAAACTGCATTGAACTGCGCACTAGATTTAGATAAGAATGGTATTTTAAGTAAATTTAATGTCGAGATGATAGGAGCTAGTAAAGAGGCTATTGATAAGGCCGAAGATAGACAAAAATTCAAGGAAGCAATGCATAAAATTGGTTTAGCTTCTGCTAAGTCATTTATAGCACATAGTCTTGAAGAGGCATTTCAAGTTCAAGCAAATATTGGTTATCCAGCAATAATAAGACCATCATTTACTATGGGCGGCAGTGGAGGCGGCATTGCTTATAATCAAGAAGAATTTGTTTTAATTTGCGAAAGAGGTCTTGATGCTTCACCTACAAAAGAGCTGTTGATTGAAGAGTCTTTGTTGGGCTGGAAAGAATACGAGATGGAAGTGGTTCGTGATTCAAACGATAATTGTATTATTATTTGTTCAATTGAAAATTTAGATCCGATGGGCGTTCACACCGGAGATTCAATAACAGTAGCTCCTGCACAAACATTAACAGACAAAGAGTACCAAATAATGCGTACCGCATCGATTAATGTTTTAAGAGAGATTGGAGTTGATACAGGAGGTTCAAATGTTCAATTTGCAGTAAATCCAGACGATGGAAGAATCATTGTTATTGAAATGAATCCAAGGGTTTCCAGATCATCAGCATTAGCTTCTAAGGCAACAGGTTTTCCAATTGCCAAGATAGCAGCAAAGTTAGCAGTAGGATATTCACTTGATGAGCTTAGCAATGATATTACTGGAGGAAAAACACCTGCATCGTTTGAGCCAACTATTGATTATGTGGTTACAAAAATACCTCGTTTTGCTTTTGAGAAGTTCCCAAAAGCAGATTCTAAATTAACTACTCAAATGAAATCTGTTGGAGAAGTTATGGCAATTGGTAGAACCTTTCAGGAGTCTTTTCAAAAAGCACTTAGAGGACTTGAGGATGGCTCTGATGGACTAAATGAAATGTCGATTGATAAAGAAGAAATAATTAAGGAGTTAAGGGAACCTGGACCAAAAAGAATATGGTTTTTAGGAGATGCTTTTAGGCAAGGATTATCAATTGATGAAATTTTTCAGCATTCAAAAATAGATCCATGGTTTTTGACTCAAATAAAAGATTTAATTGATTCTGAAGCTCTCCTTAAGAAAAATAAAATTACCTCAATACAAAAAGAGGAAATATTTACACTTAAGAGTAAAGGGTTCTCTGATAGTCGCATTGCTTTTATTCTGGGAAGCGATGAGGGTATGGTTAGAGCCTTAAGAGATAAGAATAATATACACCCAGTATTTAAAAGAGTTGATACCTGTGCAGCAGAATTTTCTACAGATACAGCATATTTGTATTCTACTTATGAGGAAATATGTGAGTCCTTACCCACAAATAATAAAAAAATAATCATATTAGGTGGAGGCCCTAATAGAATTGGCCAGGGAATTGAGTTTGATTATTGTTGTGTTCATGCGGCACTTGCTATCAAGGAGATTGGTTTTGAAGCAATTATGATTAATTGTAATCCAGAAACTGTTTCAACAGATTACGATATATCAGACCGTCTTTATTTCGACCCTGTTACATTAGAAGATGTATTAGAGATAGTAAGAAAAGAAAAGCCGTCTGGTGTAATTGTCCAATATGGAGGACAAACTCCTTTAAAGATTTCTAAGGCTCTTGAGGAGAATGGGGTTCCAATTATTGGTACTTTACCTGATGATATTGATGCAGCTGAAGACCGTGAGAGATTTCAAAAAATATTATTTGATTTAAATTTGAAGCAACCCCCAAATAGAACTGCAAAAACTACAGAGGAAGCTGAAAAGCTAGCAGAAGAAATTGGTTACCCACTAGTGGTTAGGCCCAGTTATGTTTTAGGGGGACGTGGTATGGAAATAGTTCATGAGAAAGAAGATTTAAATAGGTATATGAGTGAGGCTGTAAAGGTCTCTCATGATTCTCCTGTTTTGTTGGATAGGTTTTTAAATAATGCTGTTGAAGTAGATGTGGATGCCGTTTCTGATGGAGAACATGTGGTAATCGGCGGTATAATGGAGCATATCGAGCAGGCAGGTGTTCATTCTGGAGATTCAGCTTGTTCATTACCTCCTTATAGTGTCTCTTTAGAGATTCAAAAAGAATTAATAGATCAAACTAAAAAATTAGCCAAAGCACTAAGAGTAGTTGGGTTAATGAATATTCAGTTTGCAATTCAGGGAAGTGATATTTATGTACTTGAAGTAAATCCAAGAGCATCAAGAACTATTCCCTTTGTTTCCAAGGCAATAGGAATACCGTTAGCCAAGATAGGTGCTAAATGTATGGCAGGAAATTCATTAAAATCCCAGTATATAACCACAGAAATAACCCCAAATTTTTTCTCAGTAAAAGAAGCTGTTTTTCCATTCATTAAGTTTCCTGGGGTAGATACAATTTTAGGTCCAGAAATGAAATCTACTGGTGAGGTTATGGGCACAGGGAGCTCATTTGCTGAGGCATTTATTAAATCTCAACTTGGAGCATCAATGATTTTACCAAAATCAGGAAAAGCATTTATTAGTGTTAAAAAAGAAGATCACTTTAATGTTGTTGATATTGCTGAGTCTCTTTATGATCTTGGTTTTTCATTAGTCGCAACAAAAGGTACAGCTAAAGTTCTTTCTGAAAGTGGCTTAAAAGTACATGCTGTTAATAAAGTTGCAGAAGGCAGGCCTCACATAGTTGATATGATTAAAAATGATGAAATTGACTTTATAGTAAATATTACAGAGGACAAAAGGGCAATTGAAGATTCTTATGAAATAAGAAGGAATGCCCTTCAGAATAAGGTAACTTATTATACTACCCTTGCCGGCGCAAAAGCGGCATGCATTGGTATGAATTATGTTGACGAGCTTCACGTAAACTCTCTTCAAGACTTGCATAATATAAAGTCTTAAAATAAACTCAATTTAATTACAGTACTTAATTACAGTACATATTAAAATCATATATTTAATTTAATTAGGAATTATTAATGAATCAAATACCGATGACAAAAAAAGGGGCCGATGCTTTAAAAAAAGAGCTTAAGCTCTTAAAAAGTCAGGACAGACCTAATGTAATTAAAGATATTGCTGAGGCCAGGGCTCAGGGTGATTTATCAGAAAATGCTGAGTATGATGCCGCTAAAGAAAAGCAAGGGTTTATCGAAGGTAGAATAGCTGAGGTAGAAGGTAAGCTTTCTAATTGTATTGTTATAGATCCAACTATATTAAATGCTGGTGGAAAATGTGTTTTTGGATCCACTGTTAAGGTTCTGGATTTAGAAACAGAGTTGCAATCAATATACCAAATTGTAGGGGATGATGAGTCTGATGTTAAAAGTAAAAAAATTTCAATTAACTCACCATTAGCTAAATCATTAATTGGGAAACAAGAAGGAGATGATGTTGAATTTGAAAGTCCTGGAGGCCAAAAGAATTTTGAAATATTAGAGGTTAAATATATATAGTTATGAGTATTTTTTTTGAAAAAATTTCTATAGTTCTAGTTTCATTGTGGGTAGGCGGACTATGGACGATGTTGATGGTAACAACTATCTTATTTAATAAAATGCCAAACTACATAGCAAGTTCATTAGCACTGGATATGCATTTATTCGTGAATTTATTTGGTGTAATTAGTTCTTTTATTCTTTTATTTATTGGTTTCAAGTCAACTGGGGCTGCTTATCTAAAGAGTAGTATTTTTTGGATGATTATTGTTTTATTAGTTATTATATTTATTAGTTATTTTGGAATTAATCCAATAATAGAGAATTTAAAAGTTAATGATTTACCAAAAGAGTTAATGGAAGGTTTTTTTGCAGAACGATTTGATAATTGGTATGGTATTGCAAGCATTGCTTACCTGATTGAGTGCATCATAGGTATTTTTCTGTTACTTAAGGTCCGTTAAGTTAAGGTAAAGTAATTTTAGATTTTTGTGATGCTTTAAAAATTACAAATTGACGGCCAATGTGATTTACTCTTTCTGCCCTAATTGTTTCACACAGTGAATTAAGGATTAAATTTCTTTTAACTTTTGAGACTTCTTTAACTTGTATTTTTATTAATTCATGGGCATCTAAATTAGTTTCTATTTCTTTTGAAACTGAATCAGTTAGTCCTTTATTACCAATAATTACAACAGGTTTTAGCTTGTGAGATAAGCTCTTTAGGTATGAAACTTGTTTTGATGTAAGCATTTGATAATTGTTGTATTCTTAAAATTAAATAGATTCGTGGGTATCATAGCAGATGAACAAAACTAATAAAAATTGGATTAAAGAGCATATTACTGACACTTATGTAAAAAAAGCCCAATTAGACGGATATAGATCAAGAGCAGCTTATAAATTAATTGAAATTAATAGCAAGTATAAAATATTTAAGAAAAATATGAATGTGATAGATCTTGGGTCTGCACCAGGTGGCTGGTCTCAAGTTGCTGCAGAAATAGTTGGAAATTCTGGGAAAATATTTTCGGTAGACTTATTAGAGATGACTCCTATAAAAAATACTGAGTTTATTCAAGGTGATTTTAGTGATACAGAGGTTTTAATGGAATTAGAAAAAAAAATATCAAATTTAGATATTGACCTTGTAATTTCAGATATGGCCCCCAATATTAGTGGTATAAAAACTGTTGATCAATCGCGGGCAATTTATTTAAATGAGCTAGTTCTTGATTTTTCAGTAAATTGGTTGAAACCAAATGGAAGTATGTTGGTCAAGAGTTTTGTAGGTGCAGATTTTGATAATTATATTAAAACAATTAAAACTTTGTTTAAACGGGTAATAAGAATTAAACCTGATGCTTCAAGGAGTCGAAGCTCCGAGATATTCATTTTAGGACACGGAAAACTAGAATGATTTATAAATTACAACATTTCTAGTTTAGAATAATAAAGCTAGATTATTTAAAAAGGCGAGATATTGAATAATAATACAATTAAAAGCATAGCAGTATGGATTGGGATTGGTTTGGTTATGATGACCGTTTTCAATAATTTTTCTGGATCTACTAGACTTGAAAACAAGTTAGTCTATTCTCAATTTATGGCGCAAGTAAAGTCAGGAAACATTGCCAAGGTAGAGATAGATGGGAACAATATTTATGGGCAAACCATAGAAGGGAAGAGATTTAAAACTTATGCTCCAACTGACCCTTGGTTAGTATCAGATTTACTTAAAAATAATGTAATAGTCGATGCTAAACCCGCAGAAAAGCAATCATTTTTGATGAGTATTTTTATTTCTTGGTTCCCAATGATTCTTCTGGTTGGCGTTTGGATATTTTTTATGAGACAAATGCAGGGTGGGTCAAAAGGGGGAGGTGGTCCATTTTCCTTCGGTAAGAGTAAAGCAAGGCAGTTAGATCAAACATCAAACAAAACTACATTTTCTGATGTTGCGGGCTGTGATGAAGCAAAAGAAGAGGTTACTGAGTTAGTAGATTTTTTAAAAGACCCCTCAAAATTCCACAAATTGGGAGGAAGAATTCCTAGGGGAGTATTAATGGTGGGGCCCCCTGGAACAGGTAAGACATTATTAGCAAGAGCAGTTGCAGGCGAAGCAAAAGTACCTTTTTATACAATTTCAGGATCAGATTTTGTTGAAATGTTTGTAGGTGTAGGTGCGGCAAGAGTAAGAGATATGTTTGAACAGGCCAAGAAAACTTCACCATGTATTATTTTCATTGATGAAATTGATGCAGTAGGAAGAAGCAGAGGTGCAGGTACTGGCGGAGGAAATGATGAGCGTGAGCAAACACTAAATCAATTATTAGTCGAGCTAGACGGTTTTGAGCCGAGCTCTGGAGTAATAGTTATAGCCGCAACAAATCGTGCTGATGTCTTAGATAAGGCTTTGCTTCGTCCTGGAAGGTTTGATAGGCAAATTATGGTGGGTCTTCCTGACATTAAAGGTAGGGAAGAAATATTATTAGTTCATATGAGAAAGATTCCAATGGATAAAGATGTTCAGGCAGACATATTAGCTAGAGGAACACCTGGATTTTCTGGAGCAGATTTGGCAAATCTAGTAAACGAAGCTGCTTTATTTGCTGCTAGAGGAAATAAAAAAACTGTAGATATGGAAGACTTTGAACAAGCTAAAGATAAAATTTATATGGGCCCTGAAAGAAAATCTTTGGTTATGCGAGAAGAAGAAAGAATGAATACTGCATACCATGAGTCAGGTCATGCTTTAGTAGCCAAACTTTTACCAAACGCTGACCCTGTCCACAAAGTTACAATAATGCCAAGAGGCTGGGCACTGGGATTAACATGGCAGCTGCCTGAGTTTGACAGATTTAGTAATTTTAAAGATAAAATGCTTGAAGAAATTGCTATTTTGTTTGGTGGGCGAATTGCGGAAGAAGTATTTATGAAGCAGATGTCAACTGGGGCTGCAAACGACTTTGAAAGAGCAACAAAGCTTGCACGAGATATGGTTACAAAATTTGGTATGTCAGATAAGTTGGGGACAATGGTTTATGCGGATGAAAACCAAGAGTCAATTTTTGGCGGATCTAAATCTATCTCTGAAGCAACACAGCAAGTTGTCGATTCTGAAATTAGACTTATATTAGATAATCAGTACAAAGTGGCTAGAAAGCTGATAGAGAAAAATAAAAAGAAAATTGAAGTTATGGCAAAAGCATTGCTTAAATACGAAACAATAGATAGCGATCAGATAAATGATGTAATGGCTGGGAAAAAAGTAAGACCACCAAAGCCATCAAAAAGCACAATTAGTCCTAAGAATACTAAAGGTCCATCAGGTGGAAGTTCTGGAACTATAGTACCTCAACCAACAGCTAAATCTTAAAATCAATGGAGGGACTTATTCCCTCCTTTTTTAATTATGACTAAAATTCATAATCTTCTCAGAAATAATAGTGAACCTATAATTATGGGGATATTAAATGTTACCCCAGATTCATTTTATGATGGAGGTAAGTTTAATGACGTTAGTTCTGCGTTAAATCATTCTGAAAAAATGATATCAGAAGGTGCTAGTATTATTGATATAGGTGCTGAATCTTCTAGACCTGGGGCTGAAGAAATTTCAGCAAGTGTCGAGCGACAAAGGTTAGAGCCAATATTAATTGCATTGAGAAAAGAATTTTCTATACCAATATCTATTGATACATATAAACCTGAGATAATGGAAATCGCAATTGATCAAGGGGCTGATATGATAAATGATATATTTTCCCTCCAAAAACCTGGAGCAATGGATGTGGTTTTAAGTTCTGATATACATATATGTTTAATGCATATGCAAGGTAAGCCAAAGAATATGCAAAAAAATCCAATTTATAGAGATATTTTTTCTGAAGTTAATCAATTTTTAGAGAATAGAATTACGGCTTGTGAAAAAAATGGAATTACTAGGGATAGATTATTTATAGACCCTGGCTTTGGCTTTGGTAAAACATTTGAAGATAATATCGAGTTATTTAATTCAATCAAAAAATTCAAAAAAAATGATATTCCTTTATTAATTGGCATTTCAAGAAAGTCAATGATAAAAAAAATTGTAGGGAATAAGGTAGATCTTATTTGTGGGCTTGGAGCTTATATGGCAGCTAAAACGGTAGCTGCTGGCGCAAGAGTTATTAGAACACACGATGTTAAAGAGACTGTTGATGCTTTAAATAAAAGAAACATAAAAACAAATCTTAAAGAAAATTTATTTTATTCCTTAATGGATGAATCAGGATTTTTTTACGGCTAAAATATATTATGACAAGAAAATATTTTGGGACTGATGGAATTAGAGGGAAAACTGGTGAATATCCAATTACATCAGAATTTTTTGTTAAACTTGGTTATGCCGCTGGGATTGTTTTAGCACAGAATAACAATACTCAGGTTAGGCCTTCTGTTGTAATAGGTAAAGACACGAGAATATCTGGGTATATTTTAGAGTCAGCTCTTGAAGCAGGCTTTGCTTCTGCTGGAGTAGATGTTTTGTTAACAGGGCCTTTACCAACCCCTGCAATTGCTCATCAAACAAAATTTATTGGAGCACAAGCTGGTGTGGTTATATCAGCTTCTCATAATTCTTACGAAGACAACGGGATTAAGTTTTTTTCAAGTCAAGGAATAAAACTTTCAGAAAAAATTGAATCTGAGATAGAGCTATTATTAGAAAAAGAAATAAAACTTGTTTCTCCAGAGTTACTAGGAAAAGCCAAGAGATTAGAGAATGCTGCTAGTGATTATATTATTTTTTGTAAAAAAACTGTTTCTGATGATTTTTCTTTAAAAGGCTTAAAAATTATTCTGGACTGTGCACATGGGGCTACTTATCATGTAGCTCCAAAAATATTTACTGAGCTTGGTGCAGAAGTTATTACTATAAATAACAAACCTAATGGCTTAAATATCAATGAGAATGCTGGATCAATTCACCCTGAAATAATGCAAAAATCTGTCATAGATAATTCTGCAGATGTTGGTATTGCTTTTGATGGCGATGGCGACCGTTTAATTATGGTAGATGATAGGGGGAATATTGTTGACGGAGATCAATTATTATTCTTAATTATAAAGAGATACGTTGATTTAAATAATATCAAAGGTGGGGTAGTTGGGACATTGATGACTAATTTAGCTCTTGAAGAAAAGTGTAGTGAGCTTTCAATTCCTTTTGTTAGGGCAAGTGTTGGTGATCGTTATGTATCAGAACTTTTGAGAGATAAAAAGTGGCTTTTAGGTGGTGAGAATTCTGGACACATTTTAATGCTAGATAAACATAGTACTGGAGATGGAATTATTTCAGCGCTTCAAGTTTTAGCTTCCCTTCTTCATTTTAAAAAAAATCTGTATGAAGCTTTACAAGAGCTCCCACTTTATCCTCAGGTTTTAATTAATATACCTTTAAAAGGAAAAATTGATTTAAATACTGCAGAAATTAAATCTACTATTAATAAAGCAAAAGAAATTATGAAGGGAAAGGGACGAGTATTAATTAGAAATTCAGGAACCCAGGCAATTGTTAGGGTTATGGCAGAAGGTCCTGTTGAGAAATATGTAACTCAAGCAGCCAATCTTTTAGTGAAAAAGATTGAAGAGGAAAATAAAGTTTAGCCAAATTTACCTGTTATATAATCCTCTGTTTCTTTTTTAGATGGATTTGTAAAAATTTGGTTAGTTTGATCGTGCTCAACTAATGAACCAAGATACATATATGCAGTGTAATCAGAAATTCTGGCTGCTTGTTGCATGTTATGAGTTACGATTAGTATCGAAAGTTTTTGTTTAAGTCCTGCCATTAGTTCTTCAATATTCATAGTGGCAATTGGGTCTAATGCTGATGTTGGTTCATCAAATAACATTATTTCAGGCTCGGTAGCAAGCGCCCTAGCTATACAAAGCCTCTGTTGTTGCCCCCCGGAAAGATTAAAGGCAAGGTCATGAAGTCTACCTTGGGCTTCTTTCCATAGAGATGCACCTTTAAGAGCCTCCTCAACCTTATCATCGAGCACTCTTTTATTTGTTTCACCTCTAACACGTAAACCATAAGCAACATTTTCATATAGGGATTTAGGAAATGGATTTGGTTTTTGGAAAACCATACTTATCCGCATCCTTACCTCAATTGGGTCAACTTTTTTATCTAAAATATTAGTATTATCTGGGTGTAATATAATCTCACCCTCGTAACGATTTCCAGGATATAGGTCGTGCATTCTATTAAAAGATCTTAGGAATGTTGATTTACCACAACCAGATGGCCCTATTAGTGCTGTAATTTTATTTTCATAAACTGGCAAATTTACTTTTTTTAATGCTTGAGTACCATCTGCGTAAAAGAAATTAAGATCTTTTGATTCCGCTTTAATAACTTCATTATGTTTTGATTGGTTTAATATTTTTTTATTTACCATTTAATTTTTTTCCTAATGTTATATCTTATTCTAATTGCAGCACCATTCATTAGTAATGTAAGCATAATTATTACTGCCCCAGTAGCAGCAGCGTTAATATGAAAGGCTAGTTGTGGTCTTGATATCCAATTAAACATTTGAATTGGTAGGACCGTAAAACCAGCATTTAACCAATCAAAGTTAATAAAAGGAGCCTCTAATCCAACTGGACTTGGAGGCAAGAAAGCAATAAAAGTTAAGGCACCAATCGTAATGATAGGGGCAGTTTCTCCAATAGCTCTTGCCATCCCAATTATTACACCCGTTAGAATTCCACCATAGGAATATGGTATTACATGTTGTAAGCATACTTGCCACTTTGTTGCACCTACAGCATATGCTGCTTCCCTAATATGAATTGGTATAGCTCTGATAGATTCACGAGTTGAAACAATTACTATGGGGAGCATGAGGAGCGCAAGTGTAAGACCAGCTGTCAAAATAGTTTGCCCTAAACCAAACTGATAAACAAATAGGCCTAAGGCTAAAAGACCATAAATAATCGAAGGTACCCCTGCCAGATTTGAAACATTAATTTCAATTAAATCAGATAACCAATTTTTTTTAGCATATTCTTCTAAGTAAACCCCTGCTGCAATTCCTAGAGGAACAGCACTTAAAAAAGTGACTATTAAAACTAAAGATGACCCCACCCATGCTGATAAGATTCCAGCTCTAGCTGCTCGTCTTGATGGAAAGTTACCAAAAAAATCAAGTGAAAACCTAGGGTACCCATCAATTACTAGATCTATAAATAGTATCAAAAGCGTGACTGTTAAAGATGCGATAACAAAAATTCCCAATATTGCAAAAAGAGAATCAAATCTTTTGTGTTTAGCAATTAATGCTCTCATCAAACCTAAATCTTTAATAGGTTTTAGTTTTTTATTTTTTTGCATACTTAGTAGCGCTCCGCGAATTTTTTGCGGGCAATGTGCCCTAAAATATTAAAACATAGAGTCATGATTAATAACGTTAATCCAGCTGCAAAAATACTTTGATAGCCAATACCGTCGTGCTCTAAGTCACCTAGAGCAACAGAAACAATGTAAGCAGTTATTGTTGCCGCACTCTCAACTGGATTAAAGGTGAAGTTCGGTTGTTGGCCTGCAGCAATTGCAACTATCATAGTCTCCCCAACTGCTCTACTTATAGCGAGTATATATGCAGCAATAATTCCAGAAATTGCTGCAGGTGTTATTACTTTAACAGCTGTTTGGAATCGAGTTGCTCCCATTGCATAAGCACCTTCTCTCATTGCCATAGGAACTGCTCTCATTGCATCTTCTGCAAGAGAGGCGATATAAGGCACAATCATTATGCCCATAACAATACCAGGCCCAAGCATATTAAAAGTAGTTAGATCAGGATAAATTTTTTGTAAAAAAGGAGTTACGAGCATTAAAGCAAAATATCCAAATACAACAGTTGGCACTCCAACTAAAAGTTCTAAAATAGGCTTAACTGTTTCCCTTACTTTATGAGTCGCAAATTCTGATAAATATATAGCAGTAATAGTTCCTAATGGAACAGCAACAATAAGTGCAATACCTGTGGTAGTTAATGTACCTGAAACTAAAGGTAAAATTCCATAGTGTTTTATTGAAAAATTTGGAGTCCAGACCGTGTCAGTTAAAAACTCATAAATACTTACATGTTGAAAAAATGGAATAGCTTCTGAAATAAGAATATATAAAATAGCTATAGTAATTAATACTGCGATTATTCCAGAAAATAATAGTCCTAACTCTATTAATCTTTCAATAAAATTCCTTCGAAAATTTTTCGCGAGCCTCGGGCTAATTGTTAAATTTTTTGTGGAATTCATTTAGGTATTTTAGTTAGTTTAAATGCTATTAAATCATACTCAATATAAAATAAATTACAAATCATTTAGTAAAAAAGGTGATACTTTCATCACCTTTTAGTTACTAAACTTTAATTTATATATCAGTATTTAGTTAGCCACTGAGCGTGCTAGTATTTCTTCAATTGAAAGCCCAATTGCAGGTCCATCCTTAAAAGCTGTGCCAGTTTTAAGCCCTTGAACGTGAACTTGAACTGCAGAATACTCTTTAGTGCTTAAGGGGACGAACCCAACTTCTTTTGACAGCTCTGCAGCATATTTAATGTAAAAGTTAACAAATGCTTTAACATTTGGATCAGCAGCCACTTTGGATGCATTTATATAGATAAATAGTGGTCTAGAAAGTGGGCTGTAAGTACCATCCATTACCGTTTTTACTGATGGTATTATATATTTCTTATCTTCATTTTGAATTGCTACAGCTTCTATCTTATCTTTATTTTCAACATAGTATGCTAACCCAAAGTAACCAAGACCACCTTTATCGCCTGCTACACCTTGAACCAGAACATTATCATCTTCAGATGCAGTAAAGTCTCCACGAATAGCTTTGGATTTTTTGATAATAGCCTCTGTGAAGTAATCAAATGTACCTGAGTCTGCACCTGGACCATAAAGCTTTAAAGGAGCATCAGGCCAACCCTTTCTAACTTGGTTCCATTTTGTAATTTTACCTTGTGCGTTAGGCTCCCAAATTTTTTTGAGTTCTGCAGGAGTCATATCTTTTGCCCAATTATTTCTTTTATTTATTACAATAGTCAGTGCATCAAAAGCAACTGGAATTTCAATAAAATCAATTCCGTTTGCTTTACATTTTTCTATTTCTTTTACTTTGATTGGACGCGAAGCATTAGAAATAACCGTATCACCTCGACAGAATTTTTTAAAACCACCACCTGTTCCTGATACTCCAACAGTAACCTTTACTCTTGTTTCTATTTGAAACTCCTCCGCAACAGCTTCTGTAATTGGATAAACAGTACTTGATCCATCAATCTTAACAATATCCACAGCTGCAGTTGAAGGCATTGATAAAATTATTGTACTTAAAAGGGATGCAGCACCAATTTTTTTTAGGGTTAATTCTTTCATATTTAAACAGAGCTCCTGAAGGTTAAATGATTTATGAAACATATTCAGAATAATAAAATTAAATGACAATTTTATGACAATATTACGATTAGTAAATAGAGTTATAATACTTTAAATTTTTATGCATTGAAAAGGGAAAAAATGAATCAAGAGGAAAGTAATTTATTAAGGCAACATATCTCTATTGTCACAAAAAAATTTCAAACTCTTCGGGGGTACCTTTGACCTTGATGCAAAAAAAAATAGAATTAAAGCTCTTGAAGCACAAGAACAAGATCCTGCGACATGGGATGATAGGGCGTTAAGTCAAAAGATTGGTAAAGAGAAAAGAGCTTTGGAGATAATTGTTACTCAGGTAGAGAGTGTATCAAATCAACTATCAGATAACCAAGAATTTTTTGATCTAGCTGTTGAAGAAAATGATAAAGAGACATTAAAAACAATCCAAGTTGATACAGAGGGGCTAGAGAAATTAGTTGATGACATAGAATTTAAAAGAATGTTTTCTAATCCAATGGATGCAAATAATTGCTTTATAGATTTTCAGTCTGGGAGCGGCGGGACTGAAGCTCAAGATTGGGCTAATATGCTTTTAAGAATGTATCTTAGATATGCTGAGCGTAAAGACTTCAAAGTTGAAGTATTAGAGCTGTCAGAAGGAGAGGTTGCAGGTATTAAAGGTGCGACTATTAAGGTCATGGGAGATAATGCATATGGATATTTTAGGACTGAGTCTGGGATTCATAGATTAGTCAGAAAGTCACCATTTGACTCTGGAAGCAGGCGGCACACTTCATTTGCTGGTGTTAATGTCTACCCAGAGATTGATGAGTCTATTGAGATTGATATAAATCCAGCTGAATTACGAATTGACACATACAGGGCGTCTGGAGCTGGAGGTCAGCATATCAATAAAACTGATTCTGCTGTTAGAATTACACATATACCATCAAATACTGTAGTGCAATGCCAGAATGATAGGTCTCAGCATCGAAACAAAGCTGAGGCAATAAATATGCTTAAAGCACAATTGTATGCGATAGAATTGGATAAAAGAAATGAAGTGAAGCAGGCTGCTGAGGATGCAAAAACAGATATTGGCTGGGGTCATCAAATAAGAAGCTATGTTTTAGATCAGTCAAGAATCAAGGATGTAAGGACTGGAGTTGAGGTTGGTAACACACAAGGTGTATTGGATGGGGATCTTGATCCTTTCATTAGTGCAAGTTTAAAGCAAGGGGTATGATTTGAACGAAAATAAAGATAATAAAAGTGGCGCAGTAGAATTAGATGAAAATACAATTATTGCAGAACGACGTTCTAAGTTAGATGAACTTAGGAAAATTGGAATTGCATTTCCTAATAATTTTACCCCAAAGAATATTTCATCTGATTTACATGAATCTTTTGATGATGATGACAAAGAGACTTTACAGAAAAAAAATATTGGTGAGGTAATTGTAGCTGGCCGGATGATGCTAAAGCGCGTTATGGGAAAGGCAAGTTTTGCAACTCTTCAAGATAAGGCTGGAAGAATTCAGCTCTATGTTGCGAGGGATCTTGTAAACTCTAATGATGACCCAGATTTGTATGCAAGATTTAAAAAATGGGATTTAGGCGACATAGTTGGTGCTAAAGGTAAACTATTCAAAACGAAAACTAATGAGTTGACAATTGAGGTTTCTGAACTTGTTCTTCTTACTAAATCTTTAAGACCCCTTCCTGAAAAATTTCATGGGTTATCAGATCAAGAAACTAAATATCGTCAACGATATGTGGATTTAATTGTAAATGAAAAAACTCGAGATACTTTTTTAAAGCGTTCAAAAATAATTGCTACTATTAGAGATTTTATGGAAGCTAGAGATTTTTTAGAAGTTGAAACACCAATGCTCCATCCTATTCCAGGTGGAGCATCAGCTAAACCCTTCAACACGCATCATAATGCTCTGGATATGGATATGTCGTTGAGAATTGCACCTGAACTTTATTTAAAGAGGTTGGTTGTTGGTGGTTTTGACCGAGTGTTTGAAATTAATCGAAGCTTTAGGAATGAAGGCCTAAGTGTGAGACATAACCCAGAATTTACTATGATGGAGTTTTATGCAGCTTATACAGATTATGAATGGTTGATGGATTTTACAGAAGAATGTATTCGAGGGGTTGCTAAATCTGCGACTGGTAAATTAAAAGTTGATTATCAAGGTAAGGTGATTGATTTTAGTCAATCTTTTGACCGCCTAACATTGGTTGAAGCAATAATTAAGTACTCAGATATTTTTAAAGAAGAGCAACTGAGTGATAAAGAGTTTATAAAGAATTTTTTACAGAAGAAAGGTATCGAGCTTTCAGCTAAGTCAGGTTTGGGGGCATACCAGTTAGCACTTTTTGAGAATGTTGCTGAAGAAAAATTATGGAAGCCTACTTATATTATTAATTACCCAATTGAGGTTTCACCTTTAGCAAGAGCTTCAGATGAAAATCCTGAAATCACAGAAAGGTACGAATTATTTATTGCTGGTAGAGAAATTGCTAATGGATTTTCAGAGTTAAATGATTCTGAGGATCAATCAGAAAGATTCAAGGCTCAAGTTGCCGCTAAAGAGTCAGGAGATGATGAGGCTATGTATTATGACGCTGACTTTATTAGAGCACTTGAATATGGATTACCGCCAACTGCTGGATGTGGTATTGGTATTGATAGATTAGTAATGTTATTAACTGATAGTCCAAGTATTAGAGATGTAATTTTATTTCCTCAAATGAGATCCGAAACATAATATGACTAATCGTGACACGGTGTATTCAAAAGATGCATTAAATCTTTTAATGGAAGGAAACAAACGTTTTATTAATAACACCCCGCGCCAATATGACACAATAAAGATTAGAGAAGAAACTAAAAATCAACAATATCCTTTTGCTTCCATCTTAAGTTGCAGTGATTCCAGAACCAATATTGATACTATCTTTGATCAAAATATAGGTGATTTATTTAGTGTAAGATTAGCTGGAAATATTGCTTCAACAGAGGCAATTGGCAGTCTTGAATTCTCCTGTAAGTATTTAGGGTCAAGATTAATTGTTGTGATGGGCCATTCAAATTGTGGTGCAATAAAAGCTGCCTGTGACGATTACAAAGGAGGTAATATTGGAGAAATTATTAAGTTAATTGCACCTGCTGTTGCAGCAGAAAAATCTGTTAATGACAAAGAGCAAAGAGATTCAAAAAATAAATTATTTGTTGAGAAAGTCAGTTTTTTGAATGTTCAGAAACAAATAGATACAATACTTCAGAAAAGCTCAATAATCAGGGAAATGGTTAAGGATAAGAAAATTGGAATTGTAGCGGGTGTTTATAGCTTATCTTCTGGTTTATTTGAAATAGATTTAGATAATTCAATTTTGTAATAGGCATATCTTTGTAACAATCAAATATTTTAATTTAAAAATTTTATAAAATCTTTTTTAAGAATTTGTCATGTAAATGTCATACTCAAGCTTCATAATCTGTTCAATGAAAAATTACTTTAATGGAGTAGATAGATGAAAAATAAGATTCTAATTGGGTTCATTACAACTTTGATGGTTTCATTTTCAGGTTGGGTGCATTCTGATACAACTGAAGACCTTATAAATGCTTTGATTGTAAAAGGTGTCTTAACTGAACAAGAAGGTAATCTTTTAGCTAA
>MDSY01037555.1_pt1 | contig 19137 bp, 15 predicted proteins | sample 811131 | NCBI WGS metagenome assembly MDSY01 (sample SAMN05326643, study PRJNA326480) | marine metagenome | isolation source: seawater | place: Atlantic Ocean: South West | collected 2010
CTTGCCTTTGCGGTTGGCGATGACCTAGTTTTGGGGGTGGGTTTTTTGTGTGTGTTGAACACGGAAGTCCTCCTGTTCGACTCACGGGGGGGGGTTGAGAAACGAGAAGGGACACGCGCTGGGGCCGGGGGCATGGACAAGTGGGAATCGAGGGGAGGGCGAGGGAAACAAGTTGATGACAGGCGAGATTTTTAAGCTCTTTTCGTCTCGCTGCTTTTCGAAGCTGCTACTGTGTACTTTTATGGGAATACACGACCCCCCAAAGCCCCTCGCGCCGCCCGTCGTGCGCACAGTTCGGGCTCTCACATCATCGTCTGTCCAACAATCATGGCGTCTCAATACGGTGCCGTCCCTGCGGAACAGGTACGCGCGCCACTCGACGCATCTCCGGTCGACCTTCCGGGCGTTTTCAGCGTACAATCTGTCATCCACTCTCCGACGCCCTTTGTCGTAACACGCCCGCGCGTGTTTCCCGGACGCACGGACCCACACGTCGTGCCAACACCGCGGTGACCGTCTGATTCGATTCCCTCCCCGTGACCGCCACCAAACTCACCCACGTCTCCACCAATACCCCTCCCCCACCACAGGTCGCGGTCGAGGTGCGTACGGAAAACGCGCCCGCCAAAGCACAGGGCTCGTTCATCGCCAACCACTCCCGTGCGTTGACGCTGGCCTCCCTGGTGGGGCTGGTGATGGTAAGCGCGGCTTTGTCGACCATAGAGTTCCGGGGCGCGACGTCTCCGTTGAGAGCGGAGGACGTGCACTCCAACGACCGGTGCATCGTGTACACGTACTTTGAAGACCAAGGCATGGGGCAGGGGCCAACCGTCGATGCGTGGAAGTCAATCTGGGAACGCGCCGGGTGGAAACCCGTGGTGCTTCACGAAAAGCACGCCGCGTTACACCCGGATTACGACGACATGAAATCAAGGTTCGCCACGTTTCCCACCACGAACTCGGCAGGGTACGAAGTGGCGTGTTACTTGCGGTACCTCGCCATGTCGATGGTGGGCGGCGGGTACATGACTGACTACGACACCATCAACGTAAACGTCCCGCCGCCGCCGGGGTGCGAGTTTTTACCCAGCAACGGGAAGTTAACAACGCACGACGATTTCGTCCCCGCCATGGTGAGCGGCACGGAGCAGGAGTTCGAGCGCGTGATTCAAGACATGCACAGCACGGACTTGGACGAAACCATGGCGGCGGTGGGGCAAAGTATGGTTTCAGACATGTACTTTCTGCAGTATTTCATCCAGCAGGGCAAAGTCAAAGTCGCGCACAACTTTTATTCATCGCCGAACTGGATGGCGGACCCGCCTTGCGACGAAAAGGGTAATGAACTCCCCCTGATGTTCCACCTGAACACGGACAAAGTGGCGAGCGAACTCGGGGGGGCGGGCAAACCCGAAGTGATGAATGAGTGGTTGGACAAGCTCAACGAAGCGCGTGCGAAGTGCAACCCCGTGACCGTGGAAACGGAAGAACAGTACGTGAAGAAGTTCCTGGTGCCGCTGGGCACGAACAAATTCGTGGAGGCGTTGTGGAGCCACTGGAACTGCAAGCACGCGGGGACGTGCAACGACCCCGACAACAAGGCTAGCGAACGATTGATCCACCAAGCCGTGGACAAGGATGGACGCAAAGTCGACCAGACACGGCTCGGGAAACGCTTCGAGGGCCGGCTCGGGGAAAGGGAACAGGTCGTGAGGAAAGAGAATCTGCACAAGCTTTGGTAGGTGGAAGTGTTCGGTGTGCGAGGCGCGGGGTGTCCGTAATGTATGTTTTAGTATTAAGTACATCATTAGATCTACGAGTCGACGACTCTTCATGAATCCTGTCAAAAAATATCCTCCAAGCTTTTTTCACGACACAGATCGGCGGATTGCGATTATCCAATCGTCGTCACTCATCACTGCACTGTGCACTCCAGCACAGCATCAGCTACCCACTTTCGTTTCTCACGTCACACATCGTTTACGTCACAATGCACGCTGTTCTGTCCACCGCTACCAGGGCCATGGCCCGCGCCACGCCTAGGTTGACTTCCAAGCCTTTCACCGCGCCTCGCGCCGCCGCGTTGCGCCCTGTGCCGAGAATCGCCGCAACCTCTCGGTTCTTCGCCGCCACCGCAGCCGACCAGACCGTCCAGAAGGGCGACAAGGTCGCGATTCACTACGTCGGCACACTTGACGACGGCGAGCAGTTCGATTCGTCCAGAGAACGAGGGGAACCCATTAGCTTCACTGTGGTAGGTGTAGGATGCAGGAAGCCCACGGACGCATCTTAATCTTCCGCGTAACTTCCAAAGCTAGATTAGCCATCTTTGGCATCGAGATAACTCGACTCGACTCATCCCTGACACGGCAACTCATCCCTGACCCCCTTCTCACCCCCCCCAAAAACAACCCCAGGGAGGAGGCATGATGATCCCCGGTTTCGACAATGGCGTGATGGGAATGAAGGTCGGGGACAAGAAAACCCTGAACTGCGAGCCTAAAGACGCGTACGGCGAAGTGAACCCCGCGAACGTGATGAAGGTGCCTAAACAGGAGGTGATGGATGCCGTTGGCGAGGAGTACACCGTGGTGGGGTCGAAGCTGATGGTAGGGCAAGGCATGACGGCTACCATTTCTGAAATCAGCGACGACGAATGCACTTTGGATTGCAACCACCCGCTCGCGGGCAAAACCCTCAACTTCGACATCGAATTAATGTCCCTGGAACGCATCGAAGTCAAGCACAACGACAAGTTCAAATGTTTCTTCGACATCGAAATCGGGGGTGAGGCGGCGGGGAAGATCGTGATGGAGATTCGCGGGGACGTCACGCCCAAGACCGCTGAGAACTTCCGAGCGCTGTGCACCATGGAGAAGGGGTTCGGATACAAGGGCTCGCCGTTCCACCGCGTCATCCCCGGGTTCATGTGCCAGGGCGGCGACTTCACGAACCAGAACGGCACCGGTGGTAAATCGATTTTCGGCGAGAAGTTCGAAGATGAGAATTTCGTGTTGAAGCACGAAGGGGAAGGGATCTTGTCGATGGCCAACGCTGGACCCGGCACGAACGGGTCGCAATTCTTCCTGTGCACCGCGGAAACAGCGTGGCTGGACGGGAAGCACGTCGTGTTCGGCAAAGTAGTGGAGGGTATGGACGTGGTCAAGGCGGTGGAGGAGGTTGGCTCGCAATCGGGGAAAACCTCGAAAACTGTGGTGGTGGTGGACTCGGGGGAGATGTGAGGGGGTTAGGTGTGAAGGTATCAATCGATTCAAGATCCCCCGAAGAACTCATCTTTCGAGCCGGGGTGTCGCCGCGCGCGTTGTTAATTCAAGAGTATGTCGAATTATTACACCGTAGCGAGGGTTGAGCTAGTACACGCACACGGTGTTCATTTGATGTATTTATGCAAAAACCTCCTGTGGAAGTCGCTCCTGATCGTGTCGTTGACAAATCTCTTTTTCCCCTTCGGTTCGGAGCGTGTTTGATTCTTGAACACCACGTCGTCGTCCCACCGTCTCTTGACCGAAAAGTTTGATTGATTGTTTTGAGGGTCTATAACTCCTCCTCCTTCTCCGCCTAGGTTCAAAAGAGGGTTCCCTGATGCTAACTCGTTCGCCTTCTCCATCGCTTCATGCTCTTGTGCATCCGCTTCCCTTCGCTTCGCATCCTCAGCTCGCTCCTTTTTGATCCGCTCCAGCTCCTGTAGCAACGCCGCAGTGTCGTCTTCATCGGAGTCGGAGTCGTCGTCTGAGCTGTCGCTGTCATCCGAGTCGTCCTTGTCAAGGTTGGTGGACTCGAACTGTTTACTGGACGAAGGAGCGCCGGATGCGTCGCCTAAAATTGAGTCTTCTCTTTCCCCCGCTCCATTATCAATCTCCAAGTGCCCCGCTACCGCGGGTAACGGTCTCTTAAAGTGCTTCGCTTCCTTCGCCTCCAGCTCGGCTTTGAAGTCGCGTTTAATGAGCTCCTTGACGGACATCTGCCCGACAGAACGCGTTTTCAGAACCGTGTGCGCGGCATCGTCCAGCTTGGAATGCTTCGCGGACGGGCCGAACATGCGCGCGCCGCCTTGCTCCTCATGGCCCTTCGCGGGGGCCCAAGTGGGGCGGTGCGCGGTGGTCATGGGGTTTTAGGTTTAGGATTTAGGGTTCACGAGTGTTTGCGAGTAGTGCGGGAACGGTACGCAAGACGTCAAGGGAAGTGGAGTCGCGCGCGCGGCGTTGTGTGCACCGTTGGATCTCGGGAGCGGCTCCTGAGTGGAAATGAGAGGGCTTGATAGAATTTTGGGGCGATAAAAGAGGAAGCAAACAAAAACGAAAAATATGGTCTTGATGTGTCACGTGATTCCAAAGCGAATTCAACCGCACACGTACGGCGCGATCTTCCATACGAGCGCCCCCTCAGGCAGGTCATCAATCTCCACGCCTTTTTCGTCGTACTTCTGCAGGTGCTCCACGAGCTTGCATAATAAATTGTAACGGTTCTGAAAGTCGAACCAACTTCCCGCCCTGACCTTGTCTTCCTTACGTCTCGGTCTTTCCTTGTAAGGCGTCGCACCGTTGCTGTTCCAGGCCTTTTTCGTCATCTTCCGAAGAATCTCAACCATTTCCGAGTTGTCGCTACTGGCGTACCTAACGTCAGGGGCGAGCTTCTTGAAGTTTTTCATGAAGTCTGCGACTAGCGCTTGTCGCTCGGGGTGACCCACGCGTGTCCCGCGAAGCCCGAGACCGGGGAGGGGACGCGGAAGACGTTGCCATCAAAGCTACATTTGCAGATCTCGAGGTCGAACGAGTCTAGAAGCCTTCGCGCGTCGTCCACGTCCTCGGCTCCGACCTTGAGCTGAACGAAGCTTCCGGCATGCAGCTCGTAGTCACACGGGAAGACACACCCGGTGCTACCCGCGGGCAATCCGACTAGGGGATAACCGGCTCGATTGCGGGTGTCAGATTCTTTTGTCAACTCAGCGCCCCACTCGGTGCCTCGCGCGTAGTATGCATCGCTGGCGTACTCCAGCACATCATCGTCGCCGTACGTCCCACCGCCGTTGTCGCGTTCCTTCGGCCGGGCGTTGTAGCTCTCGACGTGGGAAATCGCGGTCTGCACGATGTCACCGGCGTCGCCAAACTTTGAGCACGCGTTGCTCTCCGTTTGCATGTAGGAGTTATCAACCCCGGAGCAGATCACACCACAACGTTCGATGAGTCGCTGACGAGCGAATGGCGCCGCTTCCCAGGTACAGAAGATGTCGATGCATATATCTTCCCAAAACGCATCGCCGCTATCTACGGCCATCATGGACATCACAGCTAGGGAGCCAGAAAGCAGCACTTGTGGTTTTGTTGTGGTGTCTGTTGGCACCAGGTTCGGGGGAAACAGGTCACTCACAGTGAACCCGTCGCGGCTTGCTTGATCCTAGGCGGATTATTATGATGGTGATTCGGAAGATGACGAGTAGTAGTCGTCTCCTTTAGAGGTATCCTCGAGTGTTGCATCGAGGTGGCGCCGCAACGCAGCCTGCGCAAGCTTCATGCCAAGCGGAAGGGAATCCCCCGTGGCGGCGCGTTCAAACATACTCTTGGACGTGGAGACGAACGCGAAGGCGTCGGGCGGGGAAAGCGACGAGGCGATATGCTCGAGGATTATCCGGCATATCGAACAACGACGTAGCGGTTGAAGAGGTTTGCTTTCGGCGTTTTGGCGTCGTAGTTTCGTGTCACGTCGAAGGCGTCACGTGGAGTGAATACGAATACGAGACGGAGGGCAACGAGGTGGAAGACCAAATAACTAATTTCAAATAATAAAATCCTCACACCACCACGGTAACCTGCATCGGGTACCCCGCTTCTTCCTTCGTGTCCTCGATCATCTTGAGTAGGCTTTCCACGTATTTTCCGTGTAGTTCCTTGACTCTGTCACGCGATGGTTCGGATTCCACAACGCCCGGATCTATGGGCAACCCAACCACCGTTACCAACCGTCCGTTCGGAAACGGCATGCACCAACGTTGCGTTATCGACAAAAATCGAATAGGCGCGTTGAGGTAGTAGCTAATTTTCCGCCTCAATTTAAACAACGGTACCCAGTCCGGCCCCATGGATAAACTCTCCCCGAATGTGTACACTGGTACTAGTGGTGTGCCGCATTGAATCGCGAGCTTAATGAACCCGTAGACGTCTGATAAATACAGGTGCTCCTTGTCGACCCGTCCGCTCCACACTACTTCGCGAACTCCACCTGGCACGATGGCGCATGACTCTCCTGATTTCAATAATCTAGTGCAAGTCTTCCTGTCACACGGCATCTGCCCAAGCGCCCTGAGCCAGTCCTTGATCAACGGAAACGCGTTTACAAGAAGGAAGTGTACCATTAGTCGAATTCGTTTGGCTTTGAATAGGGTTAACGCCTTTTTACTGTGGATGACGTTCAGGGAAACGCCGGCGCAAAACAATCCGTGCGGGTGCGAACAGAATAAGTGAGGCTTTTTGGAACAGTCGATTGTGTTAGACTGTTTGTCCATAGGAGACGCCTTAGTCTTGTCATCGAGCACTAGTAAACGCCACCCGTTCGTGGCCCCGGCTTCTAACGACCCGACGTAATCGTACGCGCTTTGATTGAACGGTTGCTGGCCTGCTATTTTTCCCATTGCGAAATACGTCACAATCGCAACCCGCATCGGCGTAGACCCGAACAGCAGCAGCAGGACACAGATAATGCCTGAAACGACCCACGCGCCGAAGGTGAGGGATACCAGGATGACACCTTGCAATCTCAGCCAGGAACTCCACGGGTAGTCCGTTGTTTTGTGTGTCATGAACCGAGCGCCCATTTCAACTCGGTTCACCATGTGTTCCCTCCACAGACTCGCGTCTTTCGCGTTTTCACCAGTCAGCCATGGGAGAGGTATGTGCCACGTCGGGGACTTGAACTCGCGGAACATGTTTGGATATTTGAACTGACCGTAAACGAAAATCCAGGAGACACCCACGTTTGACACCCAGTCGCACGTATCAGTGCCTCTGTCCGCGACGTAAGGTGTGATGACGAAAGATGAATGGATGCAGTTCTTGGGAGGCGAAAGGTTGTGGAATATGTTTCAAAATGAATTTCATTACACCATACTCGCCTTGTTGCAGTATCCCCTACTCTCCTTCTCACTCAAACATGAGTTAACTCCCCAACCCCCCTTATTGTTCCCTCTGTCTCGGCACGCACTTAATAATGTCGTCCACCCTGACGATCATCTCGGCGGCTTCCGTGCCGGAGAGCAAAATCTGCTGCTTCACCCTGAAGCACTCGGTGACGCCGCACATCTCCATGTCGCCGACGTGCCCTGTTAAAATGTCAACGCCAGCAGTGGTCTCACCTCGTCCGTGGCTGGCACGTAATTGAGACACAATCTCAGACGAGTCAAGCCCCGCGTTTTCGCAGATGATCGTGGGAATCGCGCGCAACGCCTTTGCAAAGCCTTCCATGGCCAACGAGCGCTTACCGGGCGTTTGCGCCGCCAGCTCCTCAACCGCCTTTGACATGATCATCTCCGGGCACCCGCCGCCCAGGACAATTCTGGAATCTTTGACCGTAGACGTGAGTACGCACAAAGCGTCGTGTAACGACCGCTCCGCCTCCCCGAGCACGTGGCTACTAGCTCCTCGCAACACAATAGTACACGCCTCGCCCTTGGCGACGCCTGAAAACTTGATCAGCTTGTCCTCGCCAATCATGATTTCTTCCACCAGGTCGCACGTGCCTAAAGTGTTGCCAGTAGCGTCGTCGAACGTGCTGCAAATCTCCCCTCCTGTGACCAACGCAAGACGCTCCACACCGTCGAAATCAGCGTGCTCAATCGACGTAACACCCTTGTTCATCAACACTTGCTCCGGGTAGTTGTAGATGAGTTGGCGGTTGATGAAAAGGTTACACCCGTGCGCCGCGATCTTTCCGCACTTGTCCTCCATCTTCTTCTTCTCAGCGGCTTCGATGTCGCCCACTTTCTGCATCGAGTCGACCCTTACACGCGCGCCGTAGATCTTGATCTTATCCGTGTCCATCGGGGTGTTGGCGATCAAAATTTTCGCGTTCTCGATTCGCTTGGGGTGGCCGACGTTGAACTTTTTGTCCAAAATGAAACCCTCGTCGAGGAAAGAATCTTTCAGCGACCCGCCGGGTTTTTGGATGAGCTGGATCATCTCCAGGTTGCCCGACATCTTCAAGCGCATAACAGCGTCCACGGCGAGCTTCGCGAAGTGGTCCTTGTCGTGGGTTAAGATCTTACTGGACAGAGTCGTCCTCGCGACGTTCATCAAATCCTTTCTGAACAGCGCCTCGTCCTCCGCGTGGTCTTGCGCGCACTGTTCCAATGCGTCCCTGGCAACCGCACAAGCTTGTCTGAATCCTTGAATGATCGTCATAGGGTGCACCTTCTGGTTGACGAGTTGTTCCGCTTGCCTGAGCAGCTCGCCGGCAAAGACAACAACACTCGTAGTGCCATCCCCGACCTCGTCATCCTGCGCCTTTGAAATATCCACAAGCACCTGGGCGTTTGGGAAGAAGGAAGTCAGTTTTTGTACGAAGGGCTGATGCGTGTGAGTCAGGCAGTCTGGTGTATCGGGAGGATGAGGAATTCCTCACGTGCTGTGTTGACAGGCGAAGCAAGTGGTACACGACGCGCGCGTTGAAAGGCGAGCACGAGTTTTGGACGTACCTTCGCAGCGGCGTTGTCGACGTAGATGGATTTCAAAATCGTCGCGCCGTCGTTTGTGACGGTGACGTGATTGCCCTGGCCCATCGATACTAAAATCTTGTCCATGCCCTTGGGGCCCAGTGTGCTTTTAACGAGATCCGCAATAGCCATAGCCCCCACGAACGAGCTCAACCGCGCGTGCTCTCCTTTTTCGTTCGTCGCGCCCTCCGCCAAGACGGACGGACCGCCGTTGCCCATCATGCTCATGGTGGACTGGTTGGTTTGGGAAGATCTGAGTTTCAAGATGAGTGTTTTCGACGGGACGAGAACAACCGTCGGGAGATGGGGGAGATATGGTGTGTTTGTCAGTTACAGTGGTTCGTGATGGGTAGTTTGACTCGCGCTTCGACCTGTCCACGCGTTTCGTTGGCACGGCACTCGCGTCGATCCTTCGTGTGCCTTCCATCGTTCGCGATCTGGAAAAAGGGCGGGCGCGATCGGCAAGAAAGTTGGCACGCCGCCCGATCGCCTGTTTGCGACCACCTCGTTTGCCACGAGACAAAGCGCGCGTGTTCAGAGATGCACTCGTGCGTGTGATGGCGAGACAAAATCAAATCCGTGCGTACCTGCAACCGGTTAGGTGCGAGTCGTTCTTGGGTTTGGACACGCGATCCAGGCGTTGACGTTGAGAACGAGAAACAGAGAGTCGGACTTTGAATTTCGTGGACTTTTTTCTTGGTATCGAAAACTATATGATGACTGTAACGGTCTATTCAGGGGTCAAACTGTTGAAAATCGAGATTTCTTTCCTCGGCGTTTATTTTGCGTTTTCTTGGCTCGGCCTCATTGTACCCCCGCGCGCCACGACATGCGTCGCGTGTTGGTGGACTTGGCCCGCGTGGCCCGCGGCGCTGTCGCGTCCTCCTCGGGTTCTTTCACTCGGGTTGCGGATGTTCCACATTTAGCCGTGGCGCGACGAGGTTTGACTGCCGTACAACACGCCTACGCCTCGACGAGATGTATGCTTCCCCTCCTCTCGTTAGTTTCGGAGCACCCGAGAAGAAGCATCGCCACGAGCGCGGTCCTTGACGCACCGAGAGTTGCGTCGAGATCGTTGAAACCCAATGGTGCGCAAGCCTGTGATACCCACGATGACGAGCTTACACACTTCGTCAACAATTGCTGCGGCGACATCGGGCGTGGCGGCGACGACGACACCGTGAGGTCAGTGGTGACGGCTTTGATTGGAGCGGGGAGGGCTTCCATGAAAAGCTTAGACGGTTTCACGGAAGCCGACGCGATGGCCGCGGGCGTCCCGCTGCGACTCGCGGTGGCGATGCGGAGACGAATCGCAGGGAATGCGGTTGCGAATGAACAACCTGGGAAACAAGTGCGTATTGATGTGCCTAAAGTGCCACCTAATACGCAGCACGCGTCTGTTGTCACAAATGACATCGCTCAAGAAGTTCAAGAGGTTCACTCAAACAAAATGGCTGAACCCGCGTGTTCTGAATCAAATGAAACCGAAGAAATACAATTCGCCACACTACGCGCAAAGGCGGCGGCAACGGAAGCCTCCCGCCGATCCAGAGGAATGATGCCTCGCTCGACGCGCCCCGACCCAACAAGGGGAAATTCACAAAGAATGCGCGTGCGCCGAAAGTGCGAACAAAACGTAAAAACTTCCTACCGCCTTTCGGAGGATGAAATGAGCGATGCGTTGCGTTCCGAATTCAAAGCCTTCAGACGTTTTCTAACCGTCCGCCGCCTAGGCTCCATAGAGGCCCCGATCAAGGAAGTCACCGCTAGGAAATATGAGGACCAAATAAGGGGGTTACTAGGGTGGATGCGGAGTGAGTTTCCTGAAGAGTTTCCCACCGAACGTTTAACCTCCATGCGCGTTGCGTTTCCGAGTTTGAAAAAGTCTGCAGCGAGATTCAGCTTCGAACACCTACAGTGGCTCTCCGAGCACAGAAAGTGCAGCGCCGCGTACGAACTAGTAGCCCTAAGATCCTTCATCGCCGCGGCGAAGTTCCTGCACGGCAGCGACGACTTTGAAAGCGAAAACAATGAAAGGCCTTATGCTAACGTGCCGCTCGTCCGACAACTACGAGCGTTGAATAAAGACACCGGCCGGCGCGCTTCCAAAGCCTCCCCCACCGCCGATATCAAGAAGAAGTGGCTGGAGTGGGGCACGTATTTACAGGTTGTCAAAATGCTTGAAGATGAAGTCGCGCCGCGCTGGGTGGACGGGGGATGGCGAAGCGAAACGTCAATCGCATGGTCGGTGCAGCGGTATTTGATTTTCGGAATATTGTCGTGCGTTCCTGATCGACAGCGCACCATACGGGAACTGGAGGTTGGCAAGACGCTGTTCAAGGAGTTTTTGGACGGAGATGATGGGACGGAAAAGGATGATCGATACGCGGAGGAGCAGTTGGAACAGGATACTGATTTATTAACTCAAGAAAGCACGAGTAAAGCGATCAATTTAAACACGGACAGACTAAACTACCCGTACCGCTGGGTGATTAAGCATGGCGTGGACGACTACAAGACTGGTAAGAACTACGGCGAGCGGCCGCCTATGGTTATTTCACCTGGGTTGTACGGCGCGCTTGAGGAGTGGCTTGAGGTGAGAAGAGCGCATCTATCGCCTACTCATAATTTCCTGTTCACGTCAAAGAACGGACAGCCTCTTACAGATGTCGGCGTGCACGGTCTGTTGACGTCGACTTCGTACCGCCTCACGGGTAAACGCGTCAACCCGCATTTAATCCGTGACATGATCATCACCCATCTACGGGGGACGGATGCGAGTGAGCGACAGTTGGAAGCCCTGGCGATCTATATGGGGCACTCGTTAGCCATGCAGAAAGGGACTTATGACCGACGGAGCAAAGCGGAGAAGGTTGCGCCGGCGGTTGAGCTATTGAGTTCACTGAACTCGATGGGTAGTGGGTTAAACAGTCACGCGGGTTTTGCGTGATACAGTATTTGGAATACGGTGAGTATAAGTTGTGATACTGATTACACTATATAGCGATAGTCGTGATTATTACAAAGATTTAATTCAACACCAGTCTAAATACCCATACACTTACTCCGCGTCTGCGCCCTTGGTCATTATGGCGATGAATTCTTTCTCGTCGATAACGCCGTTGCCGTTCGTGTCAAACTCATCAATCATCGCAATGATTTCCTCATCGTCCACGTCCTCGCCGAGCTCCTTGGCGATTCTGCGCAGGTTTCTCATCGTGATTTGACCTGAGTTGTCGTCGTCGAAGATCTTGAAAGCCTTGAACAGCTCAGCTTCTGGGTCTCTTTCACTCATTTTCTCGCGCATGATTTCTTTAAATTCTGCAAACTCGATGCTTCCGCTATCGTCCCGGTCGTACTCACGCATGATCTTTTGAATATCCTCGGACTTGACTGCGAAGCCTAGGGCTCTCATGGCCACTTTCAGCTCTCTGTCATCAATAGTGCCACTCGCGTCCGTGTCGAATAAATTGAATGCCTCCTGCAGTTTTGGATTTTGTTATTTCGGGGATAGGGGATTTGATTTGGGGATGATGCGGAGTGGGGATGCGTTGGGGATGCGTTGGTGAGTTGATTCTTCGTCATCGTTTGGTGTGTAGGGACAATGGCCATGCGACCCATACCGCGGTCTATACGCGTGCTGTCCTGTGAACGGAGCGTCTCGTGTTGATGTGTCCCGGGGACGTCACCGCTTCACTTGTCCCAAATTGGCAATGAATCGCACACTACACGCACCTGGAGCTCTGCGTTCTCTTCCGGGGTGAGCATCTTGACCCGGTTCGCTTTCCGGGTCGCGGGGGAGTCGCGCCCGCCGCCACTCGCGTTGTGGCGCGCGAGCATCGTGAACGTCGACGAGAGTCTCGAGAGCCGGGACAATGGCGCGTACCTTGAAGGCGGGCGAACCGATGTTGTTTTAAAAACCAAAATTGACCGGCCACTTTCGTTCACCATTGCTCTTGATTGGCCGCAGAAACAAGTTGAGCCCCATTATCGATCAACCTTTCCCTTTCATCACAAAAGCGAATCGCGGGCAGATTTTCTATTGGTCGAACGGGACCTCTAAAAGTGCGCCTGAAAAGCGCACCGAATGCGAGCGGTGCGTCACAAGCCCCAGTGGGCTCAGGTTTCGCGGATTTACGGTCGGTTCCTCCAAAAGGACACGGCCGTAGCTCGCGCGATGGCGAAGAAAACGTTGGACGAGTTGGAAGCGGAGCGCGCGAGCCTGGAAAGGGAGGCGTACGATGAGAAGAATCGTCTTCTGAATCAATCGCAGTTCCAGGAGCTTTTGGAGCTCCAGACGGATGAAGAGCCCGAGTTCGTGGAGGAGATCGTGGCGATGTACGTTGATGACGCGGAGGCTATGTTGGATGAGCTGGAGGAGCTGTTCTCTGAGGACCGAGAGGAACCGGTCGATTACGCGAAAGTCCGCGGGGTGCTGCACAAGTTAAAGGGGAGCTCTTCAACCTTCGGCGCGGATGGGGTGCAGCAGAAGTGCGAGGAAATGAGGGTGCATTGCATTGGGGAAGACTTAGCGAAGTGCCGGACCGGGGAGGGGTCATTAGCGCAACTGCGAGAACGCGTCGACGAACTCGCCGCGTTTCTCGCCAGGTACACCGCCAAAACCAAAGAAATAACCGTGGCGAAACAAGAGGCGTGAGGCAAGGGAGGGGGAGGGGTCGATGCTCATAATTGCCCTCAATAGCAAAACGAAAAATCCTGTTGGAGAATAATATTTTCGCGAAATAGCGAGTAACGTGCGAGTGCCGACCATGTTTGGACGAGACGGGGTTTATTGTTGAATTTAATCCCGACATCTCTGTGTTTTGTTGAGTGGTCGGCACATCAAGTATGCGTCGGAGCATAGTCTTGTAAACAATTTGAGCTCATATTCCAACGAGCGCGACGTCGTGATTGTGTCTTTTTCTTCAGAGCTTCCTTTTTCTCGTCGACTTTCTTTGTTTTGCTTTTTCAATCTGCCCTCCGTCTCATCGTTCCCCGCGCGATGGGGAAGCGACGCGCGCGGTCGCCGTCGCCGGACAGCGACTCTGCGACGTCATCGGGGGAGGATGCAGATTTGGAGTTGGACGCGAAGCAAACATGCATCGTGGACAAGGCGCGAGATGCGATGCGTAAAGAAGCAACGAATGTGAGTCCTGCGCAAGATGGACCTCTTCTCACGTCTCACACCCCCAAGCCCCCAAACAGAGCCACGACCCCCGAACCCAAGGACGACCCCGAGAACTCCGGCGAGAACTACGAAGTAAGAAGGTTGTTACGGAACCCGCGGTACTTCGACGACGACTTTGAGCTCGCCGCGTTGAGATGCTTCCGGTGCGGCGGCGGAGGCCATCGCGAGGCGGAATGCTCGCGACCGCCAAAACTTAAACCGTGCCATCTGTGCGGCGAGGGCGACCACCTCTCCCGCGATTGCCCGCACGGCCTGTGTTTCAACTGCTTACAACCGGGACACCGAAGCAGAGACTGTGAAGAAACGCGAGGTATTGGGCGCCAGACGCAAAGTTTGCGATGTTTGCGCTGCGGCGGCGCTAATCATTCCGTCATGAACTGCGCTGAAAACTTTTCTGACAAAGATTTACAGCGAATCTCGTGTTACGTTTGCGGGAAGCTGGGGCACCTGTGCTGCGCGCCTCAAGACTCCGCCGCTGAATCGTTAAAGTCTTCAAAAGGGAAATCGTGTTGCCGGTGCGGAGGCGCGGGGCACGTCGATTCCGAGTGCGCGCACGGGATACGCAGGGGAGGAGGATATCAAGGTGGATCTAACGCTCATGGCCAAAACCAAAATAGCAGCCAAAACGTGTTTCAGTGTTTCAAGTGCGGCAAGACAGGACACATCGCGCGCGAGTGCCCAAGTGCTCCGGCGGAGCAGGAGATGGATTCAAGAGGAACCCTGAGTAATAACTCGGCAGACGGAGCGGGCGGGCCCATGAGGTCTAACGGGGGGGGGTCGAAGTACGGGGGGTACGGCAACAACAACAACGGCGGTGGGTTCCGCGGGGGCGGTAATATCAACACGAAAGGAGGTTGGGCGACTGGTGGGGGCGGCGGTGGAAGGGGCGGATGGAGCGGCAAAGGAGGCCGATGCCGTGGGCGAGGGAGTTGGAGTGGCCAGGGGAAACCGCGGTCTGGGCCGTATTAGGAATAGTCGTATAGGACGTAGATGAGCATGACTCGAATTGAGAAAACAAAAACCTTGTAGTTCTTAAAATCTCCCGATTTTTCTCTAAAATGCCCTTTTCACTGGCGGCGGCGCCCCATTTGTTGCGCGATAGGGCGGAGTGTGACGTGGGCGTTCGCGGTGTGGCCGGTAGTCGTTGGCGTAGTCTTCGTATCAGCTGTCGAAGTCGCGTGACGACTGGATCTCAGTTTGGATCTAATCGCGCGCGGCAGGGACGCGCCCCTGTGAAAGTTTTTTGGTACTGTCGGCGGTTGTCGGCATTTAAGCGATCCGAGGAGTGCGTCGTGGATCCCCGCGGTGCAACAGTGTTTACGCGGTTGCTCTCGTGTTCTTCGGGACCGTTGAGCATACCACAAGGGGTGTGTCACTTTGATTGGAAAGCTCCGTGAGCGCATTAAAACATACTACTTGACCTTGACCTACGCAGCATCATCAACCATGGCGCTCACCATGGAGCAGCAAACAAGCCATCTCTCGCGGCTTCAACAAGAAGTCCTCCAGTGGGACTACTTCACGATGGGGGACGGCCAGATCGATCGGAGTGGTGGTGGTGATAAAAAAACTAAAAAACTACGCGACGTCCCGAACACATTCAGTTCCGTGAATGAGTACCTGGAAGTGTTCCAGCCGTTGGTGTTGGAGGAGTGCGCGGCGCAAATCGCACGCGGTGACGAGGATGTCGATCTCCGAGAAAACGGCGCCTCCACAATCGGCGCGGTGTTCACCGCAAAACGCGTAGACGGGTTTCACGTCGTGCAGTTCATTTTAAGCGAAGACGCGATGGGGCACTTCCACGACAACGATTTGATTTTAGTGAGCAAAACGGACCCGAATGAAGAGCTCGAACTGGTGGACGAGAAGGGTAAAAACGCTGGTACCACTTCTTCCAAAAATGGTGATATAATCGACGACCCTTACGGCGACCCCGCTTTGTTGCACAACGTGCACGCGCTTGGGTACGTAGACGGCCGGGATTCGCGGAACATGATGCGGGTAAGGTTATTCTTGCCTGAGCCGGTGTCACGTGTGGTTGGGGGGGGAGGAGGTATTGCTACTACCACATCGAAAGGTTCCGGAAAGAAAAGAGGTTCTGGCGATAATAAAAACTCAAAAAGCGATTCGCAGAAAAACAAAAACTCGGATGACCAATACACCCGATTCCGGATGGTACGCAACGCGTTGAGTTCTCCGAAAAGCGCATGGTACTTGACGCACCTGGCGAACATGAGTACTATCGCACGCGAGTGGCTCGCGTTGAGGGCGTTCCCGTCCCTTCCATTTGCGCACGCCATTCTCGGCGCTCAACCCGAGTCGACGAACACTGACGCAAAACCCGTTGACGACTCCGCGCAAGTCTGGGAGCTCCCGCCGCCGTTAAGTAAAGCCATGCACGCGGCTTATAATGGTAAGTACGGGTATCCCTATTTCGTAACTGTCGTAACGCTCGAAACCCCAAGCACGGTTTACACTAATTGCCCATTCATCACCCATACACCCGGCAAAAAAACCAAACCCTCCCTCCGCGCCGTGATGTCAAACTCTTGATAGATAGTAGATCATGACCTTCCATGATTACTCACAAGACATGTGGTTTCTCTGAGCACATTGGGGATTAAGGGTTGGGTTTTTTCTGACGACTGGTTTTTTACATCAGGAGTTATTGACTCCTTAATGATGACACGCATCGCTCCGGTACCTGCTCTTCGCTGACTTCAACTTTTTTTTAACTTCAAACGCACAGACTCTCAGCTCCGCGCACTCAACGCCGCTCTCGAAAAGCAACCCATCACTTTGATTCAGGGTCCGCCCGGTACCGGGAAGACGAGGATTATCCTATCGTTACTATCCGTGATTCTTCACGCGCAGCCCGGGGCGCACGCGAGTAGGTTCGGCCACGAAGTCGACTTGAAGCGGTTTTTGGAAAAACGCGAGAAACAGCCGAGGGCGAAAAGTAACGCGTCGGAGGTTAAGAGAAATCACGTCGCATCCTCGCCTTGGATGCGCGGGGTTGTGAATCAACGGGACCTGCCTCCTGACCCGGTATGGGTTATGAATGGAAGTTATCTATCAACTTCTGGGTTTAATAACTCAACAAAACCAGAGGTTCCCGAAATCGTTGGGGAGAGTTTCAAGAAGAGGCAGAAAGTTTTGGTCTGCGCTCCTTCGAACGCGGCGTTGGACGAGATCGTTTTGCGAATAATGAGAAGCGGATTACTAGGACCAGACGGCAAGACGTACAGCCCAACCCTAGTCCGAGTCGGCGTGAACGCGCACCACAGTGTTGAAAAGGTCTCCATGGAGTATTTAGTCAACGAGCGGTGCGGCGGGGAAGACGATCCGGCTTTTGGAAATTCTAAATCGACGAGCAAGAAGTTTGAAAAGGCGCTCGAGCGGGACCGGGTTAAGTGTTTGTTGCTGGACGAGGCGCAGGTGGTTTGTAGTACGTTGAGTTTTTCTGGATCCGGAATGTTCAGCAGAATGACCCGCACGTTCGACGTCGTGGTAATTGACGAAGCGGCTCAGGCGGTGGAGCCGTCGACGTTGGTGCCGCTGTGTTACGGCGCTAAGCAGGCGTTTCTGGTTGGGGACCCGAAGCAACTTCCAGCCACAGTTTTGAGCAGTACCGCTACTTCAAAAGGCTACACCCGTTCCCTGTTTAAGCGCTTCGAGGAGTGCGGATACCCCGTGCACTTGCTGAAGACGCAGTACAGGATGCACCCGGATATCCGGGAATTTCCGAGTACTCAGTTCTACAATAATGAACTAGAAGATGGGCCGAAATTAAAACAAAAAACGAAACGAAAGTGGCACGGAAATAAACTGTTTCGGCCGTTTGTGTTTTACGACGTCGAGGGTTCTGAATATAGAGCATCCAATGGCGCTTCCTGGGCCAACGACGAGGAAGCCAGACTAGTGGTGAGCCTAGTGAAATCGTTAGTCAAGAACTTCCCTGAGTTATTAAACCAGGACAATACCTCAGGCGGCGGTGTAGGTGTCATAAGCCCATACAAAGCGCAGGTTAAGCAAATAAAACAAATGCTCGAAAAAGAGCTCGGTCCAAAAGACGCAAGGAGCATCGACGTAAACTCTATCGACGGGTTCCAGGGACGGGAAAAGGAAGTGTGCGTCTTTTCCGTGGTCAGGGCGCCCCGGGTTGGCGGTTCCTCTAAGGATACTTCCGTAAAGGGAAAGAAGAACGTCAATCTTGGTTTCGTGGCTGATGAACGCCGAGTCAACGTTGGGTTAACGCGGGCTAAAACTAGTTTACTGGTTGTGGGTAGTGCGAAGGCGTTGAAAACGGATGGAAACTGGGGCGGTTTGGTCGCTAGTGCTTACAATAGAGATTTAGTGCTCCGACCGGCGGGCAAGACGCAAAGCCAATTCGACCAGTTCGTCGCGAAGCACTCCGTTGAGTACGACTCGGATGACCTTTCCGGGGATGAGAAGGACGTTGGAGGTGTTGGAGGTGATGTCGATGACGATGACGAAACCGACGAAACCAAAAAAGAAACGAAAATGGACTTTGGCCAGGGACACGTGCACAAACCGGAGTGGCACACGACTGGTAAGATGTTGAAGAATGCGATCGATACCTCGCGAAAGTCTGGGTTCTCACTTGAACCTTTGGTGGATGATTTCGTGACTGAAAAGCTGGGCACGAAAGGTGTGGGCGGATCGAATGACTACGCCGCGCCGAACGAAGACGACGAAGACGACGCGTTCATTCAGCACGCGGAGCCGGCGGGAAAGAAGAATGGGGGTGGGAAAACGGCGGGTACCAGAGGGACCAAACGACAGGCGGCGGAGAAGCCGGAGAAGGCCGCGGCGCCGGCGAAACAGGGGCGGGGGAGGGCGGCGGCGAAAGAGTAGTCTTTGTAATGCGATAGAATGAGAACGATGATGTACACTTGGGTTGCTATTCGCGCTGTGCGTTGCGGAGAGCCTTGCAGGTTGGACACTTGCTTTTCACCTTGCCGTGGGGGCAGGGGTCGCATTCAACGAAGTGTTGTTAAAGCTTGCTGTGAGGGCAACCCTTGCACTCCTTGCAGCTCTGTATCAACCTGCCGTGCGGGCAAAGACTGCACTTCACGCAGGCGTGTTACACCCTGCCGTGGGGACACCCACTGCACACCGCGCAATCGCGTTTCCGTTTGCCGTGAGGGCAGGGGTTGCACACCGCGCAGTTGCTTTTCACCTTGCCGTGAGGGCAGGGGGTGCA